>Ga0308171_1001542_pt1 | contig 29912 bp, 23 predicted proteins | sample PhyGR1_FD_202135 | JGI IMG/M metagenome (GOLD analysis project Ga0308171, IMG submission 202135) | Phyllosphere microbial communities from UC Gill Tract Community Farm, Albany, California, United States - DLSLSG.R1 | ecosystem: Host-associated > Plants > Phyllosphere > Unclassified | place: USA...
ACTACGAGTACTCGCCCGAGAGCTACACCGGCACCGAGCTCGAGTTCGCGCTGCGCATCTGCAACGAGGTGCTCGAGGTCTTCCAGCCGACGCCCGAGCGCAAGGTCATCCTGAACCTGCCCGCCACCGTCGAGATGGCGACGCCGAACGTCTACGCCGACTCGATCGAGTGGATGTCGCGCAACCTGAATCACCGCGAGAACGTCATCCTCTCGCTGCACCCGCACAACGACCGCGGCACCGCCGTCGCCGCCGCGGAGCTCGGCTACATGGCCGGCGCCGACCGCATCGAGGGCTGCCTCTTCGGCAACGGGGAGCGCACCGGCAACGTCGACCTGGTCGCCCTGGGCGTGAACCTGCTGACGCAGGGCATCGACCCGCAGATCGACTTCAGCGACATCGACCAGGTCAAGCGCACGGTCGAGTACTGCAACCAGCTGCCCGTCCCCGAGCGCAGCCCCTGGGCCGGCGACCTCGTCTTCACCGCCTTCAGCGGTTCGCATCAGGATGCCATCAAGAAGGGCTTCGAGGCGATGGAGGCCCGCGCGGCCGCCGAGGGGACGACCGTCGACCAGATCGAGTGGGCTGTTCCGTACCTGCCGATCGACCCCAAGGACCTGGGTCGCTCGTACGAGGCCGTCATTCGCGTGAACTCGCAGTCGGGCAAGGGCGGGGTCGCGTACCTGCTGAAGGCCGACCACGCGATCGATCTGCCCCGCAAGCTGCAGATCGAGTTCTCCGGCGTCGTGCAGGCCCGCACCGATGCGGAGGGCGGCGAGGTCTCCAGCGACCAGATCTGGGACATCTTCACCGACGAGTACCTGCCGTCCAAGGACGACGACCAGCGCTGGGGCCGTTTCGAACTGCTGTCGACGCGCTCGTCGAGCGACATGTCGGGCGACGTGCACCTCGACGTCACGCTGCGCGACGGCGACGCGGCACAGCCCGCCTCGGCCGTGGGCAACGGTCCGGTCGCCGCGTTCCTCGAGATCGTTCGCGCCCAGGGCTTCGACGTCACGCTCTACGACTACGTCGAGCACGCGCTGAGCTCGGGCGGAGACGCGCAGGCCGCCGCGTACATCGAGCTGCAGGTCGACGACCAGCGCCTGTGGGGCGTCGGCATCGACAACGACATCTCGACGGCGTCGCTCAAGGCGATCGTCTCGGGCGTGAACCGCGCGATCCGCACCCGTCAGACCAGCGGCGAGCTGGCCGGCGTCTGACGCCGAGCCCGGAAGACACGGCCGTGGCCTACGCCCACGGACACCACGAGAGCGTGCTGCGTTCCCACGCGGCACGGACCGTCGCCGATTCGGCGGCCTATCTGGTGTCCTCACTGTTCCCCGGCGCCCGCATCCTGGATGTGGGCGCCGGCCCCGGCACCATCACCGTCGACCTCGCCGACCGGGTCTTCCCGGGACAGGTCGTCGGAGTGGATGCCGCGTCCGATGTCGTCGAGGTCGCGCGCGCCGCGATCGGGGAGCGGACGAACGTCGACTTCCGCACCGGCGATGCCTACGCCCTCGATGTCCCCGACGCGTCCTTCGACATCGTGCACGCGCATCAGACGCTGCAGCACCTCGCGCGTCCGGTCGACGCCCTGCGGGAGTTCGGGCGCGTCGCCGGACCCGAGGGTCTGGTCGCGGCGCGCGACGTGGACTACGGCGGGGTGATCTGGCATCCGCGGATCCCGGCTCTCGACGAGTGGCTCGAGATCTACCACGGGGTCCACCGCGGCGTGTCGGGGGAGCCCGACGCCGGTCGGCGTCTCAAGGCGTGGGCGCGCGAGGCGGGCTTCACGCGCGTCGAGGCGAGTGCGAGCGTCTGGGTCTTCGACACCGACGACAAGCGCGCGTGGTGGGGCGGGATGTGGGCGGATCGGGTCCTCGCGTCGGCGTTCGCCGGTCACGCCCGCCGGCTTGGACTCGCCGACGACGCGACGCTGCAGCGCATCTCGGACGCATGGCGCGAGTGGGCGTCGGACCCCGACGGCTGGATCCTTCTGCCGCACGGCGAGATCCTCGCGCGCGCCTGACGGCCGCACGAGCAGTGCGGCATCCCGGGACGCCCGGCACGGGCACCGTGTCACCAGGGCACGGTCGCCCCGTGCCGGTCCAGGTACCGCAGACCTGGCGTTCCGCGCTGCGCTTCGACCGTGTCGACCAGCGGGGGAATCGCTTCGTCGATCTCCAAGCCGGCCGCGTCGCCTCCCATGTCGGTGCGCACCCAGCCGGGCGCGAGAAGAAGAAGCGCCCGCTGTTGCTCCGTGTGCCGCGCCGCGTAACTGCGCATGAGCTGGTTGAGCGCCGCCTTCGAGGCGCGGTACACCTCGAAGCCGCCCGAGGTGTTGTTGGCCACGCTGCCCTGGCCCGAGGACATCACCGCGATGGTCGCCTTCTCAGCGACGCGGTCGGCGAGGCGCTCGACGGTGCGCATGACGCTCAGCGCGTTCGTCGTCATGGTGCGGACGAAGGCCTCCGTGGCGATGTCGGCGGCGGGCTGGTCGACGGGGGCGAGCGACACCCCCGCGACCACGAACAGGAGATCGAGGGTGCGGTCGCCCAGCCGCGCGGAGAGGGCGTCGATCTGCTCCGGATCGTCGATGTCGACGTGTTCGACCTCGACGCGGTCGGGGTGGCTTTGGCGCAGCGCGATGAGCGCGGGGGGAGCCTCGTCGCGCGCCGTCGCAATCACGTGCGCGCCGCGCTCGGCGTACTCCGCAGCGATCGCGAGGCCCAGACCGCGCGAGGCGCCGACAATGAGCACGGACGCGTGCGCCGATGGATTGTTCGTTTCCATGATTCCTCCACTCAACAGTTGTTGAGCAAGACGCTACACCTTCGCTCCACAAATGTAGAGTGAATGTATGACCTCCCGAACCGAGCGCCGCGCCGCCACCGCCGCGCGCATCCTGTCGGCGGCGCGACACGAGTTCGGCGACCGCGGTCGCGACGGTGCCACGATCCGTGCCATCGCCCAGCGCGCGGGGGTCGATCCGTCGCTCGTGATGCAGCATTTCGGCAGCAAGCAGGAGCTTTTCGCCCTCGCCGTCACACCCGTCGCCGACGTCGTGGACGACGACGTCCCCGGCCACCTCGCAGAGGTGCTCGATGTGCGCCTGCGCGAGCTTCCCCCCGCGACCCGGGCGCTCCTGCGTTCGATGCTCACTTCTCCGGATGCCGCACGCGCGATCAGCGCCCACCTCACGGACCGCGCCGACAGATTGGCGTCCGTCGGGTCACTCGACGATGCGCAACTACGCGCCGCCGTCCTGGTGTCGAGCATCCTCGGAGTGACGATCGCGCGGCACTTCCTCGAGGTACCCGCTCTGTCCGCCGCCGACCCGGACGATGTGGCGCGCGTGCTCAGCGCGATCCTCCCCCCACCGAGGGGGACGGATGCCACCGCCTGAAAGGATGTCCGGATGATCACCGTCTCCGCGCTCTCCCGCCATCCCGTCAAGGGCCTCACCCCGGAGCGGCGCGATCATCTGATCGTGCAGGACGACGGCCGGATCGCCGGGGACCGCGTGCTGGCCTTCCGCTTCGCCGATGCTGTCGAGCCGATCGACGACGACGGGCTCGACGCGTGGCCGAAGAGTGGGGGCCTCGCCCTGATGGACTTCCCCTCTCTCGCCCGGGTTTCCGCGACGTTCGATGCGGAGGCGCAGCGCTTGAGCCTTCGGGCGGAGGGGCGTCTCCTCGCAGACGCCGCGATCGACGACGCGGGGCGCGCTCAGCTGGAGGAAGCCCTCACCGCCTACGTCGCGACGACCCCCGAGGCCAAGAACCTCCAACGCGAGGGGGCACTGCCCCTTCGTCTGATCGGCGACGGACGCACGTCGCGCTTCCAGGACCGCGCCCGCGGATTCGTGTCGCTGCACGGGTCCGCTTCGGTGGGAGAAGTGGATGCCACGGTGCACGCCCCCGTCGATGATCGACGCTTTCGCTCCAACATCGTCGTCTCCGGCGCCGCGCCGTGGGCCGAGCTCGACTGGCGCGGACGCGTACGCATCGGGGAGGTCGTCTTCGAAGTGCAGAAGCCGATCGGACGCTGCGCCGCGATCATGGCGAACCCCGACACGGGAGAGCGCGACGCCCGTCTGCTCGGCGTGCTGACCCGTCAGTTCGGCCAGGACGAGGCGACGCTCGGCATCCTGCTCCTTCCCGCGGAGGGCGGCGGCGTCATCCGCGAAGGTGACGAGGTGCACGTCGAGGAGCGCTGAGCTGCGACTCAGCGCGGATCGGCCGTACGGAACGCCGGAATCCCGGTCAGGTGCGCCCCGAGCACGAGCGTGTGGATCTCGTCGGTGCCCTCGTAGGTCCGGACCGACTCGAGGTTGGCGGCATGGCGCATCGGTGAGAACTCCGCGGTGACGCCGTTGCCGCCGAGGATCGTGCGCGCCTCCCGGACGACGCCGATCGCCGCCCGCGTGTTCGCCAGCTTCCCGACCGAGATCTGGTGCGGCTGGAGCCGTCCGGCATCCTTCAACCGTCCGAGGCGGAGCGCCACGAGCTGAGCCTTCTCGATCTCGATCGCCATGTCGACGAGCTTCTGCTGCGTGAGCTGGAAGGCCGCGATCGGCTGACCGAACTGCCGCCGCTCCCCGGCGTAGGCCAGCGCGGTGGCGTAGCTGTCGCGCGCCGCTCCGATGACGCCCCAGCCGATGCCGTAGCGCGCGTTGTTCAAGCACGCGAAGGGAGCGCTGAGTCCGCGCGCGAGCGGCAGAGCGGCGTCGAGAGGCACCCGCACGTCGGTCAGCGTGATGTCGCACTGGATCGAGGCCCGCATCGACATCTTCGGCGCGATCGGGGTGGCGACGAAGCCCGTCGTGTCGGTGGGGACGAGAAACCCGCGGACGCCCTCGTCGGTGCGCGCCCAGATGACGGCGATATCGGCAATGGATGCCAACCCGATCCATCTCTTCGCTCCGTCGAGCACCCACGCGTCGCCATCCTGCCGCGCGTGCGTCGTCATACTCGCGGGGTCGGATCCCGACCCCGGCTCGGTGAGACCGAAGCAGCCGATGACCTCGCCCCGCGCCATACGGGGGAGCCAGGTCTGCTTCTGCTCCTCGCTGCCGTGCAGGTGAATCGCGCTCATCGCGAGCGACCCCTGGACCGACACGAGCGTGCGGAGCCCCGAGTCCCCGGCCTCGAGTTCCATCGCCGCGAGCCCGTACTCGACCGCACTGCGGCCGGCGCACCCGTACCCCGACAGGTGCATGCCGAAGAGCCCCAGCTCGGCGAGGCCGGGGATGAGCTCGGCGGGGAAGTACGCGCGGTCGTACCAGTCGGCGATGAAAGGACGCACGCGCTCGTCGACGAACGCCCGCACGCGGTCCCGCGTGTCGCGCTCCTCCGCGGTGAGCATCTCGTCGAAATCCAGCAGATCAGGGATCATGAGCGTTCCTCGGGGGTGTCGTCGAGCCACGAGAGCACCTCGGCGGTGTGCTCACCGAGACGCGGGGGAGCGGACGGCGAGCCGGCGTACGGCGGGGCCCAGGTGATCGGCATCCGGACCTGCCGGGACACGCGTCCGTCCTGTCCGACCGTATCGATCACGGGGTGCAGACCGAGATCCTCGGCCAGCGCGAGCCCGTCGCCGACGGTGTTCACGACACCCGCGGCGACGCCGACAGCATTCAGCCGCGTCGCCCAGGTCGCGGCGGTCTCCGCGCGGAGCGTGTCTTCGAGCAGCACCGCGAGCTCGGCTCGGTGGCGAACCCGGTCCGCGTTCGTGGCGAAGCGCGGGTCGGCGGCCAGTTCAGCCGCCCCGAGCACCGAGGCCATTCGCGCGAACTGCACGTCATTGCCGCAGGCGACGGCGAGCGGCGCATCCGCACACCGCAGCGCTTCGTAGGGAGCAATGGAGGGATGCCGATTCCCCAGGCGCACCGGCTCGATCCCGGCGCCGAGGTGCGCCGACGCCTGATTCACGAGCGCCCCCTGCAGGCTGGAGAGGAGGTTGACCTCGACGACCGACCCCCGCCCGGTCTTCTCGCGCCGGCGGAGCGCCGCGAGGATGCCGATCACGGCATCCTTCCCCGTGAGAACATCGACGAGGGCGACGCCGACCTTCATGGCATCCCCGTCCGGCGCCCCGGTCACGTGCATGAGCCCACCGACGGCCTGAGCGACGAAATCGTAGCCGGGAAGGTCCGCTCCGCCGGCCGCCCCGAAGCCGCTGATCGAGACGACGACGAGGTGCGGATGCCGCTCGAGCAGCGCCTCGGCACCGAACCCGAGCCGCGCGAACTCGCCGGGCCGGAAGTTCTCGATCACGACGTCGCTGCGCGCGATGAGCGTCTCCGCGCGGGCGTGATCGGTCGGATCGGGCAGGTCGAGGACGACGGAGCTCTTCCCTCGATTGACGGACTCGAAGTACGTCGTCATTCCCGACGGCGCGTACGGCGGCCCCCAGGCCCGCGTGTCATCGCCCGTGCCGGGTCTCTCGACCTTGATCACGCGCGCGCCGAGATCGGCGAGGGTCATCGTCGCGAGCGGTCCGGCGAGGACGCGGGAGAAGTCGGCGACGACGATTCCGTCGAGGGGCGCGACCGCGGTGTCCTTCCCGTCGTCGTCGAGACCGAGCATGGCCGCGAGTCTATCCAGCGCTGTCGTCGTCGGTCCGGATGATCGGGATGCCGGTCGTCTCGACCGCCACCTTGCGGCGGTAGAGCTTGCGCTGCTCCGGCAAGGAGAGATCGAAGATCACGGCCAACACGCGGATGATCGTGGTGACCACCAGCCCGACGACCGCGGCGATGGGAAGGGGGACTCCGAAGGAGGCGGCCGTCGCGACGACCGCGCACCCCCCGCCGGCTGCGACCGCGTAGAGCGAGCCGACGTGCATGATCGCCACCGGAAGCCCCATCAGCACGTCGCGCAGGACGCTGCCACCGACAGCCGCGAGCACGCCGACGAAGACGGCGGGGACGGCGGGGAGACCGACGGCGAGGGCCTTGCTCGTGCCGAACACGCCGAAGAGCCCGATGACGACCGCGTCCAACATGACGATGGCACGGTTCAGCCTCTGGAAGAGCCCGGACAGTAGCATGCCGACGAGCGCGGCGACCGTCGCCGTGATGAGGTACCAGTTGTTCTGGAGCGTCGCGGGGGTCAGCCCGAGCAGCAGATCGCGGATCAGTCCACCGCCCATCCCGAGCAGGATGCCGATGATCGCGACACCGAGGAGGTCGAGCCGCCGTTGCCCTTGGAAGCCGGAGGCGAACAGCGCCCCCTGCACGCCACCGAGCGCGACCGCGGTGAGGTCGGCCCACAGCGGGATGATGAAGACGGGCGGGTTCACGGCATCCATTCTCCGGGATGCGCGAACACGAAACCGGCTCGCGACCCCCGTGTCGTGGGTGGTCGCGAGCCGGTTCTTCCGCGAGATGCCTCGCGGTGCGGAAGGGGGAGCTTACGCGCCGCCACCCGCCGAGAAGATGTTCTGGGAGATCGCGTTGAGCTGCGTGCGCAGCTCTTCGAGCTCCTGCTTGGCCTTGTCGAGGGCGGCCTTCGTCTCGGGCCAGGTGGAGCCGCGGAACTGGGAGGCGAGGGGGCCATCCCAGACGTTGGGGTCCGACAGGATCCGGCCCTGGGCGTCGAGCTGCGAGATCTGGTCGGTGAAGCCCCCGTTCACGATCGACTGGATCTGCTGGATGGCCGACTTGGCCTGCTCGGTAGAAAGAACGCGCGACATCATTTCCCCTTTTGTTTCGCGCGGCGCACCCACTGCACGCCGTTCATGACGTGACGACCATAAACAACCGCGTCGAGGGTGTCCAGGTGTTGACGAGGGGCCGGATGGGCGTTTAAAGGGGAGCGATCAGGGTTTATGAGGGGCCCATGAGAACCTGCCACAAGTCCCTCATGTCGGTGAGGATCCGGAGCTATGCTCGTGCGGTCGTGAGCGGTCATGGCGTCTTGCGACGTGACCGCCGAACCAGTGGGGGGTTTCGATGAGCGATGTCGATCTCGAGGTGTACGGGGCACCCGATCTGACGTACGACTTCGGTTTGGCGGACGCGGTGGCGTCGGCGGCCAACTCGGCGGCGTCGGCGGTGGAGGGCCAGGCCGGGACCCGCGCGTCGTATGTCACCACGGCGGGGCAGGACTTCCAGGGATATTTCAGCGAGCTGTTCGCGGCCAACGCGGCGACCGCCGCGGGCGACGCGCGAGAGCTGGCGGTGAGGCTCCGTGATGTGTCGTCGTTCATCGGCCGTTTGAGCGATGCGGCCCGCGAGGAGAATGCTCGTCGAAAGCGCGCTCGTGAGTGGAAGGCCCGTGTCGAGGCACGCCGGTCGAACTGGCTGGATGCCACGTGGGACGACATCTTCGGCGAGGAGCCGCCGCCGCAGGGCGGCGAGATCGAGCCGCCCGTGTTCCAAGCGACCCCGGTGAACGCTTCGGCGCGGCAGACCCCGAGCGCGGGCGGCGGCGGGGGAGGCACCTCCTCCGCACGACCGGAGAACCTCCGCACCTTCGCCACGGGTAACGCGAACCTCGACGCGGCTCTATCGGCTCACCCCGGGCGCGTGTCGTCGGCGGCGAGCGATTTCATGGCCACGTGCGACTTCGGCGGGATCGATGTCGGTCCCGTCGTGACCGGATTCCAAACCTGGCTGGACGCGAATGCGAATGACACGGCGTGGGCGAACACGATCGCGCAGGCGTTCGAGGACGCCGGTGCGAACGGCGGGATCGGGACGGTGTCGGATGCCGCTCTGGCGGCGTCTCTGGCGGCGGCGGGGGTGTCCGCGACGCGTCAGGATCTGGTGATCGACCCGCCGACGGCGTGGGGTGGGGCTCCGACGACGGGGTTCGTGAACGACCCGGTCAACTCCGCGACCGGGAACTTCCTCGAGCCCGAGAACGACCTGCCGTTCCCCGCGGCGACGGGCCTGCTGTCGCTGACACGGATGTACAACTCCCTCAACGACGGGGCCGGGGTGTTCGGCCTCGGCTGGTCCTCGATCCTCGACACGGCCCTGCTGCTGTCGGACGACGATGCCCGGTTCGTGATGGCCGACGGGCGGCAGATCGTCTTCGGTGTCGACGGACGCGACTGGGCGCGGGCTACGGGGGAGAACTCCTGGCTCACCCGCGCGACGGCCGCGGACTTCGCCGCCCGGGGCCTGGAGGCCCCCGACGGGTTGCTGGTCACCGACAACGCCGGGGCGTGGTGGGCGTTCACCACGGGCGGCGACTGGATCGGCGCCGGCGCCGGGGCGGGCAACGTCGTGACCGTCGTCCGGGATTCCGCAGGCGCGATCGTCGCCCTGGAACACTCCCGTGACCGCCGCGTCGACGTCGACTACGTCGACGGGCTGGTGGCATCCGTCACCTCCTCCGATGGCCGCCGCGTGGAGTACCTGTACGACGACGACCGTCGCCTGACCGCGGTCACGGGTCCGGCGGGGACGCGGACGTACCGGTGGAACGACGACGACCTCATCGACCAGGTCGTCGCCGCGACCGGCGTCATCGAGTGCACGAACGTGTACGACGCGCAGCGTCGGGTGCGGGAGCAGGTCACCGAGTTCGGTCGCCACACCCGCTTCACCTACCTCACCGGCCGCGTCACAGAAGTCGCCGACAGTGACGGGTCGAACGCGAACACGTGGATCGCCGACCGCAAGGGCCGCCTCGTCGGAATCATCGACACCGACGGCAACCGCCAATCGATGGCCTACGACCCGAACGGGAACCTCGTCTCCGTCACCGACCGCGACGGGCGTGTCACCGTCCACGCGTACGACACCCGCGGACGGAAGACCCGCACCGTCACCCCCGACGGCGCGGACATCACCTACGGCTACGACGAGCAGGATCGTGTCACCACCGTCGTCACCGCCGACGGCGGAATCGTCACCTACGACTACCCCAACGACCTCGAACGCAACCCCTCGCGGGTCACCGACCCCGGCGGCGGGATCACCGAACTCGACTGGGCCGCCGGGCTGCTCCGCCGGGTACAGGACCCCGAGGGTGTCGTCGTCCGCTTCGACTACGACGCCCACGGCGAACTCATCGCCACCCGCAACGCCGACGGGGCGGTCGCGAAGCTCGTCCGCGACGCGTCCGGTCGGGTCACCCAGGCGATCACCCCGCTCGGCGCCGTCACGCGGTACGTCTACACCGACGCCGGAGTCTTGGCATCCCGCGAAGATCCCGACGGCGCGATCTGGCGCTACGAGCACGGCCGCGGCGGGCAGATCACCGCGATCATCGACCCCCTCGGCGCCCGCACGGAACTCGAGTACGGGCCCCACGGCCACCTCACCCGCACCACCGACCCCCTTGGGCGCAGCATCGACCGCGCGTTCGACACCTTCGGCAACGTCACCGGGGTGACGCTGCCGGACGGCGCCGCGTGGGGCTTCACCCACGACGCGCTCTCCCGCCTGCGGGAGATCACCGACCCCGCCGGCGGGGTCTGGACCCGCGAGTACGACGCCGTCGGCGACCTCGTCCGCACGACCGACCCCACCGGGGTGTCTGCGGAGGCGACTCTGTCGCGCACCGATGCGACCCGCACGGTTCAGACGGCGTTCGAGCAGACCTCGGTGAGCTACGACAGCTACGGCCGGCCGGAGAAGATCCAGGATGCCGCCGGCGACGCCTCGTTGCTCACCTACGACGCCTGCGGTCGTGCCGTCGAGGTCCTCGACGCGGACGGCGGCCTCACCCGCATCGAGCGCGACCTCGCCGGCCGTGTCACCGCGATCACCACACCCGCGGGTCGCACGACCCGATACGAGTACGACCACTGCGGCCGCCCCGTCGCCGCCATCGACGGCAACGACGCTCGCACCACCCTCGACTACGACGCCGATTCCTGTGTGATCGCCCGCGTCCTCCCCACGGGGGAACGGGTCGAGATCGAGTACGACGAGGTCGGTCGGGTGGTGCGCGAGCGGGTGCCCGGCGGGGGTGTCTCGCGATTCGGCTACGACAAGGTCGGGCGCCTGACGTTCTCGCAGGATGCTCGGTTCGGCATCCGTCGTTTCTCCTACGACGCCGCCGGTCAGCTGATCGCTGCGACCAACGGCATCGGCGGCGTCACCCGCTACGCCTACGACGACCGGGGGCGGGTGGTGTCGATCACCGACCCCACCGGCGGGGTCACCACCCGCACGTACACGCAGCTGGACAAGGTCGCCTCGCAGACCGACCCGCTCGGCCGCGTCACCACCGCCGACTACGACGCCGCGGGTCGTCAGATCCGCCAGACCAGCCCCGACGGAACCGTGACGGAATGGTCGTACGACGACGCGGGCCTCGAGTCCGGTCTCACCGTCAACGGGCGGAAGGTGACGGAGATCCGTCGTGACGCGCGGGCGCGCACGGCGACGATCATCGACCACACCACCGGCGAACCCACCACCCACACCCTCCGGTTCACGCGTCTGGACCGTCTCGCCGAGCGCACCACGACCGGCCCCACCGGGCAGCGGTCGACGCGATGGGAGTACGACGCGGACGGCGCCCGCACCCGCCTCATCACCCCCGACGGGGTGACGGTCGAGTACACGAGGGATGCCGCCGGGCACCTCACGCGCATCGACCACTCCCGCTTGGGTGCGGTGCACTACACCCGTGACGCGTTCGGGCGGATCCTCGAAGCCCGCGCCGGCGACAGCCTCCAGACCTGGGAATACCAGGGCGGGTTCCCCGTCGCGCACACCCGCACCGATGCCGACGGGGCCGTCCTCACCCGCATCACGCGTGACGACGACGGGCGCATCACCGCCATCGACGGCCCCGACGGCACCACCCGCTACACCCACGACGACGCCGGGCAGCTCCGCTCGGCGGTCGGCGACGGGCACGCGAGCGCGTGGGAGTACGACACTGCGGGCCGCCTGGTCCGCGAGACCCGTGACGACGTGGAGCGGGCGTTCGCGTACGACCTCGCCGGGCAACTCCTCACCCTCACCGCACCAGACGGGGACACGACCTACGCCTACGACGGGCAGGGCCGCCGCACCCGCGAGACCACCCCGACCGGGTCGACGGAGTACGCGTGGGATGACCGCGGGTGGATCCGCGCGATCACCCAGCACGCCCCCGACGGGGGACAGCGTCGCACCGACCTGCGCGTGAACGCCCTCAGTGAGCTCGCCGAGGTCGACGGCATCCCGCTGACCTGGGATGCCGGCTCCTATACCGCGACCCCGCTCACGGTCGGGGACACCGACGTGTTCCACGCCCCCGGCTCCCTCACCGGCATTGGCGACACCTGGACCACCGGCGGATGGCGCTCCACCCGCACCACCGCCACCGACGACCCCTGGGAAGCACTCACCACCGCGCAGGCCCTCGGCGGAGGAGCCGTCGGCATCAGTCCAGCCGGGGGCCTCGAGGTTGCGGGGCTCGAGTGGATGGGCGCCCGCGCCTACGACCCCACCACCCGCGGGTTCCTCAGCACCGACCCGATCACCGCCCCCGCCGGCGCCGCATGGTCGGCGAACCCGTACTCGTACGCCGGAAACGACCCCCTCCACGCCACCGACCCCCTCGGCCTGCAACCCGTCACCGACGCCCAACTCACCGCCTACGCCAACGCCCACCAAGGCGCCCTCGCCACGGCCGGCAACGCCATCGGCGAATGGTGGAACGAGAACTGGGAATACGTCGCCGGCGGCGCCATGGTCATCGCCGGAGGCGTCATGATCGCCACCGGCGTCGGTGGCCCGGTGGGGGCCATGCTCATCGGCGCCGGCGCCGACACGATCATCCAGAAGGCCACCACGGGCGAGGTGAACTGGGGCGAGGTCGCGCTCAGCGGCGCGCTCGGTGCGTTCGGCGGCGCGGGCATAGCCGCTCGCGCCGGACTGACCGGCGTGAAGGCGGCCATCACCGCGGGTGCAGCGTCAGGTGGTGTCAGCGGCGGCGTGATGAATACGTACACCTACCTCTCCGGCCCCGGTCCCCACACGGTGACGGGAGCACTCGGCGCGGCGGGAGGCGGGGCACTGGCAGGAACGATGCTCGGCGGCGCTGGGGGTGCCGCGGGTCACGCCGTGAGCGACAAGCTCATGGGACTCATCACACACAACCCGTCCGCCGACGTCATGGCCATGGGACGATCCATGAAGTTCCGGGTGGAGCCTTACGCGATTCATAACGGGTACGGATATTACGAAGCGCTCCCGCCGAAGGTTTTCGACTTTGGCGAAAAGCTGCTGGGAAAAGAGCGCAATCAAGCGCTGAACGTCTGGGTCAATGAGAAGTGGATCAACTATCAGATGATGCAAGGTAGAACTCTGATCGATATTGGCACTCCAGACCCCGCACTGCGCCCTCCGGGCGTCGCCCCTCTCCCGCACAGTGACTACTACGCGATGGAGATGAACCAAGTGGCTGACTACCCCAAGTACTCCCAGGACATACAACCGTCGTGGGACCTTCGCTAAATACCAATCAAGCGAAGACGAGCTTCGCCGCCGAAATGGGGGATATAGATGTCGATGGTTGAATTCCGCGCTGCGCCAGCACGTGGACCTCGGTGGATACCCAGGCGCTTCTGGGCGCATCGGTTCGAAGTGAGGAATCAAGGAAAGCAGAGTCAGATTGTCGATGTAACGGGCCTGGCAGACCTCTGTGGTGGTGGGCGGGATGTCGACTTTCAGCAATGCTTGACGGTTGCATGGCGGCTCGCGGAACGGGGGGATGATCGCTGGGTGGGGTACCCCTACGCAACTCCGATTGACTAAGTGGAGGCGGCGCCAAATGTACGTACCGACCCGGCCTGAATGCTTCGCGAGTTGAGGACGCGGCGAACCAATCGTCAATCCGCATGATTGTCTCAGCCTGAGTGGCCTCCATCCATGAACCGAATCACCTCCTTCGTCCGCAGCTGGATGCCTTTTCTCCTGGATCGCGACAGCTACGAAGTGACGCGCGCGGAAGAGTCGAAGGTGAACGGGGGCGACTCCTTCGTCGAGTTAGCGTCGGACCGACTCCACTTCCGTTTCTTCACAGACCGGGACCAGCTCTTCGTCGACCTCCGTCCGGCAGTTTCGCTCCGGGGGAAGACATACGGCGGAGCGAGGAGCCGAAGCCGTGAAATCAGCTATGACCACCGCCGGCCGCGGAAGACCGCATCAATCGAAGTCGAGAGATCATCAGAAGTCGAAATTGGCGAAGATTAAACCGGTTCACGCCGTTCGCGAGGGCGACATCTTCACGATAGCCATCGATGATCGTCACGTGTACGTGGGGCACGTCATCTGTGAGTACCTGCATGCATGGTTGGTTGTTGTCTTCGACGAATCCAGGACAGCATCCGAAGCGCGCGCGAACCCGACGCACGCACTCGCCTCGCGTCCCCTCTTCGGCGCGATCGTGTTCGACGCGAGGTTCCGCCCGGGCATGTGGGAACTGATCGGGCATTCCGACTCGCAGCAGGAACGATTCGCCCCCGCGTACAGGATGGGAGATCCGCGCGCCGGAGGCATGAAGATCCTGAACTTCCGGGGAACCGAGATGCGCGAGGCCACCCCAGAGGAGGCAGACGTCTTCCCCCGCAGGACGTTCAACTCGCCGTTGGTCTTGGAAAAGGCCGTCCGAGCCCACGCCGGTCTGGAACGGTGGCTACCGGCATTCGATGATTTTCTTGCGCAGGATCAACCGAAATCCGTCGACGTCTTCGGGACATTGTGAGGCGAATGTGAGCGCTCATCAGTCTGCCCCCGAGATCTTCTCGAGGGGTGGCGACCTCGAGTTCATCGGGGTCGACCACCGCCTCACCCTGCGATTCTCCGAAGGCGATGTCGTCACCATCGAGACGGAGTTCGCACTGACCCGTCCAGGCGCGAACGAGATGCTCCTGGATCCTGACGGAGACAAGAAGGCTCTGGGCGAGGTCCTGGCCCTGTTCGGGCGACGTGTCACCGGGGCCGAAATCGCCGGCCAGGAGTTGCGGATCGCCTTCGACGACTCGTCCTTGCTGCGAATCCCTCCCGATGCCGACTACGAGGCCTGGAGCTACTCCGGGACGGAGAATCCGCGGACGCTCGTCATATCGATGCCGGGCGGCGACCTGGCAATCTGGACTCCTTGACGGGAAAGGAGCCGCCTTGTGCGATCAGTCACCTCTGCCCGCATCTCTCTCGCGAACGCGTTGACCGCCCGCCGGTTCCCCTGCAACGCGCTCGACCGTGTTTCCGCTCGCGAGCTGCGCGAATGAACCTTCCTGCCGCGCACCTGTGCCGTGTCTGCGGGTACTTCTCAGAGGATCCTCCGTGGGGGCTCGACGGCTGCTGCCCGACCTACGAGTACTGTCCGTGCTGCGGCGTCGAGTGGGGGAATCAGGACTCCCTGCCGACCTCCGCCGACCGGTTCCGAGCGCGCTGGTTGCAGCGCGGCGGGATGTGGGAGGATCGCACGGTACCCCCTGACGGCCTCACAACGAACGAGCGCCTCAAGCGCCTCGGCATCCACGGGGAAGAAGAACCGATGACTGAGCTCGCGGGCGAGATCATCTTCCATTCGCACAACACGGGCGGCCGACAAGCGGGTCCCCCGACAGGCGAGAGGTACTTCCCGACAGCCGCGGTTCTCACGGCCGAGATGTCCGAACGCGACGCGTTCAGTATCCGCGTGCACGTCGCCCACGTGCCATCCGTGACGCAATGGACGCCGTGCACCGTCGGGGCGCTCGTTCCGGGTGCCCCAGGCTTCGAAGCGGTGACCCCCGGCGCTCAGCTCGTCGTCTACGAAGGCACCCACGTCGTGGGGCTCCTCCGTCTCCACGGGTCTGCGGACGAGAACCATGCCCACGCGCCGGGCATCGCACGATGGGCGAGCGGGGAGATCACCTCGCTCTGTCGCGGCCTCGGCGGCATCCTCGATGCGGCTGTGCTGCACGAAGTGACGGATCTGGCCGACTACGCCGAGCCCGGAATCGCGCTCGACCTTCTCTGCGACAACCTCGACGCGAGTTCTCCTCTTAACGTCGCGCAGCGGGGCCGCCTCCTCACCGTCGGACGCGCGATGGGCCTCGACGACACCGTCGCTTTCCTCGTCGACGCGCGTCCAGAGCAGGATGACTGACTCGGGCCGACAGCTCCGCGTCGAACGGATGCCACTCCCCACCGCCGGAGCCGGCCTCCCCGCCGTGTCCGTCGACCACCCCGGCCAGGCGAGCAGCGTCCTCGTCACCCTGACGCCCGCGTCCTGAGGCGCGGCGCACCGCCGCCTCTCGGCATCCGGGCCCGATAATGGACTGTGCCCACCTACCGCGACGAAGTCGTGGTCCTGCGTACCCACAAGCTCGGGGAGGCGGACCGCATCCTCACCCTCCTCAGCCGCCGCAACGGCAAGATCCGCGCGGTCGCGAAGGGCGTGCGGCGGACGTCGTCGAAGTTCGGGTCGCGCCTCGAGCCCTTCATGGTCGCCGACGTGCAACTGTTCAAGGGACGCAACCTCGACATCGTGCAGCAGGCCGAGTCGCTCGGCTCGTACGGGGCCGAGATCGTGGCGGATTACGACGTGTACACCACGGCCAGCGCCATGGTCGAGACCGCCGATCGCCTCAACGAGGCCGAGGCCACGCCCCAGCAGTACCTGCTGCTGGTCGGCGGCCTCCGTTCGCTGGCGCGCGGCGAACACTCCGAGCGCAGCGTGCTCGACTCGTATCTGCTGCGCGCTATGGCCCTGTCGGGCTGGGCGCCGGGGCTGACCGAGTGCGCGCGCTGCGGCACGGTCGGCGATCACCCGTACTTCCTGCCCCAGCTGGGTGGGGTGGTCTGCTCCACCTGTGCGCCGGCCGGCTCGCCGCGCGTGGCGCGCGACACCGTCGACATGCTCCGCGCGCTGATGGCGGGGGAGTGGGAGACCATTGACGAGGCCCCCGGCCGCACGATCGCCGCCGCCTCGGGCCTCGTGGCCGCGTACGCGCAGTTCCACCTGGAGCGTGGCATCCGTTCCCTCTCGCACCTGGAGTCGCATCGATGACACCGAAGCCGTTCACGCACCGCGACGCCGTGCCGTATCGCCCCCTCGACTGGACGGGGGAGTACCCACCCGCTTATCCGAAGGGGTCGGTACCCGAGCACGTTGCGATCGTGATGGACGGCAACGGTCGATGGGCCAATCGGCAGGGCCTCACCCGCGTCGAGGGCCACCGTGCGGGCGAGGCCGCCCTGCTCGACGTGGTCGCGGGCGCGATCCAAGCGGGCGTGAAGCACCTGTCGGTCTACGCCTTCTCGACCGAGAACTGGTCGCGCTCACCCGACGAGGTGCGCTTCCTCATGGGCTTCAATCGCGAGGTGCTGCACCGCCGCCGCGATCAGCTCAACGAGTGGGGGGTGCGGATCCGGTGGTCGGGCCGCAAGCCGCGCCTGTGGGGCTCGGTCATCAAAGAGCTGCAGCACGCCGAACGCCTCACCGAGGGCAACTCGACGCTGACGCTCACCATGTGCGTCAACTACGGCGGACGCGTCGAGATCGTGGATGCCATGCGCCGCATCGGCGACGACATCGCCGCCGGAAAGCTCAAGCCGTCGGCCGTGACCGAGAAGCTCATCCGCAAGAACCTCTACCAGCCCGACATGCCCGACGTCGACCTGTTCGTGCGCTCGAGCGGCGAGCAGCGCACCTCGAACTTCCTGCTGTGGGAGTCGGCGTACGCCGAGATGGTCTTCCTCGACACGCTGTGGCCCGACTTCCGTCGCACGCACCTGTGGGACGCCATCGGGCTCTACCTCTCGCGAGACCGCCGCTTCGGCGGAGCGGTCGACACGCCCACCAGGTGACGGATGCCGCTAGCGGAATAGATCCACGATCGAAGGGGTTGCACACGACATGACGGATGCCATCAAGATCGACGTGTGGAGTGACATCGCCTGCCCCTGGTGCTACATCGGCAAGCGCAATCTCGAGAACGGCCTGGCCGCCACGGCCGCCGACGACGACGCCCCGGTCGTCGAGATCGAGTACCACTCGTTCGAGCTCTCACCCGACACCCCCGAGGACTTCGACGGGGGAGAGGTCGACTACCTCTCGCAGCACAAGGGCATCTCGCCCGCCCAGGCGCGCGAGATGCTCGACCGAGTGACCGGCGTCGCCGCCGACGCCGGTCTCGCGTACCGCTTCGACATCCTCAAGCACACCAACACCGTGAAGGCGCACGAGCTGCTGCACTTCGCGAAGGAGAACGGCAAGCAGCTGGAGCTCGCCGAGGTCCTGATGTCGGCGTACTTCCTCGAGGGCAAGCACGTCGGTCGCGACGACGACCTCGTCGCCCTGGCAGCCGAGGTCGGTCTCGACGCGGATGCCGCCCGCGAGGCGCTCGCGTCGCAGCGCTACCGGGCCGCCGTCCGCGCCGACCAGGAGCAGGCGCAGCAGTTCGGGATCACCGGCGTGCCGTTCTTCGTCATCGACGGCAAATACGGCGTGAGTGGCGCGCAGCCGGTCGAGGCGTTCACGCAGATCGCCCGTCAGGTGTGGGGCGAGCGCCGCGAGGCATCCGCGACCGCCGACGCCTGACATTTCCTCCACAGCGGTGTCCGCGCCCGGCTTCGGCCGGCGCGGGCACCGCTGTCGCACGACGTCTGGGAGAATAGGACAGTGAATACGGCATTGGCTCCGGCGCGGACGCTCCGCATCGGCAACATCGAGCTCGACGCCCCCGTCGTCCTCGCTCCGATGGCCGGCATCACGAACACGGCGTTCCGTCGCCTGTGTCGCGAATACGGTGCCGGGCTGTACGTGAGCGAGATGATCACGACGCGCGCCCTCGTCGAGCGCAACGACACGACCATGCGGCTCATCCGCCACCACGAGTCCGAGACCCCGCGCTCGATCCAGCTCTACGGCGTCGACCCGGCGACGGTCGAGGCGGCCGTGCGCATCATCGTCGACGAAGACCACGCCGACCATATCGACCTCAACTTCGGCTGCCCCGTCCCGAAGGTCACCCGCCGCGGCGGCGGTGCCGCTCTCCCGTGGAAGACGTCGCTGTTCCGCGAGATCGTCGAACGGGCGGTCCGCGCCGCGGGCGAGAAGCCGCTCACGATCAAGATGCGCAAGGGCATCGACGCCGATCACCTGACCTACCTCGAGGCCGGTCGGATCGCCGAGGGGGCCGGCGTGGCATCCATCGCCCTGCACGCGCGGACCGCGAGCGAGTTCTACTCCGGTCACGCCGACTGGTCGGCGATCACGAAGTTGAAAGAGACGGTCACGAGCGTTCCCGTGCTCGGCAACGGCGACATCTGGTCGTCCGCCGACGCGGCGCGCATGATGGCCGAGACCGGCTGCGACGGTGTCGTCGTCGGCCGCGGCTGCCTCGGCCGCCCGTGGCTGTTCGGCGACCTCGCCCGCGCGCTGGGTCAGCCCGGCGCCGCCCACAGCGAGCCCGTCGATGCGACCCTCGGCTTCGTCGCGAAGGCGTTCCGCCGCCACGCCGAACTCCTCGTCGAGTTCTTCGAGGACGAGGGGCGCGGATGCCGCGACATCCGCAAGCACGTCGCGTGGTACTTCAAGGGGTACCCGGTCGGAGGAGAGCTGCGCGCGAGCCTCGCGACCGCGTCGACCCTCGACGAGATCGACGAGCTGCTCGCCACGATGGAGCTCGACGCGCCCTACCCAGGAGCGGCGGCCGAGGGCCAGCGGGGTCGCGCCGGCACCCCGAAGCGTCCCGCGCTGCCCGACCGGTGGCTCGACTCTCACGAGATCGGCGACGCCGCCGGTCGAGAACTCGCCGAAGCGGAGCTGCATCACAGTGGGGGCTGAGGTGACGGTGGCGACCGCCCGCCCCCTCGGGTACGCGGATGCCGATGCCGCCCGGTTCCACGAAGAGAAGCACCGCTCGCAGCGCGACGACTTCGCGCGCGACCGCGCCCGCGTGCTGCACTCCGCCGCGCTGCGTCGCCTCGCCGCGAAGACGCAGGTGCTGAGCCCGGCCAGCCCCGCCGACTTCGCCCGCAACCGTCTCACGCACTCGCTCGAGGTCGCGCAGGTCGGCCGCGAGCTGGCGACGGCCCTGCAGCTCTCGCCCGACGTCGTCGACACCGCGTGCCTGAGCCACGACCTCGGCCACCCGCCGTTCGGCCACAACGGCGAGCGGGCGCTCAACGATTGGGCGGCCGACATCGGCGGCTTCGAGGGCAACGCGCAGACGCTGCGCATCCTCACGCGCCTCGAGCCCAAGGTCTTCGGCGTCGACGGCGAACCGTTCGGGCTCAACCTCACGCGCGCCAGCCTCGATGCCACGTGCAAGTACCCGTGGACGGTCGACGAGCCCGTCCCCGACCCGGGCGGGCGCCTGAAGTTCGGTGTGTACCCCGACGACGAGCCGGTGTTTCATTGGATGCGCGGGCAGGCACCCGCCCGTCAGCGCTGCATCGAGGCCGAGGTCATGGACCTGAGCGACGACATCGCCTACTCGGTCCACGACTTCGAGGACGCCGTCGTCAACCGCTACGTCGACCCTGCCCGGCTGGCATCCCGGGTCGGGCGGGAGGGTCTGCTCGACGCGATCCAGCGCTGGGTCGGCTACGACTTCGTCCGCGACGACCTCGCCCAGGGGCTCGACCGGCTCATGGCGATGCCGGAGTGGATCCACTCCTTCGACGGCACGCGCCCCGCGCTCGCGCGCCTGAAGAACCTCACCTCCGACCTCATCGGACGTTTCGCCCGCGCGGCGACCGCTGCCACCCGAGAGGCCTACCCGGCCGATGAGCTGACCCGCTACCGCGCGCGCGTCATCGTCCCCACCGAGGTCGAGACCGAGATGGCCGTGCTGAAGGGCATCATCGGCGCAACGGTGGTCTCGATCGACGGCCGCAAGGTGCTCTACCGCGAGCAGCGGCACGTGCTCAAGCGCCTGGCATCCGCCCTCTGGGAGAACCCGGGAGCCCTCGACGCCCTGCACGCCCCCGACTTCGCGGCCGCGATCGACGACACCGCCCGTCGCCGGGTCGTCGTCGACCAGGTCGCGAGCCTCACCGATCAGCTCGCGATCGCCTGGCACAACCGTCTCGTGGGAGAAGTGGATGCCGCCGAGCTCGGCGTCTGGGCACCCGGGTCTCGTGCGCCCCGCGGGGCGGATGCCTGATGGCCCGCATCCGCCAGTCCGACATCGACGAGGTCAAGGCGCGGGTCAACATCGCCGACATCGTCGGTGAGCGCGTCGCGCTGAAGTCCGCCGGTGTGGGCTCGATGAAGGGGCTCTGCCCGTTCCACGACGAGCGCAGCCCGAGCTTCCACGTGCGACCGCAGGTCGGCTACTACCACTGCTTCGGCTGCGGGGAGTCGGGCGATGTCTACTCCTTCCTCCGGGCGATGGACCACGTCTCGTTCACCGAGGCCGTCGAGCGGATGGCCGCGCGCGTGGGCTACACGCTGCACTACGAAGACGGCGGCCCCGCGCCCGAGACCACCGGGCGCTCGCGCGTGTACGCCGCCAACGCCGCAGCCGCCGAGTACTTCCGCGCGCAGTTGATGACGCCTGAGGCCGACACGGGCCGGCGTTTCCTCGGCGACCGCGGGTTCGACGCGGGAGCGGCGGCGCACTTCGGCGTCGGCTACGCGCCCAAGGGCTGGTCGCACCTCATGGACCACCTGCTCGCGCAGAAGTTCACGCGCGACGAGCTGCTGCAGGCGGGACTGGTCTCGCAGGGACAGCGCGGCGTCTACGACCGGTTCCGCGGGCGGCTCGTCTGGCCCATCCGGGATGTCACCGGGCAGGTGATCGGGTTCGGGGCGCGCAAGCTCTACGACGACGACCAAGGCCCCAAGTACCTCAACACCCCCGAGACGCCGATCTATAAGAAAGCCCAGGTGCTGTACGGCCTCGACCTGGCGAAACGCGACATCTCGCGCTCGCACCGAGTGGTCGTCGTCGAGGGCTACACCGACGTGATGGCGTGCCACCTCGCCGGCATCACCACGGCGATCGCCTCGTGCGGGACCGCGTTCGGCAGCGACCACATCACGGTGCTCCGGCGCGTGATGGGCGATGACAGCTCCTCGGGCGAGGTCGTCTTCACCTTCGATCCGGATGCCGCGGGCCAGAAGGCGGCGCTGCGCGCCTTCGCCGACGAGAAGCGCTTCGCGGCCCAGACGTATGTCGCCGTGGCTCCCGAAGGCCTCGACCCGTGCGATCTGCGCCTCCAGCGCGGGGACGGCGCGGTGCGGGCGCTCATGGACAACAAAGCGCCGATGTTCGAGTTCGTGATCGACCAGCGGCTGAAGGATTTCGACCTCGGCAGCGTCGAGGGACGCGCGGGGGCGCTCCGGGCCGCGGCCCCGATCGTCGCCGACATCCGCGACCCCGCGCTGCGCCCCGGCTACGTCCGTGTCCTCGCGCGGCGACTCGGTCTCGACATGCCCGAGGTGCAGTCAGCCGTCGAGCGCGCCGCGCGCGGCGCCGACCGGGCCGAGAAGCGCGAGATCGCGCGGGAGACCGAGGCGGCCCCCGTCGCGGTGTCCGTGACCATGGCCTCGTTGCCGAACACCCGCGACGTCGCCCTCGAGCGCGGCGCGATGATGGCGTTCCTCCAGTACGGGCACCGGATCGAGCCCGAGCTGTTCCTGCGCGCGCTGCAGACGCCGTTCGGCCACCCCGCCCTCGAAGCGGTGCGGAGCACTCTGGCATCCACGGATCTGTCCCAACCCGGATGGGCCGTCACGGCCGTCGAGGCGGTCCGCGAGCCGTTCCGCTCCCTCGCCGCCGAGCTCCTGACGTCCGAGTTCCCCGCGCGCACCGAGGAGGGGGCGGTGGTCGCGGCGAACGACCTGTCGCGACGGCTGCTCGTCCGCGAACTCGAGCGCCAGAAGGCCGAGCTGCTGCGCGAGGTGCAGCGCGTCCCGGCCGACACCGACGAGGGGCGTCGCCTCGGGCTGCGCCTGCGCGATCTCGAGGCCGATCGTCAGCGTCTCATCGCCTCTTAGGTGCGCGACCACGACGGGGCGCTACCGCACCGGCGTGTCGGGAGGGAAGCCCGATGCGTCCCCGCGGCTCTTCGGCAAGGATGAGGGGATGCCCCGGACACTCGACACCGACGTCGCCATCCGCGCCGACGATCTCTCGCTCGCCCGCAACGGCGTCCGCGTGATCGACGGCATCACCTTATCGCTGCCGTTCGCCGAGACGCTGGTGGTGAGGGGAGCGACCGGCTCGGGTAAGACCTCGCTCGTGTCGATGCTCGCGGGCCGACCCGACGAAGGGCTGAGCGTCGTCGGGGGAGAGGCGTACGTCCATGGCATCTCCGCGCGGCGTCCGGGACGCGCGCACCGGGAGTGGACGTTCCACACGGGCTACCTCCCGCAGGGAGCCGGTGCCTCGCTGCCCTCGCGTCTCACCGTGCAAGACGTCATCGCCGAGCCGATCACGAGTCGCGACCGCCGCGTGAACACCCGCGCTCTCGCCGTGCGGGTCGCGACGCTCCTGGACGAGATGGAACTGCCCCTCGGAACGGCGCCGAAGTACCCGTACGAGCTCAGCGCCGGCATGCGGCAGCGGGTGGCACTGGCCCGCGCGTTCGTGCTCGAGCCGCGGCTCTTCGTCGCGGACGACCTCTACGCCAACCTCGACGTCGAGGTGCGCGCCGCCGCGCGCGCGTCGATCGTGCGGCGGCGGGACGAGCGCGGGATGGCCACACTCGTCGTCACCAACGACGCCGATGCACCGACGGATCTGGATGCCGACGTGCTCGTGTTGCGCGGCGGACATGCCGTCGCGTTCGGTCACGGAGCCGACGAACTGCAGTGGACACCGGGCGGCGCGCCCGACCGACGCGTTTCGACGGCCTGATTTTTCGACTGCCCCGCGGTGCTGTTAGTATCGTGTGGTTGCCCGCCGCAAGGCGCGCATGATCCTCGGTAGCTCAATTGGCAGAGCAATCGGCTGTTAACCGATAGGTTCTTGGTTCGAGTCCAAGCCGGGGAGCGAGATGTCCACGCCCATCTAGCGTGGCTCTCACCCTAGGCCCGGGCTTCCACCCCGGGCCTTACCTTTTTCCGGAGAGCGGCCACGGATCACCCGCTCGGCCCGCCGCGGGCACCGGCCGTGGGAGCGGTTCCACTAGACTCGCTCCGGCCCTCGTCCGAGGCCGGAGAGGACACCGCCCGTGCACGCAGCGACACCGCGCGTGCGCCGCGACCTGCAGGGCCTTCGCGCGATCGCGGTGCTGGCGGTGGTGGCCACCCACCTGACCGGTTGGCCGCGGGGCGGCTTCGTCGGAGTCGACGTGTTCTTCGTGCTGTCGGGCTTCCTCGTCACCGGCATCCTGCTCCGCGACCTGGAGTCTCGCGGAACGGTGCACCTCCGGCGCTTCTTCGCCCGCCGCGTGCGTCGTCTGCTCCCCGCGGCTCTGCTCGTTCTCGCCGCTGTCGTGGGCGTCGGCTTCCTCGTCTTCCCCGGCGTACGCGCGGAGGCCCTCGTCGCCGACGCGCTCGCTGCGGCGGGATTGGTGTCGAACTGGCGATTCGCGCTCGAGGGTCGCGACTACTTCTCGAGCGTCGACGTGTCGCCGCTGCAGCACTTCTGGTCGCTGTCGGTCGAAGAGCAGTTCTCGCTGTGCTGGCCCGTACTCGTCCTCCTCGCCGTGTCGGTCCTCCCCGCGCTCGCTCGCCGCGGGCGCGCCGGTCGCTCGGCGGTGGGCGTCCTCGCGGCGCTGGTCGTCGTGGCATCCGGAATCGTCGCGTGGATGCAGACCGCGAGCGACCCCACGGTGGCCTACTTCTCGACGTTCACGCGCGCGGGGGAGCTCGGCGTCGGTGCCGTCCTCGCCAGCCTCGCACCCGCGCTGGCGCGCCTTCACGCAGCCGTGCGCGTGCCCCTGGCCTGGATCGGCGTGGGCGTCGTCGCCGCCTCGTTCGTCATCGTCGACCCCGGCTCGCCGTTCCCCGCACCGTGGGCGGCTCTGCCGGTCGCCGGGGCCGCGCTCGTGATCGCCGCGGGGATCGGGGGAGACCCGCGGCATCGATCCTTGTTCGTGCTGACCAACCCGCTCGCCGTGTCCGTCGGCGACGTCTCGTACTCCCTGTACCTCTGGCACCTGCCCGTCATCGTCTTCGCCGGTGCACTTCTCCCGCAGGGACCGGCGGCGCTCGCGATCACCGTGCTCATCCTCGTGGTTCTCACCGTGGCGACCTCCCTGGGCGTCGAGCAGCCGCTGCACCGCTCCCCGTGGCTGAGTAGAGACCACAGGTCGGCTCTCCCGTCCGAGTCGCTCGCCTCCGCACCCGCGCCCGTGACATCCGTGGAGACCGAACCAGCCGCTCGGATCACCTCCGCCACGCCTCCGCGCCCATCCGCCCTGGCGTCGCGCCCGGCCGGATGGGTACCGGGTCAGCGGTACTACCCGGGCTCGCGAGCCGCCGTGCCTGCGCAGCCCGACTCGATGTCCGCCCTGTCGCGGATCGACCCACCGGCCGTATCGCCGCTCACCGCGGCGACACCCGCGGGCACGACACCCGCACGCACGGCATCCGCGCCATCACCCGAGCCGCCTGCTGCCGCGCAGCCCCTTGCGGCGACACCCGCGCCCCGCCCGACCTGGGCCGACTGGCGCTCCCGCTTCGCTCCGCGCATGGGTCTGGCCGCCGCGAGCCTCGTGATCGGCGCGGGCGCGACGGTGCTGGCCGTCTTCGTCGCGTACGGAGCACCCGCACTCACGGTGGCGCCCGCGCCCGCAGCGGTCGCTGCGGCCCCCGACGACGGCGATTCCCTCGCCGCACTGCAAGCCGATCTCGCCGCCGCGACCACGGCGCCGGCCTGGCCCGATCTGCACCCGTCGATGGACGATGCGATGCGGGAGTCCTCCGCGGACAATCGCGCGCACGACTGCTTCACACCCGACCCTCTTCCCGACATCGGCCGCTGCACCTGGGGCAGCCCCGACGCACCGCGGCACCTCTACCTCGTCGGGGACTCCAGCGCGATGGCCTACGCGCCCACGTTCGCGAAACTCGCCGACGACAGCGGCGGCCAGTGGCGCGTCACCACGGTGGGGATGTACGGATGCCGCTTCACCGACGTCCTCATCGAGAGCCGGGATCCCGCGGTCACGGCGGCCTGCGCACAGCGCAAGGCCGACGTCGCCGCGCTGATCGCCGCCGCCCCCGCGGATCTTCTCGTCGTCTCGAACGCCTTCACCCTGGCCCGCACGGTCGACGGACGCGATCTCAACGCCGAGGAGGTGGCATCCGCTGTCTCGTCCGAGGTCGGCGGGTGGGCGCCGGCGGGACGCACGGTGTACCTGTCTCCGCCCCCGCACGGCGCGGACCTCGGTCGCTGCGTCTCGAGTGTGACGGGCCCGGGGGCGTGTCTCGCGGCCGTCGACGACGTCTGGATCACCATGGAGGGCGCGGCCGAGGCGCGAGCCACGATGACGGGCGACACGGCGATCAGCGCCCTGCCGTTCACGTGCGTCGACCGGGTCTGTCCCGCGTTCGCCGGGGACATCCCGGTCCGCTACGACGAGATCCACATCACGCCCGCGTACGCGGAGCGTCTGATGCCGATCCTCCGCGCGGACCTGACCGCACGCGGCCTGCTGTGACGGCCCATCCCGACGCGAAGACTGCGAGGCTGGGAGCGTGACCCCCGCGAACGATCCCGACCGGTACGACCTCGATGCCCTGCGCGAGAGCCTGCTCGACGAGCGCGGGGGAGAGGTGGACGACAGCATCCCCGAGCTCGCGGATGCCGATCCCGACCTGTGCGCGATCGCCCTCGCCCTGCCCGACGGGACCGTGCGCCGCAGCGCGGACGCGGATGTCGCGTTCAGCATCCAGTCCGCCGTGAAGCCCTTCTTGTTCGCTCTCGCGCTGCTCGACACCGACGGCGAGGCTCTCGACCGGGTGGGCATCGAACCCACGGGGGAGTCCTTCGACGCGATCAAACTCGAAAGCGGGACCGGACGACCCCCGAACCCGATGGTGAACGCGGGCGCGCTGCTCACGGCGTCCCTGGTCGATGGCGAAGGACCGACCGAACGCAGCGCCCGCATCGCGCGGGGCCTCGCCGGCTTCGCCGGCCGGGAACTCGACGTCGATGAAGACGTCGCGCACAACGAGCACCTGCTCGGCGACCGCAACCACGCCCTCGCCCACCTCATGCGAGCCGAGGACACGCTCGCCGTCTCCGCTGACGACGCCGTCGCGGTCTACGCGCGCGCCTGCGCGACACTCGTGGATGCCGCGACCCTGGCCGTCATGGGAGCGACGCTCGCGCTCGGCGGCGTGAACCCGCGCACCGGCGACCGGGCCGTCCCCGAGGGTGTGGCGCGAGACGTCGTGTCGGTCATGGCGACCTGCGGGGTCTACGACGGGTCGGGTCGCTGGATGCGCGCGGTCGGCGTCCCGGCGAAGTCGAGTGTGTCGGGGTCCCTCGTCCTGTCAGCTCCCGGTCGACTGGGCGCCGCCGTGGTCAGTCCTCCGCTCGACGATCAGGGCACGAGCGTGCGTGGACGCCTCGCGAGCGAGGCGCTCAGCCGGGATCTGCACCTTCACAGCTTCGCGGTCTGAGCGGCGGTTCCCCGGGGACGCCGCTCGCCGCCTGTGAGAGCATCTGCATGACCCCTTACCCGCTCATCCCAGGAGAGCCGATGCCCGTTGCCGCCCGCCGCCGCGCGTCACGCACCGTGACGATCGGAGTCGTCGCCGCCCTCGCCGCCACCCTCACGGGGTGCGGGCAGGGGACGAACGTCTCCGAGGACTACGCGCAGATCTGCCGCGACAACGCGACCGAGAAGCGACTCCCGGACGACGACTGCAACAACCACGGCGGCAGCGCCCACTGGTACTACCTGCCTCTCGGGTCCAGCGGCCGCAACGTGCCGGCCGTGGGCGACCGCGCCGCCGGCGGCGTCGACACCCTGCCCGGAGGGAAGACCGCCGCGAAAGGCATCTCCGGCGACGGCGCGAGCGTCTCGCGCGGCGGGTTCGGCGGGTCGGGATCCGACGGAAGTCACGGCGGCTGATGCGCCGGATCGAACTGGCGCCCCGACCCGACTGGGAGCGCACGATCAAGCAGTCCGGTCTCATCTACTCCCGGTCGCTGCGCGACGACGGCTCGGCGGTCGAGTACTGGAACGACGGCGCGGCGTACGCCTTCACCCTCCCCGAGGTCGAGGCGCTCGAGACGCAGACCGAGGACCTGCACCGCATGTGCCGCGAGGCGGCGACCTACCTGGCATCCGGAGAACTCGGTCACCTCGGCCTCACCCCGCAAGCATTCGAGTTCGCCCAGTGGTCGCTCGAGCACGACGAGCCCGACGTCTACGCGCGCTTCGACCTGGCCTACTCGGGCGACGGCTCCCCGGCGAAGATGCTCGAGTACAACGCCGACACCCCGACGGGACTCATCGAGGCCTCGGTCACCCAGTGGTTCTGGCTGCAGGACCGCATCAAGAGCGGGGCGCTGCCGGCCGACACCGACCAGTGGAACGGGCTGCACGAAGCCCTCGTCGAGCGCTGGCGCGTCCTGCTGCACCGTTCGTTGAGCGAGGGGGAGGGCGGACGCCTGTTCGTCGCCCACTCGGATGCCGACATCTACGGCGAAGACTGGGACACCGTCGCCTACATGCGCGACCTCGCGGGCGAGGCGGGCTGGGAGCACACCGGCATCGAGATGAAGGACATCGGCTGGCACCACGGCGCGCGCCAGTTCGTGGGCGTCCCCGAGCCGTGGGGCTCGTCCCGCAGCGTCAATGCACTCCCGGGGGATGCTCCGGAGACGCAATATCCGGTGATCCGCAACCTCTTCAAGCTCTATCCCTGGGAAGACCTCGTCTCCGGTGACGACCGCGTCGTGGGCGATCAGGAGTTCGGGGCCCTGCTGATCGCCGGGCGCGGCCTCTTCGGCCGCTGGTACGAGCCGGCGTGGAAGATGTTCCTCTCCAACAAGCTCCTCCTCGTCGCTCTGTGGCGGCTCTTCCCGGATCACCCCAATCTCCTGCCCGCCTACGCGGACGGGCCGAACGGCATGACCGACTACGTCGTCAAACCCGTCTTCGGGCGCGAGGGCGACGGCATCCGGGTCCACCGTGCCGACGGCACCGTGACGACGAACGGGCAGGAGTACCGTCGCGAGGGCGTGGGCCGGGAGCGCGTGTGGCAGCAGTACCACGAGCTGCCCGACTTCCCCGGTTCGAACGGGAGCAACCACCCGGTGCTCGGCTCGTGGGTCGTGAACGACGAAGCGTACGGGGTCGGCATCCGCGAGTCCGACGGGCCGATCACCGACTACTTCTGCCGCTTCGCCCCGAACATCATCGAGAGCTGACCACCGGATGCCACGCCGCCCGCGCCGCGGCGCGCTCGGCGCTCACGCGTCGATGTCGTCGACTCCCGGCATCCAGGACGCCCCGGGCTTGCCCCACTTGCGCTTCTTCGCGATCTTCGCGACGACCCGGCTGTCTTCCTCGTCGAGACGATCGACGTACAGGATGCCGTCGAGGTGATCGAACTCGTGCTGGAGGATGCGCGCCCGCCAGCCCGTGACCTCGATGCGCACAGGTTGGCCGTCGAGATCGACGCCGGTGAGCAGCGCCGCCTCCGAGCGACGCAGCGGGAACCGCTCGCCGGGGAACGACAGGCAGCCCTCGGACTCGCCGTCGGGGTCGGGGTAGCCGGGCTCGAGCGGACGGATCCACAGCTCGGGGTTGATGACGACCCCCCGCCACGGGAGACCCTCGTCGTCCTCGTACGTGTAGGTGAAGATCCGCAGACCCACGCCGACCTGGGGCGCGGCGAGGCCGACACCCGGGGCGGCATCCATCGTCTCGAACATGTCGGCGACGAGGGTGCGCACCTCATCAGTGATCTCGTCGACGCGGGCGGCGGGAGCGTGCAGCACGGGATCACCCATGATGCGAATCGGGAGAACGGCCACGTCACCAGCCTATCCAGCGAGCGGGCGGCTATCGTCGGAGGGTGATCCCGCTC
>Ga0308171_1001543_pt1 | contig 29912 bp, 25 predicted proteins | sample PhyGR1_FD_202135 | JGI IMG/M metagenome (GOLD analysis project Ga0308171, IMG submission 202135) | Phyllosphere microbial communities from UC Gill Tract Community Farm, Albany, California, United States - DLSLSG.R1 | ecosystem: Host-associated > Plants > Phyllosphere > Unclassified | place: USA...
TCCGCACCCTCCTGTGGATAACCTGGCGTCGTCCAGCCATGCCGCGCCATGCGCTGCGCCAGCACTTGCAGACGGGTCGGCAGCGTGCGCCCGCTGAGCAGCGGGTCTTCGGCGATCTCCCGCAGCGTGTTCATGCCCACGACCTGCACCGCCTTCGCCGCGTGCGTGAGCGCCTGGCTCACCAGGCCCAGGTAGTCCGGGTCGAGCTGCATCGCCTCGAAGGGTGACAGCGGTTCGTCGTGCAGCACGTAGAGGTTGCCTTGGATACGGCCGGTCTTGGGATCGCGCCGCCGCCGCACCAGGCTGAGCCAGCGCGTCAGCCGCAGCAGGGTCAAGGCGCGCGCCACGGTCTCGTGCGAGGCTTGCGCCGCACAGGGCATGGACGCCAGATAGGGGCGGAGCTGGTCGTAGGTGGGAAAAGCGGTCACGCCGTCGTCGTTGAGCTGCAGGCGGAACACCTGCCAGGCGTTGCGCTCCAGCGGCGTCAGGCGTCGGTCGAGGAACAGCGCGCGCGGCGCGCTCTCGTGCCGGTTGCCGCTGTAGAGAAAGCCGTCCTGGCTCGGCGCCGTGCTCGGCGCCGGTTCCTTCGGCTCAAGGTGCCGCAGCGCCTCGTCGAACAACGCCGACAGCGCAATCGGGCCATCGCGCCGTGGTGCGCTGCCCGTGGTCATGGCTACACCAGCCCCTGGTCGATCCAGTTCCGTATCGCCGACCAGATCACCGACATGGGCAGGGTCATGGCCTCGGCCAGGTCCATGGTCAGCGCCAGCATCGCCATGTCGTCGGTCAGGGCGATATGGCGCTCGGCGACGCCGGCCTTCCAGCGCTCCCACAAGGCCACGTCCTGCGCCTCGTCGAGCACCGGATGCCGGCCCTTGCGCTTGGGCAGCCCGAGGATGTCGCGGCGCAGCGCCACTTCCTGATGCGTGAGGCCGTAGAACTTGCTGACCATCTCCGTGCTCGCCCCCAGGCGCAGCATGCGGTCCACCGTGGCGATCTCCCGCTCCACGTCGTGCACCTGGCTCAGCAGCCGCTTCAACACCTCCCGGTTCACCGACACCGAACACCACGACACCGTGGCATTCACCAGCATGCTCACGAGCTCGGGGTGTTTCAGCGCATCCAGCTCCTCCTCGCCGAAGCCCATGGCCTTGCAGCGGCGCAACTGGCCGTTGCGCAGGTCATGCAGGGCCTGGGCGATCACGGCCTGGTTGAGCGGGTGCGGTGCCGACATACGGGGCCTCCTGCGCTCAGGATTCCTGGCCCGCTACGCCGGCTTCCAGGTCCAGCAGCCGACGCGCCAGGCGCAGCAGACGGAACAGCTTCACCAGCGCAGCATCGCTCAGGCGTGTGGCCGCGCCGCCGTGGCCATGCAACAGCGCCGCCAGCTCGTCGGCCAGCCGCGCGCGGTCCAATCCGTTCGCGGAGGGCGGAGCCGCACTCAGCGCATGCAGCAGGGTCAGCACCGCCCGCGCGAACGCCGGCAGCGCCTTCGCCTGGCCCACAACCGGCGCCACGCAGACGAAGCCGATGCCGCCGACGCTGGCCTCGATGTGGTCGGCTACCGCCGCTTCCCCGGCGATCTCGCGCGCGAACTGCGCGATGTGCACGCGCAGGCGATCCGGCACGTCCAGCCCCGGCTCGACGTACCAGACGTCCGAGATGGGATAGAGCCCGCCGACCTGCACGGGGATCGCACGCAGCGCATCGGCCTCGAAGTCGGGCAGCTTGTCGCCGAGCTGGTCCGCGACCATCCGCTGGATGGACTGCAGGCGCTCGGTGGTCGGCGCCGGTGTCACGATGTGCCCTTGCAGGCGCTCGTCGCGTTGTCCGTGCTGTTCCTCCGGCGCTTCGGGCGATGCAGGCGGTGCCGCTGCTGGCGCCGGAGGCGTGGCGTCGCGCGGCACAGACGAGGCGGGTGGCTGCTGAGGCGCGGAGACCGGCGGGGGAGGAGCAGCAGGCACGACAGGCGCTGCCGGTGGCGTCGGCACCGCTGGTTCGCTGGTCAGCGCACGCTGGCGGCTTTCGCTGTCGTTGATCTCCAGCGCCAGCGTGTCGTAGTCCGCTTCCAGCAGCTCGGCCATCTGGCCCACCAGCTCGTCCTGCACCCGCTGCGGCGAGAAGTCGTCCGGCTGTGTGTCGAACTGCGTCAGTACGTCCTGAAACAAGGTGGCGAAGTCCACGGCCACGGTGCGGCCCAGCGCACGCCGCTCCCAGGTGCGCTCGCACGCCTTGCGCAGCACCGCGAGCCGGTCCACCTGATGCCGGCCCAATCCGCCGTACAACAGCGTCGGGATCGCCGGCAGCAGATAGCGCACCGCATCGTTCATGCGGCTGATGTGTGACTGCGGCACCGGATAGCCGTCGGCAGTCAGCCGCCGCGCGAGTTCGCTCTGCGACAGCGCCTGGCCGCTTTCCTGCTCGTAGAACTCGCGCGCCTTCTCGATGCCCAAGGCCCGCTCGATGAAGGTCAGCCCGCCGCGCAGCTCGTTCTCGGCCAGATGCCCGGTCAGCGCCACGATTTCGCCGCGCGCCGGCCACGGGCGGAACAGGCACGCAATGCGGAAGAAGCGTTCCTCCTTGGTCTCGCTCCACAACTCGCGCAGGATCGCCAGCCGCGTGTTGCCGCCGTTGCGAATGATGTAGTGCGCCTCGCCCGGCCTGCGCGTGATCGCGGGGGGCGCGTCCAGCCCGCGTTCGCGGATGGACGCCTTAATCTCCGCATAGGCCGGGTTGCGCGTCACGCGCGGGTCGTGGTCGTAGGGCCGCAACTGGTCCAGCGTCACCACCATCGGCGTGTCGGCGATGGGGTCGCTCAAGGTCGCGGCCGAAGGGCCGCTGCGCTCGAAGCCGGTGGCCAGCAGCTTGGCAGCCATGTCTTGCGGCGTCAGCTCAGCCACGGCCGTTCTCCTGCGCCTGCCGGGCGGCGCGGCGAAGTTGCGCGCGGGCAGCGCGGTCGGCACGGTGGTCGCTCGCAGTCGAACTGGTGTAGATCGACGCGCAGCCTGGTTTCGTGAATTTCAGGTGCCCGCCGGACGTGCGCACCACGCGCCAGCCTTCGCCCAGCGCGAACTCGATCAGCGCGCGCAGCCGTTCACGGCCGCGCGCCAGTTCATGTGCGCTCGCCATGGCTGGCCCCTCCCGCATCGGCCCGGCCGGTGACCAGCGCGAAGCGCCCCCGCCACGCGGGGAACAGCTCGCCGGCCAGCGTGCGCATGGTGTCCAGCGCCGCGGGCGCCGTGCGCCCAGCCGGCCGCCGGTACTCCACCCGATGCACCGGCAATCCTCGTGTCGCAGCGCGCGGATAGGCTTCGATGGCCGGCACGTCGGTGTCCAGCACCTGCACGCCGGCCTGTTCCTGGAACACCTGTCGCAGCGCCTGCTGGACCAGCCGCGCGTTCGACGACACCGGATGCACACGGTTGATGAGCAGGCGCAGCGGCGGCGGTTCGATGCCCAGGTGCCGATACGGCGCGATGTCCTCGATCAGTTGCAGCGTGCCGCGCCGCAGCTCGCGCGCCGCGAGGATTTCCGGCGTCACGGGCGACAGCGCCAGGTCGGATGCCAGCACCGCCATCTCCAGCAGCACGCTGCGCGCGCCCTGGGTGTCGATCAACAGCAAGTCATAGTGCGTGCGGAAGACGGGAAGCAGATGGCGCAGTCGCAGGCGCCCATCCGGAGCGTGCAGCAGCAGCGTGTTCAGTTCGCCGCGGTCGTCGTTGGAGAGCACCAGGTCCAGGCCCGCGATCGCGGTGCGCGACACCAGTTGCTCGATGCGCCGCTCGTTGAAGGCCAGCATCTCGTAGATGCCGCCGGGCGCGCGAACGTCCAGCGCGAAGTAGCTCGACAGCGTGGGCTGCACGTCCAGGTCCAGCAGCAGCACGCGCAGCCCGGCATCGGCGATGAAGCCGCCCAGGTTGGCCGCCGTCGTGGTCTTGCCCACGCCGCCCTTGGTCGAAATGATGGGCACCACCTGCATGAGCTTCTCCTCGTCGAATGGCATGAACCGAGAAGAAGCGTCAGGCGCGTTCTTTGAGGCGATCGGCGATCCACTGTTCGATCTCCACCGAGTCCCAGCCCACCGCGCGCACGCCCAGGCGCAGCGCCTTGGGGAACTTGCCTTCCTTCATCAGGCTGTAGATGTGCGCGCGCTTGAAGCCGGTCTTGGCTTCGACCTCGGCGCGGCGCAGGATGCGGTGCTCGGTCGGTGCCGCCGTGGCGGTGGTCTGCGAAGACATGAGGGTCACTCCTTAACGCTCAGTGGCGCTGATTGGCGTGACTCGAATTAAGAACGCCGCGTTGAAGAAAGACACCGCAAATGCGGTGTCCGCGACCGCAGATACGGTCTGGCATCGCTCAGGAAGTTGTGCTCTGCAAATTGCGCCGAGCCAGTGCGAACTTGGCCTGCAGCGTGCGCTCGGTGATGCCCATCGCGTTGCCGTGGTGCGCCACCATCGCGCTGATGATGGCCTCCTGCGTCAGGAAGCTGGAATACGGCATACCGTTGGGCGACTTGCCCAGCAGCAGCGTCAGTAACCCGCCAACGATGTTCAGGTAGGTCGATTCGCTGCGCGGCCCCGGCGTGTTCGCACGCTCCGCGTCGGCCGCGCAGGCGGAGTGCGTTTTCAGCAGCGCCTCGTGCTCGGCGCGCAGCGTCTCGTGCACACCCAGGTGTTCCGCCAGCCGCGCCTTGATCGCTTCCCGCTCGGCCAGCAATGCGCCCACTGTGTCCAGGCTGATCGCCGGATGAAGCGCACGCTCGATCTCATCGAACAGAAACGCCGGTCTCTCGCCGGGGTAGTGGTGCGCCATCCAGGCTTTCAGATCGACGTGCCGCACCGTCAGCGACGGGTCGTCCATCGCGAGGCTCTGCGTGTCCCGCACCAAGCCATCCTTGCCATACCGCATCTCGCCGTGAGCCAGCGCATCGAAGATCCTTTCGGCGTTCAACCGCAGCATCGGCCAGCGCGGAAACTCCGTTGCCTCCGGCAGAGGCCGCTGTTCCAAGGTCGCCAGGATGCGCCGCTCGAAGCGCAGCAATCCGCTCCAGCGGATTGCCGCCTCGATCGGGCGGTAGTAGGTCTTGGCACCATCGGCCAGGCTGCTCGACTTCGGCATATCGCGCGCCTCCATTCGTCATCGCACCGAGTCCAAGCACGCGCACCCGCCGTATAGGCGGCGTGCGTGGCTGTCCAGGAATCTCCGGGCGAAACGAGCAGGTGGCGAAGCGGCGAAGACCGTGGCATCGGCGATGCCGCCGGTTTCGTTGCGAGATGCGCGCCTTGCCGCGCATGGCGCCATCACTCACAATTCGCAAGCCGCGAAACATGCTGTCACCAGCGTCATTCGCGGGCACCATGCTTGGCCCGGATAACCAGGCCAAAGTCTTTGCAGGGAAAAAGGCCCAGTAAAGCGCGATCACGTCAACACGCCAGAGCCGATGCGCATACGGCAAGCACTGTTGCGCCGCGCGTCTTCGCTGTGACGCGCCACGATGGGCATGCGAGTTTCACGCAGGATGCCAACCGCAACCGCGAGCAACGCCTGAGTGCAGCGCGCCCGTGCACCGCGTCAATGGAAACCCGCTTTGACAAAACAGGTCTGGCGCTTTGACCAAAATGGAATCGGCCAACCCACCTGAAACAGCCTCATGCGAGCCGTTGCGTATCCAACGGCATATGGCCGACACGCTGCGCACGGTCGATGAAGTGGCGCAGTGGCTCCGACATCGCGCCCTCGGCATGTAGCAGGTAGGTCGTCAGCGCCGCCGAGTCTTCATCCAGCGGCCGGACGATTACGTCCGCCTGCCGGCATGCCACCACGTGCGCCGCGGTGGAAAATCCCACGCCATAGCCGGCCGCCACCAGGGCCAGCATCAGCGAGTGGGTCGTCACGTACTCGGCCACGACCGACGGTGTCTCCACCAGGCGCAGCAGGCGCTCGCATTGCCGGCTGCACTCCGCGCACACTTGCGGGTGGCACAGCACCAGCGGGTAGCCCACCACCTCTTCCAGCGGCACCCGCTTGTGCGCCAACAATGGGTGCCGCGCGGGTATGGCCACCACCAGCGGGTCTTGCCACACCGGCATGGCGACCACTCCGGCCTCCATCTCGCCGGCCATGGCAAAGGCCGCGTCGTACAGGTCGTTGCCCAGCCCGCCCACCACCTGCGACAGCGGCGCCTCGAACAGCCGGATGCCCACTTCCGGCGCCTCCTCCCGGCACAGCGCGAGCAGCGCCGACAGCCGGGTCCGCCCGACGCCGCCGGCCAAGGCGATGCGCAGGGTGCCCCGGTGTCCCGCCGCCACCGCCCGCGCCTTGGTCTGGGCTCGCTCAAGGGTCAGCAGCACGCGCCGGGCCTCCTCCAGGAACACCTGCCCGGCCGGGGTCAGGCGCACCCCGCGCGGCATGCGCTCCAGCAGCGTCACGCCCAAGTCCGCCTCCAGTTGGCGGATCGTTCGCGACAGGGGTGACTGCTCCACATGCAGCCGTCGCGCCGCCCGGCCAAAGTGCAACTCCTCGGCCACGGCGATGAAACAGCGAAGATGGCGTAAGTTCATGTACTTCCCCCCAGAAAGTGGAGTCCAGTCCTCTGGCCGTAGGGAACCGCATGAGTGCTTCCCGGTGGCGATGCCGGTCACAGAGGCTTTCCAGTTGCCGCCATCCGGCCTTCAGTCGCCGGCGAGGCAGCGAGTGTCCAGGCAAGGCCGGGTTATTCCATCGGTGTTGCCATATCACACAAAACCACGGACAATCAATAATAATTCTCATTAGCATATGTGTCCGAATGGAGTGAAGCCGATCAAGCCCGACGTGGCGAACCTGTCCGTCACCACCCACGGCAGCGTGTTCTGGAACGACGAACGCATGGGCGACGAGCAGCTCGCGCAGCGGCTGCAGGCCTCCGCGCTGCGTCAACCGCAGCCCGAGGACTTCATCCGCGGCGACCGCCTGGCGCGCCTACCAGCGCGTCGCCCAGGTGTTGGCGGCTGCGCAGAAGTCCGGGTGTTGAAACTGAGCTTCGTGACCGACCCGGGTAGCGACCGGGGTGAGCCGAAAGACACCCCCATGAAACTGCATCGGCACGACCGCCCTGACGCCGGCGTGTCGTCGTCGGCTGCACCGATCGCGGACACCAGCCCGCGTGCGCGCCTGCGCGCGTGCCCGGCACACCGGCTGATTTACCAGCGTTGCGGACGCAGCACACTGACCATCAGCATTCAATGCGCGGGCTGTGTGCGCCGGCCTACTCCGCGCGTGTCGGCGACGGGCCTGCTCCCGACAGGCATGAGCGCTTCGACGCGATGCAATCGAAGGAGGTGCTGACGGGATGCGGATGTAGATGCTGGCGCCCGAGAGGCCGAACCAGAAGAAGACAAACAGGAGGTGGCCTTGGATTTCAGATTGCTGCGTTACTTCGTCGCAGTTGCGGAAGAACTGCATCTGGCCCGTGCAGCCGAGCGTCTGGGCATCGAGCAATCACCTGTGTCGCGTGCGATGCGCGACCTGGAAAGCCAGCTTGGCGTGCAGTTGTTCGACCGCAGCACACGCCTGACGCGGCTGACCTGGGCCGGCCAGGTGTTCCTCGTCGAATGCCGGCGCGTGATGGCCACCGTGGAGCAGGCAGTCAAGAGCGCCAAGGCGGCGGCACAGGGCTACCAAGGCAATCTACGCATCGCCATCTGCGACAGCCTGGCGCAGCCCCGCATCGCCACCTTGCTGGCACGCAGCCGCGAGGATGAGCCCGAGCTGGAGATTCGCGTCTTCGAGCTGCCGTTCGCGCAGCAGCTCAAGATGCTGCACAACGATCTGCTGGACATCGGCTTTGCGTTGTCAAACGCGGTGCATGATGGCCTCGTCGCCGAGCCGGTATGGACCGATCCGCTGTCGGTGATCGTGCCCGCACGCCATCCCTTGCTGGCACACGTGCAGGTGCCGCTGGCCGAAGCCCTGAAGTTCCCGCTGGTTCTGTGCCATCCCGAATCGGGATCGGGCTGCCGCCATCAGATTCAAGCGATGCTGCAGGACGCAGGCACGCCGCTCAAGCTGGTCGATGAAGTGACCAGCCTCGGCGTGATGTTGACCCTGGTCGGCGCCGGCTACGGCATCGGCTTCGCCATCGCCTCGCAGGTGCAGACGCTACAGCGCCCGGACATCTCCATTCGTCCCCTGGCCGGCATCCCACCGATGCTCTCTACCTACCTGCTGCGCCGCCGGGGCGAACCCTCGGAACCCATGAAGCGATTCATCGAGCGGGTGAAAGACGGGGCCGCGCCGGTCGATGATGCGCCGGTCCTTTGAGGACGGCAGCTCGCCTGTCCGTTGCGGCCTGTGGCGTGATGTGTCAGTAGACAGATAGACTTCGGAATGAAATCCGATGCTCTGGCTGTTGGTGGATGTGCTCGGCTCGCTTTGGATCACCCGCCACGGCCTGCGTTGACCAGGCCGAAGACTTGAGTCCACAATCGAGTCCATTCCGTGACGCTTGGATCGGAAAAGACGTTCGTAATAAACGAGTTAGCGACCGGGTGCTGTTCCCTTCACCCGCTCCAGCACCGCCCCGATGACTCGGTGCCCCCCTTCCCTTTTTTTAAGCGATCACCCAGCCCGTGGTGGGCTGCGTCGCGGTGCGGTTCAGCCAGGCGTCAGCGCGCCCAGCGGCAGCAATTCGCGTTCGCTTCGAAAGCAGCGTTCCTCGCCCGTGACCGGGTCGGTGAACGAAAGACCGCGCGCCAGCAGCTGCAGCGGCCGCGAGTAGTCGCCGGGCGGCGGGTCGTTGACTTCCGGATAGAAAGCGTCGCCCCAGATCGGCAGGCCCAGGGCGGCCATGTGCACGCGCAGCTGGTGCCGCTTGCCCGTGACGGGCGCGAGCCGGTAGCGCGCCCAGTCGCCGGCGCGTTCCAGTACCTCCATGTGCGTGCGGGTGTTGGGCTCGCCCGGCACCTCGTGCATGCGAAAGAACTGCGGGCTTTCCTCCATGCGGCTGACGTGTTCCCGAGGAAAGGCGATGCTCGCCCGCCAGGGCGCGTTCGCTTCGTACACCTTGTGCACCGTGCGGTCGCGAAAGAGCGCCTGGTAGGCGCCCCGCGTGGCGCGCTGGGTGGAAAAAAGCACCAGCCCCGCCGTGTCGCGGTCGATGCGATGCACAGGCGACAACTCCGGCAGCCCGAGCCAGCGTTTGAGCCGCACGAGCAGCGTGTGGTGCAGATAGGCACCCGTCGGCACGACGGGCAGGAAGTGCGGCTTGTCGGCCACCACCAGATGCTCGTCCTGGTGGATCACCGCCTCTTCGAACGGTATCGACGGCTCGCTCGGCAGGCTGCGGTAGTAATAGATTCGCAAGCCCGGCACGAAGGGCCGGTCGGCGGTGGCGGGGACGCCCCACTCATCGACCACCTCGCCCGCCAGCATGCGCCGCTGCCAGTCGGCGCGGCTCACCAGCGGCAGGCGCACCGCAAGAAAGTCCAGCAGGCTGCCGCCACCCTGCGACGGAGTCACCACGCAACTGGGTCCCACGCCGTCCCGCATGGGCAAAACCTTGGGATCCTTGCTGTTGTACATGCCGCCGATTGTAGGCTGGCACCCCGTCCCGATCACTATCGAATATGTAGCAAGAGATGCCCACGCGCCAAGCGCCGCCGGCACTTATGCGCTGCGCCGAAAAGGCGCGTCTGTCCGGTTGTAGGACAACTGCGGCAAAGCCGGCGCCGCAGGCCGGAAACTCCCTCGGGCGCACTAGCATCGGGCCATCGCGCTCCGCGCTCCCTTGATCGGGCCGGCTGGCGTGCACCGCACCTCGTCGCACGGGCGAGCGCCGCACCGCCCGAGCCGCCGCCCCTCGCGCCCATGCCCACTGCTGCATCCGACTCCACGCCGTCCGGCGATCGCCCCAACCCTCGCACCCGCCGTCCCGCACGCGCGCTGCGCTGGGCGCTCACCCTCGTTGCGGCCCTGATCGCGCTGGTGGTTGTGGCCTTGATCGTGCTCACCCACTGGGACTGGAACCGCCACCGCCCGTGGGTCAACGCCAAGGTCAGCGAGGCCACGGGCCGGCATTTCGCCATCGAGGGCGATCTCTCGGTGGATTGGCATTGGCCCCAGCCGCTGGAAACCGGCTGGCGGCGCTGGGTGCCCGGGGTGACCGTGCAGGCGCAGCAGTTGGTGATGGACAACCCCGAGGGCTTTGCCCTGGCCGAAGAGCCATCCAAGGGCGACAAGACCATGCCGGCCCTGCCACGCAAACCGCAGCCCATGACCGAGCAGCAGGTCGCGGCGGCCGAGGCCGCCAGCAAGCGGCTGCAGGCCGGCACCCGCGCCGACCGGGCCTCGGCGCCCGCCGCACCCGCCACGGCCGCCAGCGGGGCCGTGTCCCCGACGTCGCCCGACGCCGCCGAGCCGGCGCAGACACCGCAGGCGCGCGCCTCCGACGCGGCCCGCGCGCTGGCGCTGGAGCAGTCCAACGCGCCGACGGCGCAGGCCCCCGAGCGTGGCCCGCAGACCATGGGCACGCTCGCCAGCGCCAGCGCCACCCTGCGGCTCTGGCCGCTGCTGGCGCGCAAGGTCGTGCTCGACACGGTCGTGCTGACCGCGCCCGACATCGCCCTGGGCCGCAAGGCCGACGGCAGCAACAACTGGACGTTCAAGAAGCGGGACGACGCGCAGGAGGACGCCGCCAAGTCCGACAACCCCTGGGACCTGAGCGTGGGCCAGCTCATCATCCGGGGCGGCTGGCTGGGCTACGTGGACGGCACGAAAGACCTGGCGCTGCGCGCGCGGGTGGACACCATCGACCCCGCCGCGCAGGGCTCCGCTGGCAGCCCGTACGGTGTGCGCATAGCCCTGCAGGGCCGGTACGGCAAGGCCCGCGTGGAAGCCACGGCCCAGGGCGGCCCGGTGCTGTCGCTGCGCGAGCAGGTCGTCAACTACCCGCTGCAGGTCAAGGCGCGCGCCGGCAGCGTACAGGCCGAGGCCGAAGGCATCCTGGCCAACCCGGCGGCGCTGTCGGGGCTCGACTTCCAGGTGGCGCTCAAGGCCGCCAGCATGGCCGACCTGTTCGATCTGACCGGCATCGTGCTGCCCAACACGCCGCCCTTCCAGACCCGTGGCCATCTGGTGGGCAGCCTGGCGCCCGAGAGCGCGACCTGGGAATACCGTGACTTCAGCGGCACCGTGGGCCAGAGCGACCTGCAGGGCAGCCTGACCTACACCTCCGCCAAGCCTCGCCCGCAGCTCAAGGGCACGATGAAGTCGCGCCAGCTGCGGCTGGCCGACCTGGGCCCGGTGGTGGGCGCGCCCACGGGCGATGGCGGCCAGGAAAAGGGCACGTCCAAGCGTGCCGGCAAGGTGCTGCCCGATGCCGCCTTCGCCACCGACCGCTGGAACGCGATGGACGTGGACCTCGCCTTCGCCGGCGAGCGCATCGTGCGTCCCGACAGCCTGCCCATCGAGAACCTGAGCGTGCACGCCAAGCTGCAGAACGCCGAGCTGACGCTGGAGCCGCTGCGTTTCGGCGTCGCGCAGGGCAAGATCGACTCGCGCGTGGTGCTGGACGCGCGCGACGGCCCGCTCAAGACCCAGCTGCGCGGCTCGGTCGAAGGACTGCGGCTCTCCGCCCTCTTTCCGAAGGTCGAGCTGATGGAAAAGAGCTTTGGCCGGCTCGATGGCGCAGTGGCACTGTCGGCCACCGGCAATTCGGTGGCCCGCATGCTGGGCAGCAGCTCGGGCGAGGCACGGCTCTACATCCGCGACGGCACCTTCAGCAAGCAGATGCTCGACCTGGCGGCGCTCAACGTGGGCAGCGTGGTGGTTTCGCGCCTCTTCGGCGAGAACGAGGAAGTGAAGCTGCGCTGCGCCGTGGCCGATTTCTCGGTGCGGGACGGCGTGGCGCAGACGCGGTCGGTGCAGCTCAGCACGGAAGAAGCGCTGGTGGAGGCCGTGGGCACGGTGGACCTGCGCAACGAACAGATGGACCTGCGGATCAAGCCCGAATCGCTGAAGTGGAAGTTCCTCTCGCTGCGCACGCCGCTCTACGTGCGCGGCACGTTCGCGGACCCGAAGGTGGGCCTGGAGGCCGGCCCGCTGCTGCTGCGCGCCGGCGCCGCCGTGGCCGCTGCCGCCGTGGCGCCAGTGGCCCTGGCGCTGGTGCCGATCACCGTGCCGGCGGCCGAGGACGACGCGCGCTGCAACGAACTGCTGGCCCGCGCCAACCAGGCCGTCAAGGCCGGAAAGGCCGGCGCTGCGCCGGCACCCGCACCGCGCGAAGCCGCGAGCCGCTGAGGCACTCGCAGATTTCAGGCGAGATCCGCCGCCGGCGCGCATTCCATCTGCGCCGGCAGCTATCTTTTCGATAGCAAAGTCCGCTGCGGTCGGGGGCCGGTCAGTGGAAGTCGCGGCTGCCGTCCAGCGCCTGCGCCATGCGGCCCAGCAGATCGGTGAGATCACGAAAGCGCTGGGCCACCAGGTGGCGCACCGCCGTCTGGCTGCCTTCGGGCGTGGTGCTTTGCCAGATGCCTTCCACCGCCAGCAGGCGGGAACGCAGCAGCGGTGCCCGCCAGGTTTCCACCAGCGCGGGCCAGACGATGACGTTGACCGAGCCGGTCTCGTCTTCCAGCGTGACGAACATCGTGCCCTTGGCCGAACCCGGCCGCTGCCGCACGGTGACGATGCCACACGCGCGCACGCGGTCGCCGCTGCGGGCGCTTTCCTGCAGCTGCAGCGCGGTGCGCAGCCGCCAGCGGTCCAGCCGGGGGCGCAGCAGCGCCAGCGGATGGCGGCGCAGCGTGAAGCCGGTGGCGGCGTAGTCGAACAGGATTTCCTCGCCCTCCTCGGCCTCCGGCATCTCCAGCGGGGCTTCGTCCACCGGCGCATCGCGCAGCAGCGGCGGGGCGCGCAACTGCGCGGCAGCGTCCCAGGCCTGCTGGCGGCGGTGGCCCGACAGGGAATGCAGCGCATCGGCGGCGGCCAGGGTCTGCAGGTGGTGGCGCTCCAGCCGCGCGGCCAGGGCCAGCGCCTGCGTGGAGGCAAAAGGCGGCGCGGAGGCGCTGCCCGCCGCCAGGCGCGCCTGCACCACCCGCTGGGCCGCGGCCGACTCCAGCCCCGCCACCAGCCGCAGGCCCAGCCGCACCGCCGGCTGGGGCAATGCCACGCCGGGCAGCGGCAGCAGCTCGCCTTCCAGCGTGCTGTCCACCTCGCTGTGCGACACGTCGATGGGCAGCACGCGCACGCCGTGCCGGCGCGCATCCTGCACCAGCTGCGACGGGCTGTAGAAGCCCATGGGCTGCGAATTCAGCAGCGCGCAGAGGAATGCCGCCGGCTCGTGCCGCTTGAGCCAGCTGCTGCAATAGGCCAGCTGCGCGAAGCTGTAGGCATGGCTTTCGGGAAAACCGTATTCGCCGAAGCCGAGGATCTGCTGGAAGATGCGGTCGGCGAAGTCCTCCGGGTACCCCCGCTCGTGCATGCCCTGCTTGAGCAGGCCCTCGAACCGGTGCACACCGCCCTTGCGCCGCCAGGCCGCCATCGAGCGGCGCAGGTCGTCCGCCTGCCCCGCCGTGAAGCCGCCCGCCTGCATGGCGATCTGCATCACCTGCTCCTGGAAGATCGGCACGCCCAGCGTGCGGCCCAGGGCGCTCCGCAGCTGCTCGTATTCGATGGGCAGCGGGCCCTGCTGGCCGGCGGCCACCCAGGCGCGCTGGCGTTCCCGGGCCTGCAGGTAGGGGTGCACCATGCCGCCCTGGATGGGGCCCGGGCGCACGATGGCGACCTCCACCACGAGGTCGTAGAGCGTGCGCGGCTGCAGGCGCGGCAGCATGCTCATCTGCGCGCGGCTCTCGATCTGGAACACACCCACGGTGTCGGCGCGGCAGATCATCTCGTAGGTGGCGGGGTCTTCGTTGGGAATGTCCCGCAGCTCCCACCGCTCGCCACGCAGCGCGGCCCGGCCGTCCAGGCAGCGGCGCAGCGCGCTCAGCATGCCGAGCGCCAGCACGTCCACCTTCAGCATCTGCACGACGTCCAGGTCGTCCTTGTCCCACTGGATGATGGAGCGGTCCTGCATGGCGGCCGGCTCCACCGGCACCAGGCGGGTCAGCGGCCCCTGCGTCAGCACGAAGCCGCCCACGTGCTGGCTCAAGTGCCGCGGGAAGTCGATCAGCTCGCGGGCCAGCTCCAGCCACAGCCCGGTCAGGTGGGCCGGCAGCGGCACGCCGCAGGCGTCGGCCAGCTCCTGCAGGCGCTCCTCGGCGATGGCTTCGTCGAACCAGTGGTGGTCCTTGGCGAAGGCGTCGATCAGCGCGGGCGCGATGCCCAGCGCCCGGCCCACGTCGCGCAGCGCGCTGCGGGTGCGGTAGCAGGTCACCACGGCGGTGATGGCGGCCCGGTCGCGGCCGTACTTGGCGTAGATGTACTGGATGACCTGCTCGCGCCGGTCGTGCTCGAAGTCGACGTCGATGTCGGGCGGCTCGCTGCGCTCCTTGCTGATGAAGCGCTCGAAGAGCAGTTGCGACGTGGCCGGGTCCACCGCCGTGATGCCGAGGTAATAGCACACCGCCGAATTGGCGGCCGAGCCGCGCCCCTGGCACAGGATGCCCACGCTGCGGGCGAACCGCACGATGTCGTGCACCGTGAGGAAGTACATCTCGTACCCCCGGTCGGCGATCAGGTCCAGCTCCTTGTGGATCTGCGCCGCGATGCGGTCCGGCACGCCCTGCGGAAACCGCGCCTGCACGCCCTGCCAGGTGAGCCAGGCCAGCGTCTGCTGCGCGGTCATGCCGGGCAGCACGGTCTCGAGCGGGTACCGGTAGCGGATCTCGCGCAGATCGAACGTGCAGCGGCTCGCGACCTCCAGCGTGGCGGCCAGCAGTTCGGGCGGGTAGGTGCCGGCCAGCCGCACGCGGGGGCGCAGGTAGCGCTCGGCATTGGCCTGCAGCGCGAAGCCGCATTCCGCCACCGGCCGGCCCAGCCGCACGGCGGTGATCACGTCCTGCAGCCGCTTGCGGTTGCGCCGGTGCATGTGCACGTCGCCGGCCGCCACCAGCCGCAGGCCGAGCTCCGCGCCGGCGCGCTCCAGCGTGTGCAGCCAGAGGTTGTCGTCGGGCAGCAGGTGCAGCTCCACCGCCAGCCAGGTGCTGGCCGGCTGGAGCGGCGCCAGCGCGGCCTGCAGACAGGCGCAGAGCGCCGGCAGGTCGCCCGCGTCGGTGAAGTGTGCGCGCTGCGGGGCGACCAGCACCTCGCAGCCGCGCAGCAGGTGCAGCGGCGACATCGCGTCGACCTGGTACTGCCCCTTGGGCGCGCCCTGGCGGGCCGCGGTGATGAATTCGCAGAGGTCGCCCCAGCCTCTCAGGTCACGCGCCAGGGCCACGAGCGTGAGCGGGCCGAAGGCGAATTCCGCGCCCAGCAGCAGGCGCAGCCCGTGCCGGGCCGCCGCGACATGCGCCCGCACCACGCCCGCCACCGAGCACTCGTCGGTGATCGCCAGCGCCTCGTAGCCCAGGGCGACGGCCTGCTCGACCAGCTCGTGCGGGTGCGATGCACCGCGCTGGAAGCTGAAGTTGGAGAGGCAGTGGAGCTCCGCGTAGTCGGGTAGTTGGGGCAAGGGAATGGGCCGGTCGGGGAATGCGGGCTGAGGGGGCGAGCGCGCTGGGACCGGCATATTGTCCGCCGAGGCCCTGCTGCTACGCCTTTGATAGCGGCATGCGCTGGTTCCACGGGCCGTTCAAGCCGATTCATTCTGCTACGCCGATGGATGCTGCGCACCCCGCTATGCATTTCGAAGCACCGCATGGGGCGCCGCGCCCCGGCAAAAAAGCAGGAACTTCACCGGCACGGGGTTCTCCACCGGGGTGGCCGCCGTGCGCGGCCCCCCTCGCGTGCATCTCGCGTGTCTCTCGCGTGTCTCTCGCATGCCCTTTGCGGCGTGCGCTCCCATCCTCTCGTTCCAAGGAGTTTTCGCCCCGTGCCTGATTCGACCGCAGCCCTGACCCCTCGCTCCCCGACCGCTCGCAGCGCCCGCCTGTCCGGCTCCACTCTCGCTCCGGCCCGCGCGGCGCTGGCCGCCCTGCTCTCGGCCGGGCTGCTGCTCACCGCGGCCGCCACGGCCAGTGCGCAGAGCTTCGTCAGCATCAAGGGCTCGAGCGTCAACGTGCGCGAGACGCCTTCCACCCGGTCCGACACGCTGTGGGAGCTGGGCTCGGGCTACCCGCTGCAGGTCGTGCAGCGCAAGGGCTCCTGGCTGCGCGTGCGCGACTACGAATCCACCCTGGGCTGGGTGTATGCGCCGCTCACCACCAAGACGCCGCACATGGTGGTGACGGGCGCCAGCGCCCAGCTGCGCGCCGGCCCCGGCACCCGCCATAAGGTGGTCGGCAAGCTGCAGCACCTGGAGGTGGTGCGCACCTTGAAGAAGACCGACGGCTGGGCGCACGTGCAGCGCGAGAGCGGCCAGAAGGGCTGGGTCGCCCGCCGGCTGGCCTGGGGGTGGTAGGACCTAACCCAGCACCCGCTGCGGCACCGGCGCGTGGCCGTGGTTCAGCGGGCCGTGGCCCTGCCCGGTGCGCACGTCGGCCCCCGCCGCGATGGCGGCGAGGATGTAGGCCCGGGCGGCGCGCACCGCGGCAGCCAGCGGCAAGCCCAGTGCCAGGTGGGCGGCGATGGCCGACGACAGCGTGCATCCGGTGCCGTGCCCGTTGTGCGTGACGATGCGGGCGGACTGCAGCCGCTCGTGGCCGGCATCCGGCAAGCCCCCCGCGCCGGCCAGCACGTCCACCACCCAGTCGCCGGGCAGGTGGCCGCCCTTGAGCAGCACGGCCCGCGCGCCCAGGGCCAGCAGGTCGCTCGCGGCGGCGTCGAGGTCATCCACCCCGCCGATGCGCCGCGCCAGCAGCCAGCCGGCCTCGTCCAGGTTGGGGGTGACCACCTCGGCCAGCGGAAACAGCTCGCTCACCAGCGCGCCCACCGTTTCGGCGGCGATCAGGCGGTCGCCGCTGGTGGCGACCATCACCGGGTCGAGCACCACGTGCGGCAGGCCGTGCCGGCGGATGGCGCCTGCCACCACGCGCACCACCTCGGGCGAATGCAGCATGCCGATCTTGACCGCGTCGACGCCGATGTCCTCCACCACCGCGTCGATCTGCGCGCGCAGCATCTCGGGCGGAATGCCGTGGATGCCGCGCACGCCCAGCGTGTTCTGGGCGGTGATGGCGGTGATCGCCGTCATGCCGTAGCAGCCGAGCGCGCTGAAGGTCTTCAGGTCGGCCTGGATGCCGGCGCCGCCGCCGCTGTCGGAGCCGGCGATGGAGAGCACGCGGGCGTAACGGCGGCCGCCGGGCGGCGGGGTGGCGGACGAAGGGGGGTCGTGATCGTTCATGGCAAAAATTATCCGGCATGGCGCCCCGCCGGCCGGCGGCGCGGCGCACCCGCGCCCGCCTGCTCCAGGTCAACCGCAGGGCTTCGGTCGATGTGCTGTAATTCGCGGCACGGACGAAACAGGGGTGTCCCGCCGACCGGGCCGATGGGCCCGGCATGCCGGACTGAGAAATACCCTGGGGCCCTTTTGCACCGCCGCCCGGGCGCGCCCGCGGCGCCGCGCGGCAGGCCCCGCCACCCGATCCAGGTCATGCTGGCGTGGGGAGTTTCAACATCGGAACCACCCGTTTTGTCTGCCCCTCCACACAGCCTGGCTGACCGACGACGGACGACGATGTTTCCCCTGCTGCAATCCCCTTCCTCCATCACCGTGCTGGGCGCGGGCCTCATGGGCCGGCTGCTGGCCGTGACGCTGGCGCGCGAGGGGCACCGCGTCGACCTGTATGACGCGGGCGGCTCGGGCGCGGAAGGTTCGGCCGCCCGGGTGGCCGCGGCCATGCTGGCGCCGCTGGCCGAGTCGGCCGTGACCGAACCCGCCGTGGTGCGCATGGGCCAGCACGCCCTCGCCCGCTGGCCCGAACTGCTGGCGCCGCTGGCCGCGCCGGTGTTCTTTCAGCAGAACGGCACGCTGATCCTCTGGCACCGTCAGGACGCCGCCGATGCGGCCCGGCTGCGCGGGACGCTGGAGCGCAACCAGGCGGCCCTGCCCGATCTGCCCGCCATGCAGGCGCTGGACGGCGCTGGCGTGGCCGCGCTGGAACCGGCCGTGGCGCACCGCTTCGCCCAAGGCCTCTATCTGCCCGGCGAGGGCCAGCTGGACAACCGCCAGCTGCTGGCCGCGCTGGAGGCAACCCTGGCGACGCTGCCGGTCACGCCGCACTGGCACAGCCCCCGCTCGCCGCAAGACTTCCGCCCCGGGCAGGCCGGCCAGCCCGACTGGGTGATCGACTGCCGGGGCCTGGGCGCGCGCGGCCAGTGGCCGGCGCTGCGCGGCGTGCGCGGCGAAGTGGTGCGGCTGCATGCCCCCGAGGTGACGCTGCAGCGGCCCACGCGCATCGTCCACCCCCGCTACCCGATCTACATCGCCCCCAAGGAAGACCACCTCTTCGTCATCGGTGCGACCGAGATCGAATCGGACGATCTGTCGCCCGCCAGCGTGCGCTCCACGCTGGAACTGTTGAGCGCGGCCTATGCGGTGCACAGCGGCTTCGCCGAGGCGCGCATCGTCGAGATCGCCACGCAATGCCGCCCCACCCTGCCCGACAACCTGCCCGCCGTGCGCCAGCCGGCCGAGCGGGTGCTGGAGGTCAACGGCCTCTACCGCCACGGCTTCATGATCGCCCCGGCGATGCTGGACGTGGTGCTGCAGGTGCTGCACACCGGACAATCGCCCCTCGCCTCCCGCTTCGGCCTGGCGCTGCAGCTGCGCACCGCGCAGCAGCCAGCGCCGGCGCCGGTGCCCGTTCCCTGCCCGACGCCATGAACATCTTCATCAACCAGGCCGCCGCCGAGCTGCCCCCGGCCGCCACCGTGTCCGACGCCATCGCCCACGCCGGCGCCCGCCCGCCCTTCGCCGTGGCCGTGAACCTGCAATTCGTGCCCAAGGGCCGCTACGAGCAGCACGCGCTCGCCGAGGGCGACCGGGTCGAGATCATCGCGCCCGTCACCGGCGGCTGAGCCGGCCCGCCCCTCCCCGCTTCTTCACACGCACTTCCATGTCGCTTCACTCCCCCTCCTCGCCCGCCGACGCCCTGGTGCTCTACGGTCAGACCTTCCAGAGCCGGCTGCTGCTGGGCACGGCGCGCTATCCGTCGCCCGCCGTGCTGGAAGCGGCCGTGCGCCGCGCCCGTCCCGCCATGGTGACCGCCTCGCTGCGCCGCCAGGGCAGCAACGCGGCCGAGACCGGCAGCAGCTTCTGGGAGCTGCTGCGCCAGCTGGACGTGCCGGTGCTGCCCAACACCGCCGGCTGCCACAGCGTGCAAGAGGCGATCACCACCGCCCAGATGGCGCGGGAGGTATTCGACACGCCCTGGATCAAGCTCGAACTCATCGGCGACGACTACACGCTGCAGCCCGACACGCTGAACCTGGTGTCGGCCGCCGAGCAGCTCATCCGCGACGGCTTTCAGGTGCTGCCCTACTGCACCGAGGACCTGGTGCTGTGCCAGCGCCTGGTGGACGTGGGCTGCCAGGCCGTCATGCCCTGGGCAGCGCCCATCGGCACCGGGCGCGGACCCGTCAATCCCTATGCGCTGCAGCTGCTGCGCGAGCGCCTCGACGTGCCCATGCTGGTCGATGCCGGCCTGGGCCTGCCCTCGCACGCCTGCCAGGTCATGGAATGGGGCTACGACGGCGTGCTGCTGAACACCGCCGTCGCCCTGGCCACCGATCCGGTCGCCATGGCCGGCGCATTCGCCGACGCAGTGAGCGCCGGCCGCGCCGCCCGCAGCGCGGGCGCGATGACCGCGCAGGACGCGGCCCAGCCCAGCACGCCCGTGCTGGGCACCCCTTTCTGGCACCACGACCATGGCTGAGCACACCGCGTCCACCCTGGCCGGCGCCGATTCGCTGGCGCAGGCGATCCTGGCCCACCACGGCGCGGACTACGCCGACTTTCCGCCGCAGCCGGCAGGTGCCGCGCCAGCCGGGCTGGAAGACCCCGTCGCGCAGGCCGCCTACCAGGCTTGCAGCGCGCTGGGCTTCATCGCGCACGACGCCCGGACGCTGGCGCAGGCCTGGGCCGCGCAGAGCCGGTGCCTGGGCCGCTTCGACGCCAGCCACTGGCCCGACGAGCCGGCGGACTTCGGCCTGCAGCCGCGCCCGCACGCCCGGCCGTTCGCGGCCTGCCCGGCCGCGCTCGGGCTGTACGCCGTGCTGCCGGATGCGCAGTGGGTCGGCCGCATGGCGGCTGCCGGCGTGCCCACGGTGCAGTTGCGCTTCAAGTCCGAAGACGCGGCCGCCATCGAGCGCGAGGTACGTGCCGCCGTGCAGGCCGTGCGCGGCACGCCGGCGCTGCTTTTCATCAACGACCATTGGCAACAGGCGATCGACGCGGGGGCCTATGGCGTGCACCTGGGGCAGGAAGACCTGGATGCGCTCGCGCCCCACCAGCTGGGCGCCATTCGCGACGCCGGCCTGCGGCTGGGCGTCAGCACCCACGGCTACGCCGAGATGGTGCGCGCCGACGCCGCCAGCCCCAGCTACGTGGCCATGGGTGCGGTGTTTCCGACCACGCTCAAGAAGATGGCCACGGTGCCGCAAGGGCTGGCGCGTCTGGCGGCCTATGCCCGGCTGATGCGCGGCTATCCGCAGGTGGCCATCGGCGGCATCGGCCTGGCGCAGTTTCCGGAGGTGCTGGCAACGGGCGTGGGCTCCATCGCCGTGGTGCGGGCGCTGGTGAACGCCGAAGATCCGCAAGCCGCCGCCACGGAGCTGATGCACGCCATGGCCGCCGCCTAACGGCTGCGGGCGGCGCGCCTCCAGGCGGCCCGGCCGCCTTCCGCCAGCGCCGAGCCCTACTCGGGCCTGCCGCGCTTTTTCTCCAGTTCCTCCAGCTCGAAGCTGACTTCGAACCGGTCGCTGGACGACCCGAACCCCACCGGGGGCGCCGGTGCTTTCGGCAGCGTGACCGGTGCCGTGGGCGCTTCGCCGGTGCCGCCGGGCGTGGGCTCCGACAGATCCAGATCGAGGTCGAACGAGTCGACCACCAGCCCTGGCGGCGGCGCGGGCGGGCGGCGCGGCGCAGTGGTCAGGTCGTCCAATGGCGTGTCGAATGACAGGTCTGGCAGCATGTCGATGGCGGGCATCGCTGCCATGGCGGCGGCCGCGGCACCGCTGGCGCCAGCGGCCGTGCCGCCGTCCTCGCCCGCCAGCGGCGTCGTGCGGCGGCGGGCCGCCAGCGCGCCGCGTTCCGAGGGCGTAGTGGTTTGCGAGATGGCCAGCAGCAGCAGCAGGTCGTCGAAGGCCGCCAGATCGAACGGCTCCTCGCACACGGTGCCGTCGGTGAGGAAAACGCAGTTGGCGATGAAGTGGCCCACGTCGGACGTCGGCCAGACGGCCTCGATCCGCGCGAGCGTCTCGGGGTAATCCAGCAAGGTGCGGCCGAGCCGGTGGAAGGCCGAGAACTCGGGCACGCGGGCGTTGAAGAGCGCCTGGAACCGCTGGCTCAGTTCATTGAAGGCGTCTGCGCGGCTCAGCGTGTGATAGAGGTGCAGCAACTCCAGATAGGCCGACGGCGTGGTGCTGCCATGCGCGGCGATGAAGTTCTGCAGCACGCCGATGGCCTGGTCGTGCTCTCCGACGGAGACGAAGAATTCGGCCTGCTGCTGCACGTCGAACAGGGCTTCGGGACGGGGATCGAGGTCGTGCTGCACGGGCGCCGGGCGAGCCGCCGCGGCGGCGGCTGCGGCGGCCGCGAACACCCCTGGAACGACCGATGGACCGGCGCCTGGGGGCGATTTCTGGCCGGTGGCCACGACCGGCGCGGGTGCCGGCGCAGGCTGCGCCCACACGCCGGCGGGCGCCGCGTTCGGACTCGCGGGCGGCTCCCAGCGGTCTGCCGGGGACGGGTGACTCTGCAGCGATTCCGCCCCCTCCGTGCCCTCCAGGATGACCCCATCGCCTTCACCCAGGCCAGGGCCGATGCGGCTGCTGGCTTCGACCGACCGCGCCCAGCCGGTGGGGGCGGCGCGCCGCGCCCGGCTCCACAGCCAGCCCGCCAGCGCCAAAGCGATCAGCAGCAGCGCGAGGAGCGCGTAGACCACGGTGGCCGAGAAGCGCTCGGACTCAGCGGCCTCCAGCCGCTGGCGCAGATCCGCGGCGGCGGCGCGCTCGGCGCCCGCCTGCGCCCGCTGGCGGGCGGCGTCGGCCTCCAGCTGCGTGATGCGGCCAGCGGACTTCTGCACTTCCTCGGGCGGGGTGTTGAGCGCGCGCCACAGGGCGGCGGCCTCGGCGCGCTGGGCGTCGCTGGTGGCGGCCGCCGGGGCGGGCAGCTCCTGCGAGCTGCGCAAGGTCAGGGGGGACTCGAGCCAAGTTTCCAGCGGCTCCATCACCAGCCGGGGCCTGGCGGGCTCGGCGGGGGCGGCTGCCGCGGCGCGGGAGCGGGGCGTGCCCCCGGCCTCCTTCGCTGCCGGGCGGGTTCGGCGCGGGGGCGCGGCGCTGGGCGCAGCGGCGGGACGGGCCGTGTCGGCCGCACGGGCGGAATCGCCAGCCACGGCGCGGGACGCGGCCAATGCGGCGGCGCGGGAAGGGTCGGCGCCGTCTCCGCCCACGCCTGCACGGGCCGGCGGCGCAAGCCGGCCCAGGTCGACCGGGCGGCTGCCGCCGGCGGCGGCGGTGGCCGCTGCGCTGTCGGGCAATTCGGCCAGGAACGTGTATTGGCGGGTGATGGCGCCGGAGCAGCCGCCGGTGAGCGTGGCCGTGAGCACCGGCTCATCGGCGGAAATGAAGGCCCGCACGCGCACGCGCGGGGTGCCCCCGCCCTGCACGGGCGTGACCTGCACCTTGGAGTCAGCGATGGGCGTTGAGCCGGAAACGAGCTTGGCGCTGATGCACGACGAAGCCACGTCGCTGCCGGGGTCGGGCGTGACCTCGAAGGTGAGGTCGACCGGGGCGCCCAGCACCACCGCGCCACGGCTGTTGCCGAGCGACAACGCACTGGCGCTGCAAGCAGCGACCGACAGCCCGACTCCCAGAATGGCGTTACTAATTTTCACAATAGTTTCTTTTGTTGTTGCGTGATTCTTGCACAGGTTGCCCCTATAGACGCCCCTCCATAATGGCGCCCCATGATCAAGACATTCAGCACGGTGGCCCTCGTCGGCACGGGGGCCATGGGGCGCGGCATCGCGCAAATCGCCGCGCAGGCGGGCAGCCAGGTCCTGCTGTTCGACAGCCGCCCCGGCGCCGCAGCGGCGGCCCGCGAGGACATCCACCAGCAGTGGCGCCGCCTCGTCGCGAAGGGCCGCATCGATGAGGCCGACGCGGATCGCTGGCATGGGCAGCTCGTGCCGGTCGAGAGCCTGTCGGCCCTGGCCGGCGCGCAACTGGTGGTGGAAGCCATCGTGGAGCACATCGATGCCAAGCGCGATCTCCTTCTTCAGCTGGAATCCATTGTTGCAGCAGATGCGGTGCTGGCAAGCAATACGTCCTCGCTTTCCATCACCGCCCTGGGCGCGGCGCTGCAGAAACCGGAGCGGCTGGCGGGGTTTCATTTCTTCAACCCGGTGCCGCTGATGAAGGTGGTGGAAGTGGTCGCAGGGCTGAAGACGGCACCCGGCGTGACCGCCCGCCTGGCCGAATTCGCCCGCCAGATGGGCCACACGCCGGTCGCCGCGCAGGACACGCCGGGCTTCATCGTCAACCACGCTGGGCGCGGCTTCGGCACGGAGGCGCTGCGCATCGTCGGCGAAGGCGTGGCCGACTTCGCCACGGTGGACCGCATCCTGCGCGACCAGGTGGGCTTTCGCCTGGGGCCCTTCGAGCTGATGGACCTGACCGGGCTGGACGTCTCGCAGCCGGTGATGGAGTCGATCTACCACCAGTACTACGAGGAGCCACGCTTTCGCCCCAGCGTGATCGCCGCGCAGCGCCTCGCCGGCGGCGTGCTGGGCCGCAAGACGGGCGAAGGCTTCTACCGCTACGCCGACGGCGTGGCACAGGTGCCGCCCGAGCCGCCCGTGCCGCAGGTGGCCGAGATGCCGCCGGTGTGGGTGTCGCCCCGCGCATCGCGCCGCGCCGAGCTGTACCAGCTGCTGAAAGACCTGGGTGCGCGCATCGAGACCGGCGCCTCGCCCTCGTCCACCGCCATCACGCTGGTGGCGCCGCTGGGATTCGACGTGACCACGGTCGCCGTGGTCGAGCGGCTGGACCCGGCCCGCACCATCGGCATCGACATGCTGGTGGAAGACGCCGCCACCCGCCGCCGCGTGCTGGCCACCAACCCGGCCACGCGCACCGACATCCGGGATGCCGCCCACGCCCTCTTCGCCCGGGACGGCAAGGCGGTGAGCGTGATCCGCGACAGCGGCGGCTTCATCACCCAGCGCGTGGTGGCCACCCTGGTCAACATCGCCAGCGACATCTGCCAGCAGCGCATCTGCACGCCGAAGGACCTGGAGACCGCCGTCACCCTCGGCCTGGGCTACCCGCTCGGGCCGCTGGCCATGGGCGACCGCTGGGGGCCGACCAACATCCTGGAAGTGCTGTTCAACCTGCAGACGGTGTATGGCGACACGCGCTACCGGCCCAGCCCCTGGCTGCGTCGCCGCGGCGCGATCGGCCTGAGCCTCACGCACGTCGAAGACTGAACACCACGCCCGCCCCTGGCCCGAACCGCAGACCGACCCCCATCGCATGCCCGCCGAACTCCTCAGCACCAGCCAGGGCAAGACCCTGATCCTTACCCTGCGCCACCCCGAGGCGCGCAACGCGCTGGACGAGTCGCTCTACGCCGCCGGGGTCGAAGCCCTGAGCGTGGCCGAGCGCAGCGACGAGGTGCGCAGCGTCGTCATCACCGGCGCCGACGGCGACTTCAGCGTGGGCACCCACCTGCAGCGGCTGCTGGCGCGGCGCCAGCAGGGCGCCGAGGCGCAGGCCGCGGCCGTCGAGGGCCTGCACAGCTGGATCGAGACCATCCGCACCTACCCCAAGCCGGTGATCGCGGCGGTCGAGGGAGCGGCCTCGGGCAGCGGATTCGCGCTCGCGCTGGCCTGCGACCTGGTGGTGGCGGCGCGCAATGCGGTGTTCGCCCTGCCCTACAGCCGTATGGGCCTGTCGGCCGAGGGCGGCGCCTCATGGAACCTGTCGCGCGCACTTCCGCGCCAGCTGGCCGCCGAGTGGCTGATGCTAGGCGAGCGCATCGATGCCGAGCGGCTGCATGCACTGGGCCTCGTCAACCGCCTGGCCGAGCCGGGCCGGGCGCTGCAAGAAGCGCTGCTGCTCGCGCAAGCGCTGAACGAGCGCGCACCCCACGCGCTGGCCAGCGCCAAGGACTTGCTCAACGACGCCCCCGGACACACGCTCGCCGCCCACCTGGCGGCGGAGCGTGACCACTTCGTGCGCAACGCCCAGCACGCCGCCACAGGCGAAGGCATCGCGGCGTTCCTGGAAAAACGGCCCCATAGCTATCAATAACATAGCTGCAGGCGCTTGAAAGACGGGCGCGAGAGGCCCATTCTGGCCGCAGATCACCACGCTGCCCGGGCCCGGCGGCGTGGGGCTGCGCGCATCGGGCGCAGGGCCCGCACGGCACCCGCCATGGCGCTTTGACACGCAAGTGACAACCCGCGTCCGGCGGGCCGGTCCCGCACGCGACAATGGTCTCGAGCTCAGTCACGCAAACGACAGAACATGGACGACCCCATTCTTACCATCGACGAACGCGAGGCGATCAATACCGGTCGCTGGTTTTCCTCCCTCTCCCCCTCACTTCGGCACGACATACTTCGATGCGCCTACGTCAAACGCTTCAAGGATGGTGGACTGATCGCCGCGCGCGGCGACCCGCCCGAAGAGTGGATCGCCTGCGCCAAGGGCGCCGTGCGGGTGAGCTCCACCTCCATCTCGGGCAAGCAGATCACGCTGACCTATGTGGAGCCGGGGATCTGGTTCGGCGACGTGGCGATCTTCGACGGCGACCGGCGCACGCACGATGCCTATGCCCACGGCGACACCACGATCCTCTGCGTGGCCAAGGCCGACTTCCGCAAGATCCTGGGGCTGCACACCGAGCTGTACGAGGCCATGCTGCGCCTGCACGCGCGTCGCATCCGCCAGCTGTTCGGGCTGGTGGAAGACTTGAACACACTGCCCCTGCGCTCGCGCCTGGCCAAGCAGCTGCTGCACCTGGTGCGCAGCTACGGCATTCCCAGCCTGTCGCATGGCACCGAGATGCGCATCGGCCTGCAGCTGGCGCAGGAAGAGCTGGCGCAGCTGCTGGGCGCATCGCGCCAGCGGGTGAACCAGGAGCTGAAGGCGATGGAGCGCGAGGACATCATCCGCATCGAGCCGGGCGGCCTGGTGGTGTGCGATCGCGAGGCGCTGCTGCGCATCGCCGAGTCCGATAGCTAAGGCCCTCCTTCACCCCGACCGCATCGCCCGATCCATGAGCAACTTCGACCATTTCATCGGCACCCGCCCCGTTTCCGGACAGCACACGTTCGACACGGAGGCGCTCACCACCTGGCTGCTGGCGAACGTGCCGGGCTTCGCGGGGCCGCTCACGGTGGAGATGTTCAAGGGCGGCCAGTCCAATCCCACCTACAAGCTGGTCACGCCCAGCCAGAGCTACGTGATGCGGGCCAAGCCCGGCCCCGTCGCCAAGCTGCTGCCCTCGGCCCACGCCATCGAGCGCGAGTTCGCGGTGATGAGCGGCCTGGCCGGCACCGACGTGCCGGTGCCCCGCATGTTCGCGCTGTGCGAGGACGAGTCGGTCATCGGCCGCGCCTTCTACGTAATGGAGTTCATGCAGGGCCGCGTGCTGTGGGACCAGTCCCTGCCCGGCATGGAGCCGGCCGAGCGCGCCGCCATCTATGACGAGATGAACCGCGTGATCGCCGCGCTGCACAGGGTGCCGTTCGCCGACCGGGGCCTGGCGGGCTACGGCAAGCCGGGCAACTATTTCGACCGGCAGATCGGCCGCTGGAGCAAGCAGTACGTCGCCTCCATCACCCAGCCCATCGAGGCGATGGACCGTCTGATGGAGTGGCTGCCCGCGCACATGCCGGCCAGCGCCCGCGACGAGCGGCGCGTGTCCATCGTGCATGGCGACTTCCGGCTGGACAACCTGATGTTCCACCCTACCGAGCCGCGCGTGATCGCCGTGCTGGACTGGGAGCTGTCCACCCTGGGCCACCCGCTCGCCGACTTCAGCTACCACTGCATGGCCTGGCACATTCCGCCCGGCACGTTCCGCGGCCTGGGTGGCCTGGACCTGACCGGCATGGGCATTCCCAGCGAGGACGAATACATCCGCCGCTACTGCGAGCGCACGGCCCAGGCCACACCCGAAGAGCTGCGCGAAGGCTGGAACTTCTACATGGCCTACAACCTGTTCCGGCTCGCCGCCATCCTGCAGGGCATCGCCAAGCGGGTGGAGGCCGGCACGGCTTCCAGCGCCCAGGCGCGTGCCTCGGGCGAAGGCGCCCGGCCGCTGGCCGAGATGGCCTGGCGCTTCGCGCAACAGGGCTGACCGCCCCCGGCCGCCCCGGCGGCCACCGAATTTCACACGGAGACCCCATGGACTTTGACTACTCCCCCAAAACGAAGGACTTGCAGGCGCGACTGCTCAAGTTCATGGACGAGCACATCTACCCCGCCGAGCCGGCCTACGCCGCCGAGCTGGCCGCCAACACCGCCGCCGGCCGCCGCTGGACCGCGCTGCAGACCATCGAGGACCTTAAGCCCAAGGCCCGCGCCGCCGGCCTCTGGAATCTGTTCCTGCCGGTGGACAGCGCCGCCGCGTCGGGCTATGACGGCGCGGGCCTGACCAACCAGGAATACGCGCCCCTCGCCGAGATCATGGGCCGCGTGCCATGGGCCAGCGAGGTGTTCAACTGCTCGGCGCCCGACACCGGCAACATGGAAACCATCGCCCGCTACGGCAGCGAAGAAAACAAGGAGCGCTGGCTCAAGCCGCTGCTGGAGGGCAGGATCCGCTCGGCCTTCGCTATGACCGAGCCCGACGTGGCCTCCAGCGACGCCACCAACGTCGAGACGCGCATCGAGCGCCAGGGCGACGAATACGTCATCAACGGCCGCAAGTGGTGGATCTCCGGCGCGGCCGACCCGCGCTGCGCGGTCTTCATCACCATGGGCAAGACCGACCCGGAAGCCGCCAAGCATTCGCAGCAGAGCATGGTGCTGGTGCCGGCCGACACGCCCGGCATCACCGTGCTGCGCCCGCTCAACGTGTTCGGCTACGACGACGCCCCGCACGGCCACGTGGAGATGACCTTCGAGAACGTGCGCGTGCCCGCCAGCAACATCCTGCTGGGCGAAGGCCGCGGCTTCGAGATCGCCCAGGGCCGCCTGGGCCCCGGCCGCATCCACCACTGCATGCGCCTGATCGGCCTGGCAGAGCGTGCGCTCGAGCTGATGTGCAAGCGCGCCTCCTCGCGCGTGGCCTTCGGCAAGCCCGTCGCGCAGCAGACGGTGACGCAGGAGCGCATCGCCGAGGCGCGCTGCAGGATCGACATGGCGCGGCTGCTCACGCTCAAGGCCGCCTGGCTGATGGACGTGGCCGGCAACAAGGTCGCCCGCACCGAGATCGCGATGATCAAGGTGGTGGCGCCCAGCATGGCCTGCCAGGTCATCGACTGGGCCATGCAGGTGCATGGCGGCGGCGGCATGTGCGACGACTTCCCGCTGGCCTATGCCTACGCCAACGCCCGCACGCTGCGCTTTGCCGACGGCCCGGACGAGGTGCACCGCAATGCCATCGCCAAGTGGGAGCTGGGCAAGTGGGGCAGCTATGGGCGCGACGCGGGCGTGCCCATCACCCGGGGCGGCTGAGCGGCGGGCCCGAACCGATGCGATGACGGGGCCTGCGGGCCCCGTCGCTTTTGTTGGGGGTGGCCCCGCTTCGTCCCCTTTCGTCCGGCATGGGCTCGCCGGCCGAGCGCATAGCATTGGCACATGCCCGCCCGCTCCTTCTTCCGCGTCCCTGACCGCGCCCCCGACCGCACGCCATCGCCCGATCGCCGCATCGCCCTGGCCTGGCTGTCCGCCGCGCTGCTGCCAGGCGGTGCCCACGCGGCGGGCGCGCCCGCTGGCTATCGCTGGCCGGAGGGCGCCTCGCCCGACGCCGTTCACCTGATGCGCTGGGTGGCCCAGGCCGCCGACGCGCAAGGCCGGCCGTGCGCCGTGATCGACAAGCCCGATGCACGGCTGCACGTGTTCGATGGGGGCGGGCGCTGGCTGGGCAGCGCGCCCGTGCTGCTGGGCTCGGCGCTGGGCGACACCTCGGCGCCGGGCGTGGGCGACAAGCCGCTGGCGGCTCTGCGCCCCGAAGAACGCACCACGCCCGCTGGCCGCTTCGACAGCGAGCCCGGTCGCAATACGCGCGGCGACGACCTGGTGTGGATCGACTACGACGCCGCCGTCTCGATGCACCGCATCCGCAGCGTGCACCCGCGCGAGCGTCGCCCGGAACGGCTGGCCAGCCCGCTGGCGAGCGAGCGCCGCATCTCCAACGGCTGCGTGAACGTGGCCAACGGGTTCTACGACCGCGTGGTGGCGCCCACGCTCGGGCGCGTGCCGGGCGTGGTGTACGTGCTGCCCGACACGGCGCCGTTCGCGGTGTTCTTTCCAGCGGCGGGCGGGCAGCGGTGAGGCGGCGCGGCGTGGGCGGGGCCACGGCCGTACAGTGATTCCATGGGGCGGCACGGCGGGCGTGGGCCTGCGGATGCTCTCATTTCGATAGCTGCACGCGCCCATGTGTCCAGCGCCGGACGCCATTCGGGCTCTCAAAAAGGCGGCCGGGCTGCGCGGGTATCATGCTTCGCGACAGCCCCCCTTCCACCTTGACGCCCCCCACCAGGAACGCCCGCCATGAC
>Ga0308171_1001549_pt1 | contig 29790 bp, 27 predicted proteins | sample PhyGR1_FD_202135 | JGI IMG/M metagenome (GOLD analysis project Ga0308171, IMG submission 202135) | Phyllosphere microbial communities from UC Gill Tract Community Farm, Albany, California, United States - DLSLSG.R1 | ecosystem: Host-associated > Plants > Phyllosphere > Unclassified | place: USA...
CGCAATAGATCGCAAAGGAAATCCCGGCCGCCACCAGCGGGGTCAGCTTGAAGCCGGCGATGGCCAGCCCGAAGTAGGCCACGAACAGGATCACCAGCAGCGGGATGCCTTGCACCACCTGGATGTAGGTACTGGCGATGCCCCGCAGCAGGGCATTGGGCGAGACCCGCCACAAGGCGATCACGAAACCGGCCACGCCGCCGAAGACGAAGGCCACCAGCGACAGCACCACGGTCCAGACGGCGGCTTGCAGCAGGTATTCCACGTGCAGGAAACTGAATGCGTTCATCGCGCCTCCTTACAGGTTGGTGCCAAGCTTGCGCTTGCGCACGAAGGCCATCTGGCTGATTGCCCAGAATGCGCCACGGAACAGGAAGGACAGGGCGAGATACGCCACCGCGATGACCGCATACACCTCGAAGCTGCGGAAGGTTTCCGACTGCACCAGGTTGGCGGTGGCGGTCAGCTCTTCTGCCGAGATCTGCGAGGTGATGCTGGAGGCCAGCATCAGCAGGATGAACTGGCTGGTCAAGGAGGGATAGACGCGCTCAACGGCCGGCAGCAACACCACGTGCCAGTACACGTGGAAGCGCGACATGCCCAGGCATTCAGCCGCCTCGATCTGGCCCGGATGAATGGAGTTGATGCCGGCGCGCATGATCTCGGTGGTGTAGGCGCCGACGTTGACGGTGAGCGCAATGACGGCAGCGGTCTCGGCGGTGAGCTTCCAGCCGATACTGGCCAGGCCGAAGAACACCAGGAACACCTGCACCAGCAGCGGCGTATTGCGGATGATCTCGACATACGCCTGTACCAGGCCGCGCACCAGCGCCAGCCGGCTCTTGCCGGCAATCGCTCCGAGGGTGCCGACCACGAAGCCCAGTGCGATGGACAGGGCCGAGAGCTGTATCGTCAGCCAGGCACCCATCAAGAGGCGATCCCAGTTGGCGAACACGCTCATGAAATCGAAGGTGTAATTCATCGACGCTCCGTCCGTGCAGCGTCAGGGGAAGGGGTATACAGCAGCATGAGGGTGGTCTCCTTTTTGATTTTCCTGGGGTCGGCCTCTTGTTGTGCGACCGTGGGTCGGGGCCTTGGCATGATTGCCGGTACTGCTGCGCCTTGCGGCGCGCCTGGGTCCGGACGGCGCGGCTACAGCTGCCTGACGCCACCCGGTCGCAAGTTCGATTGCACGTGCTGGATGCCATTGACCAGCGGTGCGCCGAAATCGGGAATGCTGATCTCGATGCTGTCACCATCCTCGGTGCGCACGCTGTAGGCGAACGACAGGTTGGCCGCGCCCATGAAGTGCGCATGCACGTCGCCCGCATGCAGCAGGTGCGCGTACTTGAAGGTGTGGTATTCGAGGTTCTCGATGGAGTGGCACATGTTGTCCGGGCCGGTCAGGAATTCCTGTTCCCAGATCACGCGGCCGCGGCGACGGATGCGCGTCATGCCGACCAGGTGCGCCGGGGGCAGGCCCACCAGCAGCTCCGGACCGAAAGCGCAGTGGCGCAGCTTGGAGTGGCCTTGATACAGGTAATTGCGGCGCTCCATCACGTGATCCGAGAACTCGTTGCCGATGGCAAAGCCGAGACGGCGCGGACAGCCTGCGTCATCGATCAGGTAGAGCCCGACGATCTCCGGTTCTTCGCCGCCATCGAGGGCAAAGTCGGGACGCGGCAAGGGCTGGCCGGGCGCGACGATGCAATGGCCATCGCCCTTGTAGAACCATTCGGGCTGCACGCCCACGGTGCCCGGCGCGGGGCGGCCGCCGGCGATGCCCCATTCGATCATCAGTTGCGTATCGGTCTTGTCGAGCTCATCGCCTTCGATGCGGCGATGCATCTTGTCGCGCGTGGTGGCGCTGCCCAGGTGCGTGGTACCGGCACCGGAGACGCGGCAGTGGGCCGGGTCGGGATGGTCCAGCGGGGCCAGGATGCGGCCCTCGGCCAGGATCGCGGCATAGTCTTCGGAGCGGTCGGTATTGAGCAACTGGGCCAGGCGTTCCAGCCCGGTATGGCGTTCGATGGCCAGCAAGCCGAGTTCGCGCATGGTATCGACCTCGTCCAGCACCTGGATGCTGGCGCCATTGACGATGCCGACGCGGCGTTGGTCATGCAGGTCGCGATATTGAATCAGCCTCACCAGGTCTCCTTTGCCGTCGTCATCCATATGGCCGCCGGTCAGGGGCGGTCAGGGTCCAGGGGAGTGATGTGCAGAACAGGGAGCGCGATTCGCACGCGGCAGGAAACTGCCGCCAGGCGAAGCCACCTGTGGATCAATCTGCCCGTCGTCTCCTGAGCTTTTTTCACGCATCGCCGTGGGCAGGGGGCAGATGCGCTAGCATTGTGTTTTTTCCGGGACGACTATAAGAGGCTGAACCAAGGATGTCTAATGAGCTTAATTCATCGGGTGATAACCGACTCGGCGAGGAGGGCGCGGCAGGCGATGCGCTGCCGTCGGTCGGTTCCATCGTCAGCCGCCTGCGCTTTCGCCAGGTCGCGCTGCTGACGGCGCTCGACGAGCAGGGCTCCCTGCACAAGGCGGCCGAGGTGATGCACATGACCCAGCCGGCCGCCACCAAGGCCTTGCATGAAATGGAAGATGCCCTGGGCGTGACCCTGTTTGACCGCTCCCCGCGCGGCATCGAGGCCACCGAGCTGGGCCGCTGCGTGATCCGCTATGCGCGCCTGATCCAGAGCGACGTGGCCAACCTGCGCGAAGAATTGCAGAACATGATCAGCGGCCGCGGCGGCCGCTTGTCCATCGGCACCATCATGGGGGCGGCTCCCTTCGTCACGCGCGCGCTGTCGCGCCTGCGCGAGATCCAGCCGGACGTCTCCATCGAGATCAGCGAGGACACCAGCGCTCGCCAGCTGCTGCTGCTGGACCAGGGCCGTATCGACCTGATGATCGGCCGTTCCTCGGTCAGCTCGCAGCCCAACCTCTACCATTACGAAATGCTGCGCGGCGAGCCCATGTGCATCGTCAGCGGCATCGACCATCCGCTGGCCACGGCGCAGAAGGTACGCCTGCAGGAGCTGGCCGATGCCTCGTGGATTCTCTATTCGAGCAACATGCCCATGCGCATCTGGATCGAGCACGAGTTCAAGCTGGAAGGCGTGAAGGTGCCGGGCAACGTGATCGAGACCGCCTCCCCCTTCGTCACCATCACCCTGCTGGCGCAATCGAACATGGTGGCGGTGATGCCGCTGGACATCGCGCATTTCTTTGCTGCGCGCCAGATGCTGGGGATCCTGCCGGTGAACCTCAAGACCCGCATCGAGCATTACGGCATCGTCACGCGCAAGAACAGTACCTTGTCGTCGCTGGCCAAGATGTTCATCCAGATCCTGCGGCAGCAAAATTGAGCCAACCACCGCGTTGCGTTCCTGACGTTTTTTTACAGGCTAGGGTTTTTCCGGATGCCGTCAGGCGTGATTTTCCTGTTAGTGTTCGTCTGCGGTCGGGGTGGCCGCAGACTTTCCCTCAGAATCCGCTTTCTCCGGTTGGCCTTCATGAATTTGCGTCTTACGCGTGCGCGCACGCGCCTTGCTGCTCTCGGTCCTGTTTCCCTTCCTGCCTCTGCCGCTCGTGCCGTGCTGGCCGCGCTCTGCGTGACCGGCGCCCTGCTGCTGGCAGGCTGCGCCGCACAGAAGCCTGCACCGCTCGACGAGGCCGCCCGGCAAGCCAAACAGGCCAAGCTGGACCAGGCCCTGGCACTGTTCTCGGCCAACCCGCCTGAAGGCTTGCCGACCGGCTGGGAACCGCTGGTGTTCACCCGCAAGAAGATTCCTACCGAATACCGTCTGGTGCAGGACAATGGCCGCAGCGTCCTGCACGCCTTTGCCGACCGCGCCTCATCCGGCCTGCGCCATGCGGTCGACATCGACATCAACAAGAAGCCCTGGCTGACCTGGAGCTGGAAAGCCGCCGGCCTGATTCCCACGGCCGATCTCACCCATCGGGAAACCGATGATTCGCCGGTGCGCATCGTGCTGGCCTTCGATGGCGACCACGACAAGCTCTCGCTGATGGATACCATCCTCTTCGATACGGCCAAGCTGCTGACCGGGCATGAGTTGCCTTATGCCACGCTGATGTATGTGTGGGATCCCAAGGTGCCGGTCGGCACGGTGATTGCCAACGGCCGCACCGGCCGCATCCAGATGCTGGTGGTGGAAAGCGGTGCGGAGCATGTGGGGCAGTGGCGCAATTACCAGCGCAACGTCGCGGAAGACTACGAGCGTGCCTTCGGTGAAAAGCCCGGCCGCCTGATCGGCGTGGGCGTGCTTACCGATACCGACAACACCGTGCAGAAGATGGAGGCCTGGTATGGCGACATCCGCCTGATGCGCGATGCGCAGGCGGTGCCGGCTCCCTGAGCATTGACGTACTGCGGACTCAGACCCCGCGCCACCAGGCGGCGACGTGGCCCCAGAAGCCCTTGGGGCCGGTCTCGAAGAGCCAGGGCTTTTCGCGCTTGAGCTTGTCCATCATGTCCTGCTCGGCCTTCTCCGAGACATTTCCATAGGCGCGCCCGAGTTTCAGCAGGGTGCGCATGGCTCCCAGCTTTTCCCGCGCCACCATGCCCGAGGCATGTTCGATGGCGATATGCGTCTCGCGCAATTCCTGCACCATGGCATGGGCCAGTTGTGAGGCCGGTGTCTTCAGCCGTTCCTGCACCACCGCGATATTGGTGGCGGACGCCTTGATCTGCGAGGCCAGCACGTCGATCTGCGTTTCATCGCCCTTGGCCTGCTTGATGATGGCGCCGGCCCAGGCGCGCGAGGCATTGACCAGTTCCTCGGTGCCCCAGTCGTGGCGCACCGCAATCCAGAACCCGTAATTGGCCGCCTGTTCGATCAGGATCTGGACCACGTCCGGGAATTCCTTGTCCATCGCCCGGCGTGCCCAGGCGTATTGACCGGAGAGCATCAGGTGCTGCACCGCTTCTTCGGTGAGGAAGTTGGTGTTCTCGGAGAGCTTGGCCAGCAGATAGCTGTCGAAGGAGGGTTTGACGAACCCCGAATCGATCTTGGTCGAGAGCCGCACGAAGTTGTGATAATCCCGCTCCAGCGAGTCGTAGATATCGTCCTTGAGGATGAGTTTGATCTGTTTCATGCGGCTTCCCCTCGGACCGTGTCCGATGTTGTTGTTCCCCCGGCAAGGCCATGCGGCGCGCCGGAGAAGTTGTGATGACGCGGTGTCAACGCTGATGCTGCCAGGAAACTTGTTATCGGCAGCTGTCGTGCCAAACTTTACGCCGCCCCTGCGGCAAGAACCTCAATAACTGCGCAGGCCATAGCGCTGCCGGGTTTCCCCGTCCGGCAACAATTGGTCGCGATACAGCGCCCAGGCGGGATCGGCCAGGATGGCGGTGCTGGTCTTGCAGCCCTGGCAGAGCTGGGCATGCACGCCCGCCACCACTGCTTCGAGTCCATTGGGATCGGTCACGTAGAACCAGGATTGCTGCTGGCCCTGGCTGAACGCGGTGCCGGCATAGATGCTGCGGGTCTTCTTGCCGATGGCCGCAGCCATCTGATCGGACAGGGCTTCCAGCCGGTCCTGCTCGGCCAGCGCCGGCAAGCCATCGGGCGTACCCGGCGCATAGCTCACCCGCGTGACCACCACGTACGGAAATCCGGAAAGCGGAAAGCTGCGCCGCAAGCCCATGTCCAGTTTGACCACCGTGAGGCGATCGCCGCGCTGGGCCTGGTAGTTCCACCACTCGGGCTCAGGATCCTGCGCCAGCCCGTGGCGCGCCAGCAGGAGCAGCAGGGTCAGGAGCAGGGCGCGCTTCATGGTTGGCTCGCCGTATCAGCTGGCCAGCAAGGCCAGCAGCGCCAGCAGGGCAGGCAGGCCCTGGATGTAGAGGATGGAGCGCTTGGCAGTGAGCCCACCGTAAATGCCGGCTACCAGCACGCAACTCACGAAGAAGATTTGCACCGCATGGTCGCCCGTGGCCAGGCTCCAGAACAGGCCCGCGGCCAGGAAGCCGTTGTAGAGGCCCTGGTTGGCGGCCAGCACGCGGGTGGCTTCGGCGGCTTCGCGCGACTGGCGGAAGGTCTTCAGACCCAGCGGTTTGGTCCACAGGAACATTTCCAGGATCAGGATCCAGACATGTTCAAGGGCGACCAGCAGGACCAGGATGGTGGCGAGCGTGTGCAAGGTTTCTCCCTGTTGTCGTTATACGTTCTTGCCGCAGCTTCGCAGCGCGTTGCAGAGTGCGCCGGGCGGCGGGCTTTGGCGATCATGCCTGAAATGCGCCCGCGCGCCAATGCCCTGCACGCCGCTGCGGCGCTTACTTCGCCTGCAGGAATTTCTCGGCCAGCCGCACCCAGTAAGTGGCACCGATGGGCAGCAGGTCGTCGTTGAAATCGTAGCTGGGGTTGTGCAGGTTGCACGGACCGAGGCCATGCCCCTGGTCGCGGTGGCCGCCATCGCCATTGCCGAGGAACACATAGCAGCCCGGCTTGTGCTGCAGCATGAAGGCGAAGTCTTCCGCGCCCATGGTCGGTTCGGTCTTGGCATCCACATGGTCGGCACCGAACTGTTCGGTCAGCACTTCAACGGCGAAGGCGGTTTCCTTGGCATGGTTGATGAGCGGAGGATAGTTGCGGTTGAAGCGGAAGTCGACCGTGGCATCGAAGGCGGCGGCGGTGTGCTCGGCGATCTCCTGCATGCGGCGCTCGATGAGGTCCAGCACCGGCAGGCTGAAGGTGCGCACGGTGCCGACCATCATGGCTTCGTCGGGGATGACGTTGGTGGCGCTGCCGGTGTGGATCTGGGTGATCGACACCACCGCCGGATCATTCGGATTGACGTTGCGCGCCACGATGCTCTGCCAGGCCTGGGCAATGTGGACCGCCGTCATGACCGGGTCGATGGCCTTGTGCGGCTGCGCCGCGTGCGAACCCTTGCCCTTGACGGTGACGTGGAACTCGTTGCTGGAGGCCATCTGCGGACCCGGCGTCACGCCGAAGTGACCGGCCGGGATGCCGGGCCAGTTGTGCATGCCGAAGACGGCATCCATCGGGTACTTGTCGAACAGGCCATCCTGGATCATGCGCTCGGCGCCACGGCCGCCTTCTTCTGCGGGCTGGAAGATGACATACACGGTGCCATCGAAGTCGCCATGCTGCGCCAGGTAACGGGCCGCGCCCAGCAGCATGGCGGTGTGGCCGTCATGGCCGCAGGCGTGCATCTTGCCGGGATGACGCGAGGCATGGTCGAAGGTATTGATTTCGGACATGGGCAGCGCATCCATGTCGGCGCGCAGGCCGATGGCACGCGGGCTGTCGCCCTTCTTGATGATGCCGACCACGCCCGTCACCCCCAGGCCGCGCACGACCGGAATCCCCCACTCGGTCAGCTTTTGCGCCACCACGTCGGCGGTGCGCACTTCTTCGTAACACAGCTCCGGATGGGCGTGGATGTCGCGGCGGATCTTCTGCAGGTCGGCGTGGAACTGGACGATGGGGTCGATGAGTTTCATGGGAGTCGGGTGCGCTGGCGTTGGTAACAAGTGTGCCTATCTTACCGCGCCTTGGCGGCGCAAGAGCGCCTGTGCAATTTCGTTCAATACAGCGGCCGCGAGCCTGCCTAGCATGCGCATTTTTAACAGGGGGCGCCGGGCAGGCGTCGACACACATGATGCTTTCTTCCGAATTCTTCCTGCTGGCGGGTGCGCATTTGCTGGCGCTGGCCAGTCCCGGTCCGGATTTCCTCTTGCTGCTGAGGGGCAGCCTGCGCCATGGGCGGGGCTATGGGCTGGCTGCAGCCCTGGGGATTACGCTGGCCAACGGGCTTTACATCGCGCTGGCCATCGGCGGCTTCAGTCTCCTGCAGCGAGCACCACTGCTGCTGGCGGCCATGCAGTGGCTGGCGGCGCTCTACCTGGCCTGGTTGGGATGGGTCTTCTGGCGCGCCGGGCGGTACCCGGCCGTCTTGCCTGCTGCCCCCGTTTCGGCCGCCAGGGTCGCGCCATGGGCCGCACTGGGGACAGGTTTTCTTTCGGCCGCACTCAATCCCAAGAATGGCGTGTTTTACTTTGGCCTGTTCACCGTTATCGTATCGGCGCAAACCGGCGCGTCGACCAAGCTCTTCTATGGCGTCTGGATGTTTGGAGCCGTGCTGGCCTGGGATGCCGGGCTGGTGTATTTCATCGCGCAGCAGCGTGTGATGCGGGCGCTCACGCGCGTGCTGCCGCTCATCGAGCGGGGCGCGGGCCTGCTGCTGATGCTCGCTGCCGCCGCACTGGTGGCCAGCCGCAGCTAGGCCCGGCGATATTGCAGCGGTGTGGCCGCCACCCGCGATTTGAAGGCGCGATGGAAGTGGCTCTGGTCGGCAAAGCCGGTATCAAGCGCGGTATGGACGGTGCTGGCACCCTGCTGCAGCAGGGTGCGCGCCTGGCGGATCTTCATGTCCAGTTGCAGGGCATGCGGGGGCAGGCCGAAGCGGCGGCGGAACTGGCGGATCAACTGGTAGCGGCTGGTGCCGGCGAGTTCCGCCAGGGTTGCCAGCGAAACGCGGTCGCGGCAATGCGCCAGCAGGAAATCATGGGCACGCTGCAGGCCGTCGTCTTCGGGCACATCGCTGGCCTGCGCGGGCGGGCAGGCATCGGCGCACGCACGCATCACGTGCTGCAGGCAACGTATTACCTCGCGCTCCAGGTCCGTGTGGCCATGCTCCAGCGTATGCGTCATGCGGTCCAGCCATTGCAGTGCCTCCGGCGAGCGCACCACCTGTGACGGCATGCCCGCGAGCAACGCGCATGTGTCCGGGGTTTGCGCCAGCAGGTCGGCCAGCCAGCTGGAGTCCAGATGGAACATGCGATAGCTCCAGCGCTGCAGGTCGGCCGGATTGCCGCTGTGCACATCGCCTGCCCGCACGAGGATCACGTCGCCAGGGAAGATGGGCTCGCTGCGATCGGCCAGCGTAAAGATGCTGTGCCCGCCGTCGACGACGCCGATGGAAAAACTGTCGTGCGTATGCGGCGCATAGCAGGACAGGCTGCCGGTGGCGCGCCGGCCTTCGAAGAAGGGCAGGGCGGGAGGACGCCAGAAGTGCGGTGAAGGAGACATGGCGGCACTACGGAAGAGTCGTGACGCGCCATTTTAAGATAAAGTAGCTGCCTGCCTCGCGTGCGCCGAGGGCTTCCCTGTTTTCTTTCCCCGCTTTCTTCTCTGCCATGACCACCACCATCGTCCGTGCCGCCTGTCCCCATGATTGCCCTGATACCTGCGCCCTGCTGGTGACCGTCAAGGACGGCGTCGCCACGGAAGTGCGCGGCGATCCGGATCACCCGCCGACGGCCGGCGTGCTCTGCACCAAGGTCTCGCGCTATGCCGAGCGCACCTATCATCAGGACCGCCTGCTGCATCCCATGCGCCGCGTGGGCAAGAAGGGCGAGGGCAAGTTCGAGCGCATCAGCTGGGATGAGGCCATCGCCACCATCGCACAGCGCCTGGGCCAGATCGCCTTGCGCGATCCGCAAGCCATCCTGCCCTACAGCTACGCCGGGACCATGGGTCAGGTGCAGGGCGAATCGATGGCCGGGCGTTTCTTCAATCGTCTCGGTGCTTCGCAGCTGGACCGCACCATCTGTGCCTCCGCAGGTGGCGCGGGCTATCGCTACACCATTGGTGCGCGCATCGGTACCGATCTGGAGCAGGTCGATCACGCCAAGCTCATCATCATCTGGGGCGGCAATCCGATTGCCTCCAACCTGCATTTCTGGACCCGCGTGCAAGCGGCCAAGCGTAATGGGGCCCGCCTGATCGCCATCGATCCGTATCGCTCGCTGACGGCCGAAAAATGTCATCAACACATTGCGCTGCTGCCTGGCACCGATGCCGCATTTGCGCTCGGCCTGATGCATGTCCTGATCACGGAAGACCTGCTGGATCACGACTACATCGCACGTCATACGCTGGGCTTCGAGCAACTCAAGGAGCGCGTGGCCGAATGGACGCCGGCCCGCACCGCTGAAGTGTGCGGCATCAGTGCGGAGGAAGTGCAGAACCTGGCGCGCGAATATGCCCGAGTGGCGCTGGCCGGGGAGGGTGCCTTCATCCGCGCCAACTACGGCCTGCAGCGCGTGCGCGGCGGTGGCATGGCCGCGCGCAACGTGGCTTGCCTGCCAGCGCTGGTCGGCGCCTGGCGTCATGCTTCCGGGGGCATCCAGCTGTCGGTATCGGACAGCTTCCCCAAGGATGCAGCCGCCCTGAGCCGTCCCGACCTGGCCGCGCGTCATGGCAAGCCCAGCCGCATCATCAACATGAGCACCATCGGCGATGATCTGTTGAAGCCGGCCTCGCCCGACTTCGGTCCCCGGGTGGAAGCAGTGATCGTCTACAACTCCAACCCGGTGGCGGTGGCCCCGGAGTCGGGCAAGGTAGCGCAGGGCTTTGCACGCGAGGATCTGTTCACGGTGGTGCTGGAACATTTCCAGACCGATACCGCCGACTACGCCGATATCCTGCTGCCTGCGACGACCCAGCTGGAGCACATCGACGTACATGCGTCGTATGGCCACGTCTACATGATGGCCAACAATGCCGCCATTGCGCCGCTGGGCGAGGCCAAGCCCAATACCGAGATCTTCCGCCTGCTGGCGGCCGCGATGGGCTTTGAAGAAGACTGCTTCAAGGACAGCGACGATCAATTGGCCGCCGTGGCCTTCAAGCGCGATGATCCGCGCAGCGCCGGTTACGACTGGCAACAGCTGAAGGAGAAGGGCTGGCAGCGTCTTTCGGTGCCGGTCGCGCCCTTTGCCGAAGGCGGGTTTGCCACGCCCTCGGGCAAGTGCGAGTTCTATTCCGAGCAGATGAAGAGTGCAGGTCTCGATCCCTTGCCGACCTATATCGCGCCCTATGAATCGGTGGCCAGCAATCCGCAGCTGGGCGCGAAATATCCGCTGGCGATGATCTCGCCGCCGGCGCGCAATTTCCTCAATTCTTCCTTCGTCAATGTACAGAGCCTGCGTGATACGGAGGGCGAACCGCACCTCGACATGCATCCGCAGGACGCCGCGGCACGCGGCATTGCACAGGGTGATACGGTGCGCATCTTCAATGATCGCGGCAGCATGCAGGCGCGCGTGCGCGTGACCGACAAGGCGCGCGTGGGGCTGGTAGTGGGCCTGTCGATCTGGTGGAAGAAATTTGCCGCCGATGGCAAGAACGCCAACGAAGTCACCAGCCAGCGCCTGACCGACATGGGCAATGCGCCGACCTTCTATGACGTGCTGGTGCAGGTGGAAAAACTGCAGCAGCCGGTCGTGGCCGCCTGAGGTTTTTTCATGCTGCGCCGTGGCTTGCGTCGCTCTGTGCGCTGGGGGCTGACCTTGGCGGTGCTGGCGTCGCTGTGCGGGCTGTCGGCTTGTTCTACGGTCTCGTATTACGCCCAGGCCGCGCACGGCCAGTTCTCGCTGCTGGCGCAGGCAAAACCGCTGGAGGAGTGGCTCGATGACCCGGCCACCTCGCCCGCGCTCAAGGCCAAGCTGCAGACGGTGCGCGAGATCCGCCGCTATGCCGTCACCGAACTCGATCTGCCCGATAACGGCAGCTACCGCAGTTACGCACAACTGGACCGGCCCTTCGTGCTGTGGAATGTCGTGGCCGCACCCGAGTTGTCGTTGAAGCCCCGGCAGTGGTGTTTCCCTATTGCAGGCTGCGTCGACTATCGCGGCTACTATCACCTCAGCGATGCGCAGACCTATGCCGATACGCTCAAGGCCGAAGGTTATGACGTGCAGGTCGCCGGTGTACCGGCGTATTCCACCCTGGGCTGGTTCAATGATCCGGTGATCTCCACCTTCATCCAGTATCCCGATGGCGAACTGGCACGGCTGATCTTCCATGAGCTGGCGCACCAGACCGTGTATGCGCCCGGCGATACGTCCTTCAATGAAGGGTTTGCGGTGGCGGTGGAAGAGCTGGGTGTGGAACGCTGGCTGGCGGCGCGCCACGATCCGGCGATGGTCCAGGCCTATCAGCGTTTTGCCGCCCGCAAGCGCGAGTTCCTGGCCTTGCTGGACAAGTACCGCGACCGGTTGAAGGAGAACTACGACAGCGATGCCAGCGATGCCGACAAGCGCCAGCGCAAGGCGGCCATCTTCGATGCCCTGCGCGCTGAATATGCGCAGATCAAGGTCACCCGCTGGAATGGCTATGCCGGGTATGACCGCTGGTTCGCGATGCCGCTGTCCAATGCGCATCTCGCACTGGTGGGGGCGTATCACGACCTGGTCCCTGCCTTCCGTCAGTTGTTTGCCCGCAGCAGCGGCTTCCCCGATTTTTATGACAAGGTGCGCGCACTGGCACGCATGGACAAGGCCGCACGCCATGCTGCGCTGGGAGACGCGCCCTTGACCACGGGCAAGGCGGATGCGGAAATGTTTCCCGTCTGCACCACGGAACGGCCCAAGAGCAACGACCCGGCGTATCATGCCGGATGAATTTCAATGCAATACCGGTTTGCCGGGCCGTGCAATACGCGCAGACTGACCGCGATATCGCAGCCGTTGCCAACCTTTTTGCAAAAAATCTCAAATTTGGGGCGCAAAAAGCTTGCCCCGCAGTCGAATGCTGGATAGCATCTGCGATAAATAAAAAAACACTCGTGCTTTTTTTTGCTGTGCGCGCCAACGCGGTGGCTTTGCATCACCGTCCAGCCCCAGCGCACGTTATGACCGGAGACAGAGGACACACTATGGAAAGATTCTGGCTTGCATCGTATCCCGCAGGCGTTCCCGCTGACATCGACCCCAGCCGTTATGGTTCGCTGGTGCAGATGATCGAAGAGGCTTTCGCCAAGCATGCCGATCGCAACGCTTACGTCTGCATGGGCAAGTATCTCCGCTATGGCGAACTCGATGCCATGTCGCGCGCCATGGGGGCCTGGCTGCAAGGCCTGGGCCTGCAGAAGGGCGCGCGCGTGGCGATCATGATGCCCAACGTGCTGCAATACCCGATCGCCATCGCCGCCATCCTGCGAGCGGGCTACACGGTGGTCAACGTCAATCCGCTCTACACCGCCCGCGAGCTGGAACACCAGTTGAAGGATTCCGGTGCCGAAGCCATCTTCGTGCTGGAGAATTTTGCCTGCACGCTGCAGAAGGTGGTGGCCCATACCCAGGTCAAGCACATCGTGGTGGCCAGCATGGGCGAGCTGCTCGGCACCCTCAAGGGGGCCATCGTCAACCTGGTGGTGCGGCACGTCAAGAAGATGGTGCCGACCTGGTCGCTGCCCAATGCGATCTCCTTCAGCCGTGCGCTGTCGCAGGGTGAGGGCAAGACGTTGCAGAAGGTATCGCTGACGCCCGATGACGTCGCCTTCCTGCAATACACCGGCGGGACCACGGGTGTGGCCAAGGGCGCAGTGCTGACCCATCGCAACCTGATTGCCAACGTGCTGCAGGCCGAAGAATGGCTGACCCCGGCGCTGAAGTCCGGCAAGCCCATCGACCAGCTGGTATTCGTCTGCGCACTGCCGCTGTATCACATCTTTGCGCTCACCGTCTGCAACCTGCTGGGCACGCGTGAAGGCGCGCTGAACCTGCTGATTCCGAACCCGCGCGACATTCCCGGTTTCGTCAAGGAGCTGGCCAAGTACAAGGTCAACACCTTCCCCGCGGTCAACACGCTCTACAACGCGCTGCTCAACAATGCCGATTTTGCCAAGCTGGATTTCTCCGGCTATCGCTGCTGCGTGGGTGGCGGCATGGCGGTACAGAAGAGCGTGGCGGACAGGTGGAAGAAGCTGACCGGCTGCCCCATCATCGAAGGTTATGGTTTGTCCGAAACTTCTCCGATTGCCAGCGCGAACCCCTGCACCATCGATGAATACACCGGCACCATCGGCCTGCCGCTGCCGTCCACCGAAATCGCCATCCTCGATGACGATGGCCATCCTGTGCCGCTGGGCCAGCCGGGCGAGATCGCCATTCGTGGTCCGCAGGTGATGCCGGGTTACTGGCAGCGTCCGGATGAGACCGCCAAGGTCATGACGCCGGACGGTTTCTTCAAGACCGGTGACATCGGTGTGATGGATGCGCAGGGCTACACCAAGATCGTGGACCGCAAGAAGGACATGATCCTGGTCTCGGGTTTCAACGTCTATCCCAATGAAATCGAAGGCGTGGTGGCGCAGCATCCGGCGGTGCTGGAGTGCGCCTGTGTGGGCGTGCCCGACGAGCATACCGGCGAAGCGGTCAAGCTCTTCGTGGTTCGCAAGGACAAGTCGCTGACCAGTGAGCAGCTGATGGCTTATTGCAAGGAGCAGTTCACCGGCTACAAGAAGCCCAAGTACATCGAGTTCCGCGATGAGCTGCCCAAGACCAACGTCGGCAAGATCCTGCGCCGTGAGTTGCGGGATGATCCTGCGAAGGCACCGCAGAAACAGGCAGCATGAAACGAGCGCAGGCGTAATCTGATCTTCTTGCGTTCGTCAGTCAGTTTCTGCATCAAGGCCTGAGTTCGGTATTGCACCGGACTCAGGCCTTTTCAGTTTGGGCTCACATGACATGGGGGTGGTGAGTCGTCATTTTCCTGGGCAGATCCGATTCTCGGGAGAGGCAGGCCGGCTCCTTGTCTGAAGAGGTATCGCACCTTGGGGCAAATATTCATGCAGTCGCCCGCCATCGTCATTCAGGAGTTGTGCATTTCCATTGGGAAATATTAAAATGCGCGCCGGTGTTACATCAGGGAGGGAAACTTGATGAACACAGGAATCCTGCATGAGCAAAACCCTCCGGGGTCTGGAGCAGCTGCTTTCAGACTATCAGCACGCCCGCATTCTGCGGCTCACTTTCCCGAACAACGACGCTCCCCTTTCTGAACTGCTGGTCAACAAGCTTGACGCCAGCGAAGGCCTGTCACGCGACTTCGAATTCATCGTCGAGCTGTTGGCCGACAACGCCACGCTCGAACTCAAGGACCTCCAGGGCAAATTGCTTTGCGTGGAGCTCGTCCGGCAAGACGGCAGCCTGCGCTACTTCACCGGTTACGTCTTCCGCTTCCGCTTCGTCAGGACTGACGGCGATGTCGCATTCTACGAGGCCAGGCTGGGTCCGTGGCTGAAGTACCTTTCCTTGCGTACCAACTGCATGCTGTTCCATGGCGTGCGCCTGTACGAGCAGACGCGGCGCATCTTCGAGCATTACAGCGTCTTGCCCGACTGGGAGTTCCGTCATCATGGTCAAGACCTGCCCGTGACCGAGGCGTGCCAGTTCAACGAGTCTGACCACAATTACCTGAGCAGGCGCTGGGAGGCCGCAGGCTGGCACTATGCCTATGAGCATACGGCCAACGGCCACAAGCTGGTACTGGGCGACGACTCCACCCAGGCGGAGGCCATCGATGGCGTAGAGATCCCATTCCAGCGTCATGCCGGAGTGCAAGAAGAAGACGGTATTCATGAATGGTCCGCTGAGCGGCACATCGTTCCCGCGAGCGTGACCCTGACCTCCTACGATTTCAAATCCCCCTGGCCAAAAACCGTCGAGGTCCCCACGCGCAACATTCAAGGCCGGGTCCTGCGCAAGGAGGCCTATGAATACGCCGGTGCCTATGGATTCAAGGATCGCCAGGCCGGCGACCTTCTCGCCACGCAACGCATGGAGGAATTCGAACATGCGGGCAAGTTCTTCGAGGCCGCAGGCAACAACCGCAACGTGGTACCGGGCCGCTGGTTCCGTCTCACGGACCACTTCGAGGGCGGCAGCCAGGAAGAGCGCGAATTTCTCATCATCGAAGCACACCACAGTGCCAGCAACAATTACCACGTCAAGAGCGACATCCGGCCTCACTACGAGAACCGTATCTCCTGTATCCGCAAGTTCATTCCCTGGCGTCCCGGCCGCGGCTTCAACAGCGTCGAACCCAAAATCTATGGACTGCAGACGGCCACCGTCGTCGGACCCAAGGGCGAAGAAATTCATACGGATGAGTACGGGCGGGTCAAGGTCCAATTTCATTGGGACCGCGACGGCGAGTTCGATGAAAGGAGTTCGGCATGGCTGCGCGTGGCCACTGCCTGGGCGGGGTCGAACTTCGGTGCGACCTTCATTCCCCGCATCGGTTGTGAAGTCATCGTGCAGTTCCTGGACGGCAATCCGGATCGTGGACTCATCACCGGCATGGTGCCCAATGCCGCCAACATGGCGGCCTGGGAGCTGCCGGCGAACAAGACCCAGAGCGGCATCCTGACACGCTCAACGCCCAAGGGCGGCTACGACAATGCCAATGCGCTGCGCTTCGAAGACAGGAAGGGCCAGGAGCAGTTATGGCTGCACGCCGAGCGCGACCAACTGACCGAGGTCGAGCACGACGAAGACAAATGGGTCGGCCATGATCGCCGCAAGACCATCGATCACGACGAGACCTCGCATATCGGACATGACCGCACCGAGACCGTCGACAACGACGAGAGCATCACGGTCCACAACAACCGCACCGAGACGGTCGACAACAACGAAACCATCAGCATCGGCAGCAACCGCACCAAGACCATCGGCAAGAACCGCAAGGACCAGATCGGCAAGAACTGGTCGACCCATGTTGCGCGGATGAAGACGGAGACCGTCGGCATGGCCTACCTGCAGAACGTCGGCATGGGCCGCATGGAAAACGTCGGCCTGGCCTACAACCTCAACGTGGGCACGGTGATGGCGACGGTGGTCGGCATCAACCAGATCACCAAGGTCGGCAAGACCCTGTCGATCACGGCGGGTGAGGAGCTTTCCATTTCGGTGGGCAAGGCCAGTTTGTGCATGACGGCCGACGGCAAGATCTCCATCAACGGTGCCGAGATCGGCATCGAGGCCAGCGGGCCGATGCAGTTGTCCGGCAAAGACGTCGATATCAACTAACCGGGCACTGATCATGGAATTTCGCAACCTCACGCCTTATCCGGCGATGGCGTTCGACGCGCTCGACCAGCATGACCAGCGCTTTCACGTCGTCGTCATGCGACTCACCTTTGAGTTGCAGCCCGACGGCCAGCTCCTGCTCGCACCCGAGCAAACGCCGCTGGTCACCTCCGACGAGTATTACGGCGAACTGAACCGCTCCAGCGTCAGGCAGGAATCGGACCTGGCTCCGTACAAGCCGCATACCGACGTCATCGTCGTTGCCGACGCGCACGCGCCGCAGGGACGTGCGGCCCGCGAGTTCGAGGTCGCCATCAAGATCAACGGCGCACCGGTCGCGCCAGAACTGCCGCCGCAACCCTATGGCTTGAATCCGTTTCAGCCTGCTTCGCCAGAGCGCATGGCGCAGTGGCGGCAAGAGTGTGCGCGCTTGACGGAGCAGGCCAGGCAAGGCCCGCTCATTTTCTCCAAGACGCTGCTTGTCACGGGGCCACGCGAATGGCGCAAGCGTTCAGCCTTGCTCCGGGCGCTGACGCTGTTTGTGCTTCCCGCATGGAAGCTGGGCACCCCACAAGCCATCACGACGCTGCCACTGCGTTACGAATATGCCTATGGGGGCGAGAACAAGATTCTTGAAACCGAGCCGGGGGCCACACGTGTGAACAAAAAATATCGACTGCCAGGGTGCAGGCCGCTGCCGGAATCTGCGCCTGACGGCGATATGCAGAAAGCCATCGCCCATGCGGTGCATGAACACAATCCGATTGGTCTTGGCTTCGCAGAGGATTGGTATCTCCGTGCGACAAAAACGACCCGGATACCTGCGCCACAAATTCAAGCGCTCAATCAGCCCCCGCTGCGTTTTGGTGAAGCGTGCATGCCAGCGGGTTTGGGCATTGTCGGGCGTGCCTGGGAGCCCCGCCTGCGCTTCGCCGGCACTTACGACCCGCAGTGGCTGGAAGGCCGGCATCCCGGCTTGCCGGCTGATTTTGATTTTGCGTACTGGAACGCTGCGCCTGCGGACCAGCAAGTCATTCCTCATCTGGATGGCGATGAAACCATCACGCTCTCCAACCTCTGCCCTGCGTGTGCCGCAACAGCACAGGACGCTGCGGGCAACGCGCTGCTGACCTTCGCGCTGCCGGGGCATTTGCCGTTTGTGCTGGTCCGCTTTGAAGACGGCCGCATAGGCGAACTGGCGGCCAAGCTCGATACGGTCATCATCGATGTAGCCCCCACCCCCAACTCTCCCGGCAAGAAACCCTCCGTCGTTTGCGTCTGGCGCGCGACGGTCGCCTGCTCGCCAGACGTCCGGGTGCTTGAAGCACGGGTGCTGTCACGCGCCGAGGCCGACGCCTTGCGTGAAGCTGCCCAAGACCCTGCGTCCCCGCCTTCGGCGAGCCTGCCGAACCAATCGCTGCCAACCAACGCTTGAGAGAAAACCATGCCCACAGCTGCCCGCAAGAACGGCATCTTCAAGGCCGTCAGCCTCGTCCCCGACGTCTGCAAGACGCCGATGGGACCGAACATGGTGCCGGTGCCGTATCCCGTCATTGCCGACTTGAGCGATAGCGTACAGGTGGCCAAATCGGTCCGGGTCAATGGCGATCCGGTTTTTCTGTTCGGAGACAGCCTTGTCACGCGCGTGAGCGGCAACGAAGCCGGCACGGGCGGTGGCATGAGATCCGGTGTCAACAAGGGAAAGGTGCGCCCTGCAAAGAGCTCCGCCAGCGTGCGTGTGGAGAAGAAGTTCGTCGTGCGCCACGGCGACGAGTGCGACATGAATCTGGCGAGTTGAGCATGATGCGAAGGCTTCGTTCTTTTCTCACCCTGATGGATGCAGTGCGTCTTTGTGAGGTGGCTTGCTACCTTGCTGACCGGATGCGGGGTGCGCTGCCATGACGACCAAGGGAGTCATCCTCGAACAGGCGGGCAGGTCCGTCACGCGCATCGAGCCGCACGGTGGCGGAGCCAATGCTGCCATCAAGGCTGAGACTGCGGCCGAGAAAACGTTTTGGCAGAAGTCCAGTCCCTGGGTGCATGGGGTGCTGGGCGTTGCCAGCTTCGTTCCAGGGTTGTCTGTCATCACCGGTGCGATCGATGCGGCGATCTATGCGGCCGAAGGCGACTATGTTGAAGCGGGGATTGCTGCAGCGAGCATGATACCGGGTGGCAAAGTCGTCACCACCGTGGGCAAGGTTGCCAAGCGCGCGGTTGGCATGGCCAAGGGTGCTGGAACGGCGGCAAAGGTTGGCAAGGGAGCGCATGAGGCAGAAGAACTCGCCAAAGCGGCCAAGACGGCCAAGGAAGCAGAGGAAGCCGCAAGAGTTGCGCGAGAAGCTAAAGTCGCCAAGGAAGCTGCACCTGGCCCCCAACCACCAAAAAAGCCCAAGAAGGACGTCACCGTCAAGGCCCGGCAGTTTAAAGTGCCTTGTTTCCATCCGTATGATAAGAAACAATTCATGCGGATGAGCAAGGAGGAGCAGAAGGCGTTTTTGAAAGAAATGGCGGAGCAGCTTAGACGTCAAGAGGAGGCCATCAACAGTCTGACTGCTAGTGAATACGCGATGGCTAGGGATGCGTTTAAGAAAATGAATCGGAATCCGGCGGCTGGCGCGGCGCAAGAAATCCATCGTGAAAAAGTCCTTAATGAAATGTCGGAGAGTATTGCCGACAGCAATCGTAAGCAAGGCATGAGCGCGGGAGAGAGTAAAGCAGAGGCCGGAATTCGAGCAAAAGAAATGATGAAAAAACTGGCTGTATTGCATGAGCCAGACATGGTCGCCGGAGGTTGGACGCAGTACAAGACATCGAGTGTCGGCCGCGCTGACGTGAACAAGTCAATTGGAGCAAGCTGGAACCAAGCCTACACGCCGCCCGGAAGCAGGAATTCGGGGCAGAAGCCGCTGACCAGGGTGCAGGAGATGGATCGTGAAGCCAAGCATGCGATTGATAATGGTCGCGGCAATCAAAAAATGAATGTCAAACTGGAACCTTGCCGTGGCAAGGGAATGAGATGAGAGACGAAGACTTCGAATATTTTATTAGCAATATTGGCGAGGCTACCAAACGCTCGACGGTACCCGCCGCAAGCCTTGAAAAATGGCGCGATAAGCTACCCGATCAACTACTGAAATATTGGCAGGAAGAAGGATGGTGCGAATACGCAAATGGTCTGTTTTGTACAGTCGACCCTGATGACTATGAAGACCTCGTTGACGAATGGCTTGCCGATACGGGATTGGATGAGATTGACTCCTTTCATGTGATCGCAAGGACTGCATTTGGCGAGCTATATTTGTGTGGTGAGAGAACCGGGCGCAGCGTCACTATTGTATGCCCCCTCAATATGGTCACTGCCCTACAAAACAAATTGAAGGAAAAAACGAAGGAAGACCAGGATTTTTCCATCCGCTCGTTTTTTGCCTTTAGCGATTCGGCCCGGTTTGACATGAAGGACGAGGGCGGAGAGCCGCTCTTCGAGCGCGCCAGATCCAAGCTGGGTCCACTTGAACCACATGAAATCTATGGATTCGAGCCCGCTATCGTACTAGGAGGAAAAATGCACCTCGAAAATTTAGCCAAGGTGAATGCCAATGTGCACCTGACTATTCTGCGCCAGTTCGCGGAGCCGGAATTGCCACTCGCGGGGATCGATATTGATAAGCTGCTCGACTCTTGATCATGCAGCGATGAGCGAACAACTCAACATTCAGTCGTTCGTAGATGCAGCCGCTTGCGAATTGGGGCGAATCAAGCTGAGGCAATGAGATGAGAGACGATGACTTCAAATATTTTATTAGCAAATTTGGCGAGGCCACCAAGCGCACTCCGGTACCGGCCAAAAGCCTAAACAAATGGCGCAACAAACTCCCCGATCAGCTATTGAAATACTGGGAGCAAGAAGGCTGGTGCGAATATGCGAATGGTCTCTTTTGCACTGTTGATCCCGATGACTATGAAGCTATCGTTGATGAGTGGCTTACAGACACCGGATTGGAAGAGATTGATGCCTTCCATGTGATTGCAAGGTCTGCATTTGGCACGCTCTATGTGTGCGGTGAGAAGACAGGGCGCAGCGTAACGATTGTATGCGGCCTCAATATGGTCTCAGCGCTACAGAATCGATTGAGAGTTAAAACTAAGGAAGACCTGGATTTTTCAATCCGTTCGTTTTTTGCGTTCAGTAATCCAGTCCAGTTTGACATGGAAGATGAGAATGGACAGCCGCTCTTCGAACGCGCCAGGTCAAAACTCGGTCCGCTTGAACCACACGAAATATATGGTTTCGAGCCCGCCATCGTGCTAGGAGGAAAAATCCTCTTGGAAAATCTGGCAAAAGTGAATGCCAAGGTACACCTGACGATTCTCCGCCAATTCGCCGACCCGGAACTACCATTCTCCGGGATCGATATTGAAAAGTTGCTCAATTCTTGAGCCATGCAGCCATGAATGGATGACTCAAAAAAAGGACAGTTAAAAAACAGCCGTAGCATCTTATTTTTCTAAAAGGAATAAAACCAAGGAAATGAGATGAGAGATGAAGACTTCGAATATTTTTCAAGCAAATTTGGCGAGGCCACCAAGCGCACTCCGGTACCGGCCAAAAGCCTAAACAAATGGCGCAACAAACTCCCCGATCAGCTATTGAAATACTGGGAGCAAGAAGGTTGGTGCGAATATGCCAATGGACTCTTTTGCACGGTTAACCCTGATGACTATGCAGGTCTCGTCGATGACTGGCTCGCGGACACAGAATTGGAGGGGGTTGACGTCTTCCATGTCATTGCGAGGTCTGCATTTGGCGAACTTTACGTGTGTGGTGAGAAGACCGGCAGCAGCCTTTCGATGAACTGCGTGCTCAATAGTGTCTCTGCTTTCGAAAATGAACTGAAGCCCAAATCCAAAGAAGACTTGGATTTTTCGATTCGTTCGCTATTCGCATTCCTTAAGCCAGATGAGTGTGATGTGGAAGACGAGGATGGTCAGCCCCTCTTCGAACGTGCGCGATCCAAACTAGGTCCGCTTGAACCGCATGAAATATATGGTTTCCAGCCCGCCATCGTCCTGGGCGGGAGTTTCCTGCTCGAAAATCTGGTGAAAGTGAAGGCCAATGTGCACCTGACGCTTCTCCGCATGTTCGGCGAGCCGACATTCCCATTCTCGGGGATCGACATTGAAGAGTGGCTTGACGAGTCAGACACGCAGTAGTGATAGCACACCCCAAGTCATCACCCAAGTATGGAATGACTCAGGACAAGACTCCTTGGACTGAACCGCTTTCCCTGAACCCATCAGCAAAAAGCCGCTGTCCGTGAACCCCTTCCGGTAGCGGCTTTCCCCCTGTATGAAGCTTCAATCAGGTACCGGCGTCACAACCGGCTTGCCAGAGAAATGCGCCTGCAAATTGGTGAACGCCAGTTCCGCCATGGCGGTCCTGGTGACCAGCGTGCCGCTGGCCATGTGCGGCGTCAGCACCACGTTCTCCAGCGCGGCCAGTTCGGCCGGAATGTTCGGTTCGTTCTCAAACACGTCCAGCCCCGCACCGGCAATCGTCCCAGCCTGCAGCGCCGCGATGAGCGCCTTTTCGTCCACTACCGAACCACGCGCCACATTGATGAGGAAGCCCTTGGGGCCCAGCGCCTCCAGCACCTCGGCATTGACCAGCGCGCGCGTCCCGGCACCACCCGGCGTGATCATCACCAGGAAATCGACCTCGCGCGCCAGCGAGACGATGTCTTCCACATAGGTGTAGAGCACATCCTTGCGCGAACGGTTGTGATACGCAATCTGCATGTCGAACGCCGCCGCCCGCTGCGCAATGGCTTGCCCGATGCGGCCCAGGCCGACGATGCCCAGGCGCGCGCCGCTGACCTTGGTGGTGAAGGGGAAGGGACCCTTCTTCCATTCGCCGCTGCGGGCAAAGCGGTCGGCCCGCACCACGTTGCGCGCCACGGCCAGCATCAGGGCAATGGCCATGTCGGCCACATCCTCGGTGAGCACGTCGGGGGTGTGGGTCACATGGATGCCGCGCTCGCGGGCAGCCGGCACATCCACCCCGTCATAGCCCACCCCGAACACCGAGACAATCTCCAGCGCCGGAAAGCGCGCCATGAACTCGCGCCCGACCTTGGCTTCGCCATTGGCGGCAATGCCGCGCACCTGCGGCGCGATGGCAGCGAGCGCTTCATCAGTGAGCGGATCGAGGATGAGGTTGTGGCAGGTGAAGTTCTGCTGCAGCAAGTCCAGCAGGTGTTGCGGCAGACGGGCGACGATGAGGACGATAGGGCGGCTGGAGGAGGTCATGGGCAGTATGAAGAAGAGGAAGAGGAAGACAGTGAGGGAGGCATAACGATACGTCTGCGCCGCACGCTGCGGGCTGAAAAATTTTCAAGCCCGCAGGAGGGGAAGGGCGGCGCTCAGATCGCCGGGCTGGCCCCCGCTTCGCGCACCGGATCCAGTGGCGGCAGCGGACGCGGCTTGCGGTTTTCATCGGTGGCCACGTAGGTGAGGGTGGCTTCGGTCACCTTGACGATTTCGGTCTGCAGGCGATTGCGCTCGGCATAGACTTCGACGTTGACGGTGATGGAGGTATTGCCGACCTTGACGATATCGGCATAGAAGGACAGCAGGTCCCCCACGAACACCGGATTCTTGAACAGGAAGGAATTGACCGCAATGGTCGCCACTCGCCCGTTGGCGCGGCGGGTGGCCGGCAGCGAGCCGGCGATGTCGACCTGGGCCATGATCCAGCCACCGAAGACGTCGCCATAGACATTGGCATCCGACGGCATGGGCATGACGCGCAGCTGCGGTGCCTTGCCCGGCGGAAGTTGGGAAACGGTGGATGACATGGAAGGCTCCTTTGCAGGTGATGTCCGGCGGCGCGCCGGGATGGCTCTTATAATTCGGTTTTGCGGCTGTGCGCCCGCAGGCGCGGCAACGGCCTAGTGTATCGGATGTTGCCCTCCTGCTGTGTTGCCGTGCCCGACCCTTTTCAACCCGACCCGCCCATGCGCCGCTACCCCAATTCCGCCTCCTCATCGCAAGCCCCCATCAAACGCCAGCGTGGCGACTGGGAAGTCGTCCGCACGCTGCTGCCCTACCTGTGGACCTACAAGTGGCGCGTGATGCTGGCGCTGGCCTTCCTGGTCGGGGCCAAGCTGGCCAACGTGGGCGTGCCGCTGGTGTTGAAGAGGCTGGTCGATGCCATGACCATCACGCCCTCGCATCCGCAAGCCTTGCTGGTTTTGCCCCTCGGCCTGCTGGTGGCCTATGGCGCGCTGCGGCTGGCCACGGCGCTCTTCACCGAATTGCGCGAACTGATGTTTGCCCGCGTCACGCAGCGCGCCGTGCGCACCATCGCGCTGCAGGTCTTCCGCCATCTGCATGCGCTGTCGCTGCGCTTCCACCTGAACCGCCAGACCGGCGGCATGACGCGCGATATCGAACGCGGCACGCGCGGGGTCTCCACGCTGGTGTCCTATACGCTCTTCTCCATCCTGCCGACCATCATCGAGATCGTGCTGGTGCTGGCCTACCTGAGCACGCATTACGACATCTGGTTCTCGCTCATCACGGCCGGTGCGCTGGTGCTCTACATCCTCTTCACCATCACGGTGACCGAGTGGCGCACGCATTTCCGGCGCACCATGAACGAGCTGGATTCGCATGCCAATACGCGCGCCATCGATTCGCTGCTCAACTACGAGACGGTGAAATATTTCGGCAACGAGGAATTCGAAGCGCGCCGCTATGACGAAGGCCTGCAGCGCTATGAACGCGCGGCCGTCAAATCGCAGAGTTCGCTGTCGCTGCTCAACACCGGGCAGTCGGCCATCATCGCCATCGCCGTCACGCTCATCCTGTGGCGCGCCATCGCCGGCGTCATCGATGGCAGCATGACGCTGGGCGACATGGTGCTGGTCAATGCCTTCATGATCCAGCTCTACATTCCGCTCAACTTTTTGGGCGTGCTCTATCGCGAGATCAAGCAGAGCCTGGCTGACATGGAACGGCTGTTCTCGCTGCTGGAAGAAAACCGCGAAGTGGCCGACCGGCCCGGTGCCCAGCCCTTGAAGACGCAGGGTGCGGAGCTGCATTTCGAGCATGTCGACTTCAGCTACGAGCGCAATCGCCAGATTCTCTTCGATGTCGATTTCAAGGTGCAGGCCGGCACCACCACGGCCGTGGTCGGCCACAGCGGCTCGGGCAAGTCGACCCTCTCGCGCCTGCTGTATCGCTTCTACGATGTCGACCAGGGCGCCATCCGCATCGATGGCCAGGACCTGCGCAACGTCACGCAAGCCTCGCTGCGCCAGGCCATCGGCATCGTGCCGCAGGACACGGTGCTCTTCAACGACACCATCGAATACAACATCGCCTACGGCAAGCCGGGGGCCACGCGCGAGCAGATCGTGGCGGCGGCCAAGGCGGCCTACATCCATGACTTCATCGAATCGCTCCCCGATGGCTACGCCAGCATGGTCGGCGAGCGCGGACTGAAATTGTCCGGCGGCGAAAAGCAGCGTGTGGCGATCGCCCGCACCCTGCTCAAGGATCCGGCCATCCTCATCTTCGACGAAGCCACCTCGGCCCTCGATTCACGCGCCGAGCAGGCCATCCAGCAGCAGCTCGAAGAGATCGCGCGCGAGCGCACCACGCTGGTCATTGCGCATCGTCTGTCCACCATCGTCAATGCGCAGCAGATCCTGGTGATGGACCACGGCCGCATCGTCGAACGCGGCACCCACGCCGGGCTGCTGATGGCCGATGGCCTGTATGCGCAGATGTGGCTGCGCCAGCAGGCCGGCGCGGAAGAGGAGGGCAGTTCGGTGGTGCCACAGCCGGAGGGCGTGGCACCGGTGGCCGAGCCCGGTGCTGAACCAACGGTGCTGATGCCGGCCGAGCGTCGCTGATGCCCTCGCCCGCGCGCGCAGCTTGCGCCGGCGCGGGCACAGCGGCACAATTCGCGCATTCGACCTAGAACGGGAAGTGGGCGGGCAATGGAAAGCAAATGGCTTGAGGATTTCGTCTCCCTGGCGGAAACGCGCAGTTTCAGTCGCTCGGCGGAGCTGCGGCATGTGACGCAACCGGCCTTCTCGCGGCGCATCCAGTCGCTGGAAGCCTGGCTGGGCACCGACCTGATCGACCGCACCTCCTACCCCACGCGCCTGACGGCCGCCGGTGAAGTCTTCTACGAACAGGCCGTGGCCATGCTGGGCCAGATCAACAACACGCGCGCGCTGCTGCGCGGCAAGCGGCCCACGGCGCAGACCACCATCGACTTCGCCGTCCCCCATACGCTCTCGCTGACCTACATGCCCAAGTGGCTGAGCGCCCTGGAGTCTGGCTTCGGCTCGATCAACACGCGCCTGATCGCCCTGAACGTCCACGATGCCGTGATGACCATCGTCGAAGGCGGCTGCGACCTGCTGCTGTGCTATCACCATCCGCGCCAGCCGGTGCAGCTCGATGCCAGCCGCTACGACATGCTGACCATGGGCACCGAAACCTTGCGCCCGTATTCGCGCTGCGACCGCAACGGCAAGCCGGATTACGTTTTCCCGGGCAGCGCCAAGGCTCCCGTGCCCTTCCTCTCCTACACCAGCAATGCCTACCTGGGCCGCATGGTGGAGCTGATGATGGCCGACACCAAGCGTCCGCTGCACCTGATGAAACACTACGAGACCGACATGTCGGAAAGCCTCAAGATGATGGCGCTGGAGGGCCATGGGGTGGCCTTCCTGCCGGAATCGTCGGTGCTGCGCGAAGTGCGCAACCGCCAGCTGGCGCGCACCGACGGGCCCACCGGGGAGTGGGAAGTGGAGATGGAAATCCGCCTCTATCGCGAGCGCCCGACCGCCCAGCGTACCGGCAAGGCGCTGGTGGCGCGGCTGTGGGAATATCTGGTGGAGCTGGATGCGCAGCGGCAGGAAAAGGCCGAGCGCGGTGAACGTGGGGAGCGTTCCAAGGGGGCTGGCGGAAAAAGTCCGCGCACTGCTGAAAAACGCGATTCCTGATCAAAAATTAACAGGTAAAAATGGCGCAATCCCTTATCCATCAAGGGATTTCAAAGGTTATGCAAGCGCTGCATAATTGCATGCTCACAAAGCATTAGCCTTGTGTTGAGCGGCTGGCTACGATGGCGGCGCTGAATCGGACAGGCACGAATTTCCAGCAGGCGCACCCCGCGCCGCGCTGGCGGGCGCGCCTCCGTCGCCGCCTTCTTGCGCGCCTTGTGGTGCGGCTTGCAGGCCGCTGCCGACGGAGTAACATGCCTGGCGGACTTTCGGAATTTGCAGGCCTTTTGTCTTTGAACAGCACGGCTATCCAAAGGAGCGATTGCATCATGTCGAACGTACCTAATCACGAAGTGCCTTCCTATCTCGTCCCGCACGGCATCGGTCCGTGGGGCGTCTATCTCGAACAGATCGACCCACCTGGGCTCGCTGGCCCGCTGGGTGGAAACCCTCAAGCGTCCCAAGCGCATCCTGGTGGTCGACGTGCCCATCGAGCGCGACGACGGCACCATTGCCCACTTCGAGGGCTATCGCGTGCAGCACAACACCTCGCGCGGTCCCGGCAAGGGCGGCGTGCGTTTCCACCAGGATGTGACGCTGTCCGAAGTGATGGCCCTGTCGGCCTGGATGACCATCAAGAATGCGGCCGTGAACGTGCCTTATGGCGGTGCCAAGGGTGGTATCCGTGTCGATCCCAAGACGCTCTCCCGTGGCGAACTGCAGCGCATGACGCGCCGCTACACCAGCGAGATCGGCATCATCATCGGCCCCAACAAGGACATCCCGGCTCCGGACGTGAACACTGATTCGCAGATCATGGCCTGGATGATGGATACCTACTCCATGAACCAGGGCAGCACGTCCTCGGGCGTGGTCACCGGCAAGCCTATCTCCCTGGGCGGCAGCCTGGGCCGCCATGAAGCCACCGGTCGTGGCGTCTTCGTGGTCGGTTGCGAAGCCGCTGCCAAGCGCGGCATGGACATCAAGGATGCCAAGGTCGCGGTGCAAGGTTTCGGCAACGTCGGCGGCATCGCTGCGCGCCTGTTCGCTGAAGCCGGTTCCAAGGTGGTGGCGGTGCAGGATCACGTGACCACCGTCTTCAACGCCGGTGGCCTGGACGTGCCGGCACTGCAGGCTTACGTGGCCAAGAATGGCAGCGTCAAGGGCTTCGAAGGTGCGGATGAAATCACCGATCGCGCCCAATTCTGGTCGGTCGACTGCGACATTCTGGTGCCTGCCGCACTGGAACAGCAGATCACCGAAGCCAACGCCAATCACATCAAGGCCAAGATCATCCTGGAAGGCGCCAACGGCCCGACCACCCCGGCCGCCGATGACATCCTGCGCGACAAGGGCGTGCTGATCGTGCCGGACGTGATCGCCAACGCCGGTGGCGTGACGGTGAGCTACTTCGAATGGGTGCAGGACTTCTCCAGCTTCTTCTGGACCGAAGATGAAATCAACCTGCGCCTGACCCGCATCATGCGCGAAGCCTTCGCCGCCGTCTGGCAGCTGGCCGAAGAGAAGAGCGTGTCGCTGCGTACCGCGGCCTTCATCGTGGCGTGTACCCGCGTGCTGCAGGCGCGTGAAATGCGCGGCCTGTATCCGTGATGCAGTGATGCTGTAAAAAAAACGGTCCGGCGAGCACCGGACCACCACGGCCAAAGACGGCGGCGCACTGCGCCACAGACCGTCGGCCGCATGATTCCAGAGCACTCTGGTTCGGAGGAGACGTGGTTGCTGTGCGCATGCGCACCGCAGGCCAACCAGCCTTGCGGCGCAAGATCTTCAGTGACGGACCCGGCATCAACATGCCGGGCGCTGCCGCATGTGCGGATGACTCGGCACGGGCTGCTGCGGCCTGCCATGCCGATGTCGTGCACGTTATCGGACGGTGTGGTTTTGACCTGTCTCTTCACGTTTGCCGCACTCGCATTCGCCGCACTGACGCTGGCTTCCATTCTTCCCTGCACGTTCCTGCATATCGCCCCGCAAGCGGCGTCCCCACTGGCTCTGCGCTGGTGCCTCCGGCTTCTGCCCATTCCCCGATGACCACTGTCATGATGCTGCCCGCCGCAGCACGCCTATGTGCTCGCGTGCTGCGTGCGGATGGCGTTTCTGGCATGGATATTGCTGACCGGAATGGGGTTGCTGCCGTGCTGCCGACGTGCTCGCCAGGGCTTCCTGCGAGCTGCGAAACTCTCCTCATTGCGTCGGATCGTGGTACCGCCGCCATGAGGGTTTCTGCGGATTGCCAGACCGGGCGGCATATGTCGTACAATGCGCCCGCCGACAGTTGCGCTCGGGTAATTTGCCAGCTTGCGCTTCACCGAGGGGGTGGTCATCGCCAGAGATTGCCAGTGGTGGAGCAAACAAAGCTGGCAAAGAACTGTGTTAGCACACAGAATAGGCGACACGGCAGAGAACAATAACAGGCTCGTCAATACGGCCGGCCAGCCCGGTAGGGGCAGCGCGCAAGCGGATTCGCTACCAGGCCATTTGAACCGTTACGTAAAAAATTTTTCCAGGAGGTCACACAATGAAGTTATTGAAGCTAGCAGGGGTTTTGGTTGGGGCAAGCGTACTGATGAGCTCGGTGCATGCTGAGGAATTCACCGGCCGTCTGAAGAAGATCAAGGACTCGGGCACCCTGACGCTGGGCGTGCGCGATTCGTCGATTCCCTTCTCCTATCTGGACGACAAGCAGTCCTACCAGGGCTACTCGATCGACCTGTGCCTGAAGGCCGCGACCGCGATCCAGAAGAAGCTGGGCTTGACCTCGCTGAACATCAAGATGGTGCCGGTGACCTCGGCCACCCGCATCCCGCTGATCGCCAACGGTACCACCGACATCTCCTGCGACTCCGCGACCAACAACCAGGAGCGCTG
>Ga0308171_1001552_pt1 | contig 29751 bp, 26 predicted proteins | sample PhyGR1_FD_202135 | JGI IMG/M metagenome (GOLD analysis project Ga0308171, IMG submission 202135) | Phyllosphere microbial communities from UC Gill Tract Community Farm, Albany, California, United States - DLSLSG.R1 | ecosystem: Host-associated > Plants > Phyllosphere > Unclassified | place: USA...
GGTCTTGTTCTTGAACTTCTGGATCACGATCTTCGGACCGCGCTCCTCGCCGAGCACCTCGGCCGTGACCGAGACCTTCGCGAGCTTGTCGGCGTCGGTCGTGACCGCGTCGCCGTCGACGAACAGAACGGCGGGCAGCTGAATGCTCTCGCCGACCTTCGCCTTCTGGCGGTCGAGCACGACAACCGTGCCGACCTGGACCTTCTCCTGGCGGCCGCCGGCGCGCACAACTGCGTAAACCACTTCACACCTGTTTCGTTCGGGAGCTCGAGGCTCCGGTTGTCTGATGACGTCGAGAGGGTCTCTCGACCCAAATCTCGGTGCGATCCGGCAAGCGACAGCTTGCGGGGTCACGCGCCGGTAAGGGCGGACACGACGCACCAAGGGTCGAGTTTAGCTCACGTCTGGGCATCCGGCAAAAGCATCCGCCCCGCGTGTCGACCGTAGGATCACGGAATGGCGATCCTGATCGACGACCCGCAGTGGCCCGCGCACGGACGGCTGTGGGCGCACCTCGTGAGCGACAGCGACCTCGCCGAGCTGCACGCGTTCGCCTCTGCCGCCGGAATCCCCGCCCGCGCGTTCGATCTGGACCACTACGACGTCCCCGACGAGCGGCACGCCGACCTCGTCGCCGCCGGTGCCGAGCACGTGGGCGGGCGCGAACTCGTCCGGCGTCTGCGCGCCTCGGGGCTGCGCATCACCGCGCGCGAACGCCGCGAACGCGCGTGAGGGGTCGTGTCCTGTCGCGGGTGACAGGACACGACCCCTCACGGGTGCGAGCGATTACTCCGCGGTCGGCTGCGCGTCGACAGGGGTGCCCGTGAGGGCGGCCGTGGTCACGCGGCGGCGCGACCGGCCCTGACCGGGCGCCTTCGGTTCCGGGAGAGCCTCCAGCACGGACTCGAGCAGCGCATCCTTCTCGGTACGCGGCGCCCTCGGCTCGCGCTTCTTGCGCGGGCGCTTCTCGCGCGCGGGCGTCTCGACCTTGGCATCCAGGACCGCCTCGACCGAGGCCACCACGGCCGCCTCGACGATGGCGGGGTCCTCCACGGAGGGGTGGATCGTGGATGCCGCGATCTGGGCGAGTGCGGACTTCACGCCCTCGGTGATGACGTGCGTGCCGCCGGCGGCGGCCGCGGCTCCCCCGTTGCCCGTGGAGCCGCCGTTACCCGTGGCGTTGCCGTTGCCGGCGGCTGAGGAGCCGCCGTTGCCGTTGCCGCCGCGCGGGCGACGGTTACTGGAGCCGTTGCCTCCGCCGCTGTTGCCGTTGGTGCCGGTGCGGTGACGCACGACCGGGTCGTGGTGCACGACGACGCCTCGACCGGCGCAGACCTCGCAGGCCTCGCTGAAGGTCTCGAGAAGGCCGAGGCCGAGCTTCTTGCGGGTCATCTGAACGAGGCCGAGCGAGGTGACCTCGGCGACCTGGTGCTTCGTCCGGTCGCGGCTGAGGCACTCGATGAGCCGGCGCAGCACGAGGTCGCGGTTGGACTCGAGAACCATGTCGATGAAGTCGACGACGATGATGCCGCCGATGTCACGCAGCCGCAGCTGGCGCACGATCTCTTCGGCCGCCTCGAGGTTGTTCTTCGTGACCGTCTCTTCGAGGTTTCCGCCCGAGCCGACGAACTTGCCGGTGTTGACGTCGACGACCGTCATCGCTTCGGTGCGGTCGATCACGAGAGACCCGCCGGAGGGCAGCCAGACCTTGCGGTCGAGGGCCTTCTCGATCTGCTCGGTGACGCGGAAGGCGTCGAACGGGTCCTGCTCGCCCTCGTACTTCTCGACGCGCTCGAGCAGGTCGGGGGCGACGCCGGCGAGGTAGTTCGAGATGGTCTGCAGCGCCTCGTCGCCCTGGATGAGCATGCGCGTGAAGTCTTCGTTGAAGACGTCACGGACGATCTTCACGAGAAGGTCGGGCTCGGAGTGCAGCAGGGCCGGGGCCTGGATCGTCTTGAGCTGCGTGCTGACGTGCTCCCACTGCGAGGTCAGTCGCTGCACGTCGCGCGTGAGCTGGTCTTCGGTGGCGCCCTCGGCGGCCGTGCGCACGATGACGCCGGACGATTCGGGGAGGACCTCCTTGAGGATCTTCTTCAAGCGCGCGCGCTCCGTGTCGGGGAGCTTGCGCGAGATGCCGTTCATCGTGCCGTTGGGCACGTAGACGAGGTAGCGGCCCGGGAGCGAGATCTGGCTCGTGAGGCGCGCGCCCTTGTGGCCCACGGGGTCCTTGGTGACCTGCACGAGGACACGGTCGCCCGACTTGAGGGCGAGCTCGATGCGACGCGGCTGGTTGCCGGTGTCGATACCGTCCCAGTCGACCTCGCCGGAGTACAGCACGGCGTTGCGGCCGCGGCCGATGTCGACGAAGGCGGCCTCCATACTCGGCAGCACGTTCTGCACGCGACCGAGGTAGACGTTGCCGATGAGCGACGCATCCTGGTTGCGGGCGACGTAATGCTCGACCAGCACGTTGTCTTCGAGGACGGCGATCTGGATGCGCCCGGCCTTCGACCGCACGACCATGACGCGGTCGACGGCCTCGCGGCGAGCGAGGAACTCGGCCTCGGTGACGACGGGGCGGCGGCGGCCGGCTTCGCGACCGTCGCGGCGGCGCTGCTTCTTGGCCTCGAGGCGCGTGGACCCCTTGATGCGCTGCGGCTCGGTGACGACCTCGACCGCGCGCTGGCGCGGCGGGGCCGCGACGGGTGCGTCGTCCTGGTCGTCGCTGCCGGCGGCTGCTCCCCCACGGCGACGGTTACGCCGACGCGCGTTGGCGGAGGTGCGCTCGGCGGGAGCATCGTCATCGCGCTCGTCGCGGAAACCGCGCTCATCGGAGTCGTCGCGCAGAGCCGCGGGGAGCGGCTCGGGCGCGTAGAAGTGCAACTGGGTCGACACGGCAGACACGAACACCTCGGGCAGCAGGCCCAGCGAGACCGCGGTCGGGCGCTGGGGCTTCTCGGGAGTCGTCGCCTGGTCGGAGGGAGCCTCGGATGCCGCGGACTCGGCTGCCTTCTCCGGCTCCGGGGTGTCGGATGCGGCGTCGTCCGTCGAATGGGCGTCGTCCGCCGGGAGGGCGTCTTCCGGCGCGGCAGCGGATGCCGACTCGTCCAGGACTGCGGGAGGGGCCGTATCGAGCGCCGCAGCGCTCTCGGCATCCTGCACCGCCCCCTCTTCCTCGTCGACCTCGTCGACGCCGGCGACGTCGGTGGTGGGTACCTCGACCGACGGCGCGTCGGTGGGAGGAGCCTCGACGGTCTCCGCGTCAGCGGTGGGCGTGTCGTCCTCCGGAGCCTCGGGCGAGGGAGCCGCGGTGTCGTCCGTGGCGTCCGGCGTGGAGGCCGTGCCGTCGGCCTGCTCGACCGCTGTGTCGGGTGCCGTCTGCTCGGTGGGGGTCTGTTCGTCGCTTGCGTCTGCCATTTTGGCGTACTCCCTGGCGGGGCGACACCGCGCGTCGCCCGGCGAAATCTCGTGCGGCGCCGCACCCGGCGGGGCCGCGAACTCACTCGGTCTGCAGCAGGCCGGAGGCTCATGCTGCGAAGGGCGGTCATCGCCCGAAGTCTTCTGGTGATGCTCCTGCGGCGCGGCCGCGGTACATCGAAACATCATTATCGCACGGTCCGTCCGGAATCCGCCGCATCGCGCTCCTCGACACCGAGCAATCCTCAGCGGACAGCGAACTCCTCAGTGACAGAATCGAGCCATGAGCGACACCGTCACCCCCCGCCGCCCCGTCGTCGTCGCGATCTGGTTGATCTTCGCCGGCATCGTCGGCTGGTGGGCGGCGTTCTCCCTGACGATGGAGCGCTTCGCGCAATTGCAGAACCCCGGGACGGCGGCATCCTGTGACTTCAGCGTGCTGGTGCAGTGCTCGGCGAATCTCCAGTCGCCCCAGGGCAGCGTGTTCGGCTTCCCGAACCCGATCATCGGGCTCACGGCGTGGGCGGCGCCCATCGTGGTCGGCATGGCTCTGCTGGCCGGGGCCCGCTTCGCCCGCTGGTTCTGGGTGCTGTTCTGGCTCGGGTTCGCGTTCGCCCTGACGTTCGTGATCTGGCTGATCTCGCAGAGCATCTTCGTGCTGGCCACCCTCTGCCCGTGGTGCATGGTGACGTGGTCGGTCGTGATCCCCTCGTTCTTCGTGGTCACGCTGCACGTGCTCCGCGAGGGAGTGATCCCCGCGCCGCGCGTCCGGCACGTCGCCGAGCGTCTGATGCCGTGGGTCCCGCTCATGACGCTCGCGGCGTTCGTCGTGATCGCGGTGATCGCGCAGTCGCGTCTGAACGTCCTCGCCCAGATCTGACCTGGCGGGTGGGGTCTTCCGTGCCCTAGCTTCGAGGGATGGATGCCGTGAACCCGTTGATGCCCGCCGGGTACGACCTCGTCTGGTCGGGCGCGGCTGTCGTGGTGTTCGGGCTCGCGGTGTGGGGCATCGTGAGCCTTTCCCGGAGCGCGCGACGCCTCTCATCGACGATGGTCTTGGTGTGGGCGCTGGTGATCCTCCTCGTTCCCGTGCTCGGGCCTGTTTCATGGCTGTTCGCGGGTCGGCGCGCCGGGTTGTCGCGCACCTGAGCGCCGTGCCCTTGCCGGTGACTTCGACAGGCTCCGCCACCGGGGGCGGAGGTTCCTGAGCTCGTCGAAGGGACCGTGACACGACGATGGCCGCCACCCCTCGGGGCGGCGGCCATCTCGGCATCCGGGATCAGGCGAACCAGATCGCGAGCTCGCGCTCCGCGGACTCGACGCTGTCGCTGCCGTGGACGAGGTTCTGCTGCACCTTCAGGCCCCAGTCGCGGCCGAAGTCGCCGCGGATCGTGCCGGGGGCGGCGGTGGTGGGGTCGGTCGTGCCCGCGAGGGAGCGGAAACCTTCGATGACGCGGTTGCCCGCGAGGCGGATCGCGACGGAGGGGCCTGAGAGCATGAACTCGAGCAGCGGCTCGTAGAACGGCTTTCCTTCGTGCTCGGCGTAGTGCTGGGCGAGGGTCTCGCGGTCGGGCTCGACGAGGCGGATGTCGACGAGGGCGTAGCCCTTCGCCTCGATGCGGGCGAGGATGGCGCCGGTCAGGCCGCGGGCGACGCCGTCGGGCTTGACGAGGACGAGGGTCTCTTCGGTGGCCATGGGTCATTCTCCGTTCGAGAGGTCGGGGGAAGCGGCACGTCGGGCGTTCTGCCGGTCGAGCGCCGCTCCCTTGATCGTCGCATATGCCCACATGCCGCCGAAAATGAGGGCGACAACCGAAAGGGCCGGAACGAGGAACCCGCCGAGGAGCAGCAGGACCTGCAGCCCCCAGCCGGCCCATACGGCCCCGCGGCGCTGCAGCATCCCCGCGACGGCGACCATCGCGAGCGCCATCACGACGCCGCCGACGATCCCCCACCACGGCTCGATACCGAACGGCAGCACCTTGAGCCCGTAGACGACGAGACCGCCGAGGAAGACGATGATCGACTCGAACCCGAGGACGACGGCGCCCAGCGACTCGAGGGCTCCCCGCTGACGACGCACCCGGGGCTCGCGCGGGCTCACGCCTGCCACCCGGCCTTCCAGTCCTCGAGCTCCGACAGGCGGAGCGCGTCGCCGGCGAGCACGACCGAACCCGCGATGATCACGGCGCGACGGTCCGACTCGGCGGCCCAGGCACGCGCGGCGTCCGCGGCGTCCTCGAGGGTCGGGTGCACGGTGACGGGCAGGTCCGCGGCCTCGGCCACGTCGGCGATCGTGTCGGGGTCGGTGGCCCGGTCGCTGTCGGGCGCCGTCGCGAAGACCCGGCCGACAGCCGGAATGAGCGCCGACATGATGCCGACGGCATCCTTCCCATCCAGGATGCCGACGACGGCACCCCACTCGTCGATGTCGAACGACTCGTCGAGCGCGGCGACCAGGGCGCGGGCTCCGTGCGGGTTGTGCGCCGCGTCGACGAGCACGGTCGGGGCGGTGCCGATGAGCTGCAGGCGCCCCGGCGACGTCGCGGTGCCGAGGCCGTCCGCGACGACGTCGGCGGCCAACGGCTGGGCTCCCCCACCGATGAGGGACTCCACGGCGGCGACGGCGAGGGTCGCATTGGCCCCCTGGTGTGCGCCGTACAGCGGAAGGTAGACCTCGCGATAGGCGCCCGCGACGCCGCGGATACTCAGCTGCTGCCCTCCCACGGCGAGCGTCTGCGCCTCGAGGGCGAAGCCGTCTCCAGCTACCGTGACGGTCGCGCCCTCCTTCTCGGCACGCGCGCGGATCACCCGCATCGCCTCGGGAGGCTGTGGGGCCGAGACGACGGCCGCGCCCGGCTTGATGATGCCGGCCTTGACGGTCGCGATCTCCGCGATGGTCGAACCAAGGCGGTCGACGTGGTCGATGTCGATCGGAGTGAACACCGCGACGTCGCCGTCCGCCGTGTTCGTGGAATCCCACTCCCCGCCCATGCCGACCTCGAGCACGAGCACGTCGATCGGGGCGTCGGCCGCGACGACGAACGCGAGCACCGTGAGCAGCTCGAAGAACGTCAGCGGAGCGTCTCCGGCGCCGGTGAGCTCGGCATCCACCATGTCGACGAACGGCTGGATCTCGTCCCAGGCGTCGGCGATCGCGGCATCCGACACGGGCTCGCCGTCGATGAGGATGCGCTCGTTGAAGCGCTCGAGGTGCGGGCTGGTGAACAGGCCCGTCCGCAGGCCCATCGCGCGCAGCAGGCTCTCGATCATGCGGCTCGTCGAGGTCTTGCCGTTCGTGCCGGTCACGTGGATCACGCGGTACGTGCGCTGCGGGTCGGCGAGCAGCTCGAGCACGCGGCGCGTGCGCTCGACGCGCGGCTGCACCCACTGCTCCCCCTGCCGCTCGAGCAGGGCGCTGTACACGGCGTCGGCCCGGGTGCGGTCGCTCATGCGGAGGCTCCGATCCGCGCGACGGCGACCGTGACGGCGCCGACGTTCGCGTAGGTCTTGGCAGCGAGGACGTTCTCGAGCTCGGGTTCGCCGACGGCGCCGCGCTCGATGAGCCGCTCGGTGCGGCTCGCGAGCAGGACCGCTTCGGCGAGGGTCTCGGATGCCACGCCCGCGACATCGAACGCCTGGGCCACGGCTGCCGCGTCACCGGCGTCGTCGAACGTGAGCGCGAGGGTGATCCGGTCGCTCACGTCGAAGCCGGCGGCCTTACGTGTGTCCTGGATGCCGCGGATCATGTCGCGCGCCAGGCCTTCGGCCTCGAGCTCGGGCGTGGTGACGGTGTCGAGCAGCACGAAGCCGCCGGATGCCAGCACGGCCAGCGCCTCACCCTCCGGACGACCCGCCGTCTCGACGACGAGGTCGTACTCGGCCGGCTCCAGCGGGATGCCGCCGGCGACGACCTGCCCGTCGACCTCGCGCCAGTCGCCCTCGCGCGCGGCCTTGATCGCCTGCTGCACCTGCTTGCCGAGTCGGGGACCGGCGGCGCGGGCGTTGACGGACAGGCGGTGGGTGATGCCGTACTCGGCGGCCGTGCCGTCCTGGAGCGCGACCTGCTCGACGTTCTTGACGTTGAGCTCCTCGCGGAGGATGTCGTCGAACTGCGCCAGGCCCGCGGCATCCGGAGTCACCACCGTCAGACGCGGCAGCGGCAGGCGCACGCGCTTGCCCTCGCGCTTGCGCAGGGCGTTGGCGACGCTCGAGACCTCGCGGACGGTGTCCATCGCGGTGCGGATGTCAGCCGCTGCGGGGAACGCCGAGGCGTCGGGCCAGTCGGTCAGGTGGACGCTCCGCCCGCCCGTCAGGCCCTGCCACACGCGCTCGGTGACCAGCGGCAGCAGCGGAGCGGCGACGCGGGTCAGCGTCTCGAGCACGGTGTACAGCGTGTCGAAGGCCTCGCGGCTGGTCGGGTCGTCGGTCACGCCCACCCAGAACCGGTCGCGCGAGCGGCGGATGTACCAGTTGGTCAACACCTCGGCGAAATCGCGCAGGCGCTCGGCGGCGGTCGTGGAGTCGAGCCCCTCGAGGTCGGCCGCGACATCGCGCACCAGGTCACCCGTCAGCGCCAGGATGTACCGGTCGAGCACGTCGGTGGAGTCGGTGCGCCACTCGGCGGTGTACCCCTCGGGACCGGAGGCGTTGGCGTAGGTCGCGAAGAAGTACCACGCGTTCCACAGCGGCAGCAGGAACTCGCGCACGCCCGAACGGATGCCCTCCTCGGTCACGACGAGGTTGCCGCCGCGCAGCACCGAGCTGGACATGAGGAACCAGCGCATGGCATCCGAGCCGTCGCGGTCGAAGACCTCGCGCACGTCGGGGTAGTTGCGCAGCGACTTCGACATCTTCTGCCCGTCGTTGCCCAGCACGATCCCGTGGCACGACACGCCCGTATAGGCCGGGCGATCGAAGAGCGCGGTCGAGAGCACGTGCATCACGTAGAACCAGCCGCGCGTCTGCCCGATGTACTCGACGATGAAATCGGCGGGGGCGTGCTCGTCGAACCACTCGTGGTTCTCGAACGGGTAGTGCACCTGCGCGAACGGCATCGAGCCGGAGTCGAACCACACGTCGAGCACGTCCTCGATGCGGCGCATGGTGGACTGCCCCGTCGGGTCGTCGGGGTTCGGACGCGTGAGGTCGTCGATGTAGGGGCGGTGCAGGTCGACCTCACCGTCGGTGTTCACCGGCAGGCGGCCGAAGTCGGCCTCCATGTCGGCGAGCGAGCCGTACACGTCGACGCGCGGGTAGTCGGGGTTGTCGCTCTTCCACACCGGGATCGGCGAACCCCAGTAGCGGTTGCGGCTGATCGACCAGTCGCGGGCGCCCTCGAGCCACTTGCCGAACTGGCCCTCCTTGACGTTCTCGGGCACCCAGGTGATTCGCTGGTTGTTCGCCAGCAGGTCGTCCTTGATGTCGGTCACGCGCACGAACCAGCTCGACACGGCCTTGTAGATGAGGGGGTTCCGGCAGCGCCAGCAGTGCGGGTACGAGTGCTCGTACGACGCTTCGCGCAGCAGCCGGCCCTCCTGCTTGAGCAGGCGGATGAGCGGCCGGTTGGCCTCCATCCACAGCTCCCCCGCGACGTCGGTCACGGCCGACAGGAACCGGCCGCCGTCGTCGAGGGAGATGATGGTCGGCAGGCCCGCGGCATCCGCGAGACGCTTGTCGTCCTCACCGTAGGCGGGGGCCTGGTGCACGATGCCCGTGCCGTCGGAGACGGTGACGTAGTCGTCGACGAGGATCTTCCACGCGTCCTGCGTGCCCCAGACCTCGGCGTCGGCGTAGTAGTCGAAGAGGCGGTCGTACGAGACGCCCTCGAGCTCCGCGCCCAGGAGCGTGGTCTGCACGGCCTGGCGGGCGGCATCCGGGGTCTCGTATCCGAGGTCTTTGGCGTAGTTCGGCAGCAGATCCTCGGCCAGCAGGTAGCGGTGCGCGACCGCCTCGAAGGCTTCGTCGGGCGTGCCGTCGGGGGCGGTGTGCACGTCGGCGGCCCCGTGCGGACCGCCCTCGATAACGGCATACCGGATGCCGGGACCCACCGCCAGAGCGAGGTTCGTCGGCAGGGTCCACGGCGTCGTCGTCCACGCGAGCGCGCGGACGCCCGTGAGACCCAGCGCCTCGGCTTTGGCCCCGATCAGCGGGAAGGTGACGGTGACCGACGGATCCTGCCGCATCTTGTAGACGTCGTCGTCCATGCGCAGCTCGTGCGTCGACAGGGGCGTCTCGTCGCGCCAGCAGTAGGGCAGCACGCGGTAGCCCTCGTACGCGAGGCCCTTGTCGTGGAGCGTCTTGAACGCCCACAGGACGCTCTCCATATAGGTCGTGTCGAGCGTCTTGTAGCCGCGCTCGAAGTCGACCCAGCGGGCCTGACGCGTGACGTAGTCCTGCCACTCGCGGGTGTACTCGAGCACCGACTCGCGGGCCTTGGCGTTGAAGGTCGCCACGCCCATGCGCTCGATCTCGTCCTTCTCGGTGATCCCGAGCTGCTTCATCGCCTCGAGCTCGGCGGGCAGGCCGTGCGTGTCCCACCCGAAGACGCGGTCCACCTTCTTGCCGCGCATCGTCTGGAAGCGCGGGAAGACGTCCTTTGCGTATCCGGTGAGCAGGTGGCCGTAGTGCGGAAGGCCGTTGGCGAAGGGCGGGCCATCGTAGAAGACCCACTCCTCGGCGCCGTCGCGGTTCGCGATCGAGGCGCGGAAGGTGTCGTCGCTCTCCCAGAACGAGAGCGTGTCCTGCTCGATGGCCGGGAAGCGGGGGCTGGGAACGACGGATGCCGTCTCCGCGGCGCTGGCGTTCGCTGCGGGGCCGAAGGATGAGGGGCGAGGGTAGGTCATGTCTCTCCGCGGGTCGAGGTCTCCTCGCCGGGACGATCCATCGGGACCGCGGTACCACCCTGCGTTGCACCCTCTCGCGAGGGTGCCGCTCTCACTGCGGCGGTAACGGGCCTGCCCCGCGCGGTTCTACTCGGGGCCTGGACCCGTTTCTTCCGCGAGCTCCCCGGTGATGGCCGGATCGGTGCTGATCCCCCTAGTCTACGCGCTCCCGCGAACCGCCGCGGCTCGTCGCACCCGCCCTCACCGCGCGTCGCCGGCCGCCCCGGCGGTTCGGTGAGTGTCCAAGAAACCCGCACGACAGCGCCGGTGTCTCCGGGTGTTTTGGACGCTCACCGTTCGCGGGCCGGGGCCGCGGCCGTCGACGTGGCGCGCAGCTCGCGGGTGTTTTGGACGCTCAGCGATCGGTCGGCGGGGCCGCGGAGGCGGCGAGCAGCTCTCGCGTGAACGGATGCCGCGGCTCGGCGAACACGCACGACACCGCCCCGGCCTCGACCACGCGACCGTCCTTCATCACGAGAACGTCATCCGCGATGCCTGTGACCACCTGGAGGTCGTGGGTGATGAACACCATGGCGAGCTCGCGCTCGCGCTGGAGGGAGCGAAGACGGTCGAGGATCCGCGCGCGCACGGTCGCATCCAGCGCCGAGACCGGCTCGTCCAGCACGAGCAGGTCGGGGTCCGTCGCCAACGCGCGGGCGATTGCGACCCGTTGCCGCTGTCCGCCCGAGAGCTGAGCGGGCAGACGCCGACCGAAGGCCGGACTCAGTCCCACCTCGTGCAGGAGGGCGTCCACGTCGGCGCGGCGCCGGGACCGCGGCACCCCGCCCGCGGCGACCGCCTCGGTCAGCGTCCGCGCGACCGTCCACCTCGGATCCAGCGCTCCCCAGGGGTTCTGCTGCACGAGCTGCACGCGCCGTCGAGCGGCACCGCGCGCCATGTCGGGCGACCAGGGTCGGCCGTCGAACGTGAGGGTGCCGGCATCCGGTTCGCTGACGCCGACGATCAGACGGGCGAGGGTCGTCTTTCCCGACCCCGACTCCCCCACGACCGCGAGCGTTCGTCCCCGCTGCACGGTGAAGCTCACGTCGTCGACGGCCCGATGCTCACCGAAGCTCTTGCGGAGACCCGCTCCCACGATCAGCGGGGCGTCGAAACGCGGAGCGCGGTCGAGCACCTCGTGGCGGGTCGCGGCGACCAGCGCGCGCGTCTGAGGGTCGCGCGGAGCCGACAGGACGTCGGCGGTCGCACCGGTCTCGACGACACGCCCGTCGTGCAGCACGATGACGCGGTCGGCGACGCGCTGGACCGCGGCGAGGTCGTGGCTGATGAACACCACGGCGACACCCTCGTCGGCCACGCGGCGGAGTTGATCGAGCACGCGCGCCTGCACGGTGGCATCCAGAGCCGTCGTCGGTTCGTCGGCGATGAGGATCGCGGGGTCGGTCGCCAGGGCCGAGGCCAGGAGGGCGCGTTGACGCAGGCCGCCGGAAAGCTCGTGCGGGTACTGCCGCGCGCGGCGATCCGGCTCGGGCAGGGCGACGCGCTCGAGCGCGTTCCGCACCTGTGTCCGCAGGGCTTCACCGCGGACGGACGGCTGATGGATGCGAAGAGGCTCGACGACCTCGGCACCGACGCGCCGCAGCGGGTCGAGGGAGACCAGCGCGTCCTGGGAGACGAGGGCGATGCGACGCCCGCGGAGGCGACGCCACGCGCGCTCGTTGAGATCGCGCGCATCGACGCCGTCGACCTCGAGCGCGGCGGCGCTCCACGACAGCGCCTTCGGGAGGAGGCCGAGGAGCGCCTGGGCGCTCAGGGACTTGCCGGTGCCCGATTCGCCGACGAGGGCGACGCACTCGCCCGGGGCGACGTCGAGGTCGAGGCCGCGGACGAGCGCGACCTCCCCCGCCGCGATGCGCAGGTCCCGTACGCGCAGGCCGCTCATCCGCCCCGCTCCTCGGTCCGGGCGCGCAGGATGCGCCCGGTCACGCTCACGCTCACGACCGTCGCGGTGATCGCGAGGCCCGGGAAGACCGCGACCCACGGCGCCTGCAGGAGAAGGTTGCGTCCGGCCGAGAGCATCAGCCCCCACTCGGGCGTCGGCTCGGTGGGACCGAGACCGAGGAAACTCAGCCCGGCCGCCGCGAGGATGCTCGTGCCGATACCGATCGTCGCCAGGACGCTGACCGAGCCGAGGACGCCCGGAAGCACGTGCCGGACGTGCACGACGGCGGCGGGTACGCCGACGATCCGCGCGGCCTCGACGTGCTCGGCGGCGGCGAGGCTCCGCGTCTGCGCCCGCGCGAGGCGGATGTACACGGGAACGGCGGCGATCGTCACGGCGATCGCGACGTTGACGGGCCCCGGCCCGAGCACCGCCACGACGAGGAGGGCGACGAGGAACTCCGGGAACGCGAGCAGTACGTCCACGACGCGCATGGCCGCGGCATCCACGATCCGCGGCGCCACGGCCGAGAGCGAGCCGGCGATCACGCCGACGACGAAGGCGAGGGTCGTGGCCAACAGGCCGATGCCGACAGACCGCCCCGCGCCGGCGATCACGCGCGAGTACACATCGCGACCGCTCTGATCCGTGCCGAACCAGTGCGCGGCGCTGGGGGGCTGCAGAGCCGCGCGGACGTCGGTGACGAGCGGGTCGTGCGTCGCCAGCAGACCCGGCGCCACGGCGGCCAGCGCGATGACGGCCAGGACCCCTCCGGCGATCCACAGACCGAGCGCCCGCCCCGCGTTCATGCCGGTACCCCCGCTCGGGCCTGCACCATGGCCGAAGCTCCGCGCAGGCGCGGATCGATCAGGGGCACGACGAGGTCGACGATCGTGTTGACGACGACGAAGACGAGCGCGCTCAGCAGGATCACCCCCGTGATCACGGGGAGATCCCGGTCGGTGATCGCCGTGAGGGTCACACGACCGATGCCCGGCCGCGCGAAGACCGTCTCGACCAGGACCGCTCCCCCGAGCAGCGACCCCACGAGGTACGCCGTGAGCGTCACCGCCCCGACGCTCGCGTGGCGGAGCGTGTGGTGCACGCTCTCGCGGAGCGGCGATGCTCCGCGGGCTCGCACGGTGACGAGGAACGGCTCCCGCTCGGCCGCCTGCACCCCGTCGCGCAGGACCTGCGCGAGGAGGGCCGCCACCGGCAGAGCCAGGGTCACCGCGGGCAGCACGATCGCCGAGGGATCGCGCGCCCCGGACACCGGGAACCACCCGAGCTGGAACGAGAACACACTCAACAGCACCAGGCCCGTCCAGAACACGGGCGACGACAGGACCAGGAGTTCGATCCCGGATGCCACCGCCCGGCCCGTCCGTCCGCGCACGAGCAGAGCGGATGCCAGGGCCAGCAGCACCGCGATGAGGAGCGCGAGCGCCGCGAGCTGCAGTGTGGGCCCGAGTTGGCGTCCGATGACCTCGGCCACCGGCAACCGCAGCTGATACGACTCCCCCAGGTCGCCGCGCAGGAGACGGCCGAGGAACGCGCCGTACTGCTCGAGGACCGGCCGGTCGAGCCCGAGCTCCGCGCGGATCCCGTCCTTCACCGCCTCGCTCACCTGCGCCTGAGGGCCGAGCATCACGTCGACCGGGTCGCCCGGGATGATCCGGAACGCGACGAACGCGAGGGTCGCCGCGCCCCAGAGCACGAGGACGACGGATGCCACGAGCCCGCCGATGCGCGAGAGGATCGCGCGCGTGCGAGATCGTGGCATCCGGGGTCCGTGGTCCGTGTCGGGACTCAGCCGACGGAGGCCGTGGCGAACAGCGGACGACCGTAGAGGTCGAACGTGAGCCCCGACACCCGCGGGGTGACCGCACTGATCAGCGCGGGGCTGTAGAGCGGCACGATCGCGGCGTGCTCGAGGTTCCACTGCTGAACCTGCGCGTAGATCGCGTTGCGCGCGGACTGATCGGTCGTCGACGCGCCCTTCTCGAGCAGGGCGTCGAGCGTGGGGTCGCTGACTTGCGGCGCGTTCTGGAAGCCGTCGGTGGCGAGGTGGCTGCGCAGCAGGTCTGGGTCGACGCCCGAGAAGCCCCAGTCGGTCACGTCGAAGGTCTTCGGGCCGTACTGCTCGTTGTAGGCGCCGGGTTCGAGCACCTCGCGCTGAAGGTCGAAGCCGACCGCCTTCAGGTCGCTCTGGATCGCGTTGGCGAGGGCCGCGCGGTCATCCGGGACCGGAGTCCAGGCGATCCATCGGGCGGTGAGGCGCTGACCGTCCTTGGTGCGGATGCCATCGGCATCCCGTCCCGTCCAGCCTGCGGCGTCGAGCAGAGCGTTCGCCTCGGTCGGGTCGAAGGGCCAGGCGTTCTCGAGACTCGCGTCGTAGCCGGGAGTGGTGGCGCCGAGGATGCTCCAGGCGCGCGGGTACTGGCCGAAGAAGATCTCCTGGACCGCGGTGTCGACGTCGATCGCGCGGGTGAACGCCTGGCGCACGTTCTGGTCGGCGAAGACCCCGTACTTCTCGTTGAGGAAGAGCGAGTACGGGAGGCCGGGGTAGGCGATCGACTCGACGGTGTCATCGCTCGGCACCTGCGACACGAGGTTCGGTGGGAGGTTCGTGACGACGTCGGCCTGGCCGCTCGACAGCGCGCCGAGGCGCACCGAGGCCTCGGGGAGGATGTCGACGCGCAGGGTCTTGAAGGCCGGCTTGCCGCCGCCGTCGGGGCCCCAGGTGTAGTCGTCGTTGCGGGTGTAGACGATGTCCTGGTCGGGCGTGTACTCGGTGAGCTCGAAGGGCCCGGTGCCGACGTTCACATCCGGCCCGCCGGCCTTGAGCTGGTCGGCCTTCGACGACAGCACCGCCGGTGAGTAGAAGCCGAGAAGAGCCGTGCTCGCCGCCTGGAGGAAGGGCGCGTACGGCTGGGAGAAGCGCACCCGCACGGTGTGCTCGTCGACGACGTCGGTGCCGGCGTACAGGTCGCCCCCGAGCATGGATGCCGCCTGAGCCGAGGCCGTCGCGGGGTCGGCGATGCGGTCGAAGTTCGCCTTCACGGCCGCGGCGTCGAAGGGGGTGCCGTCGTGGAAGGTGACGTCATCGCGCAGGTGGAAGACGTAAGACGCGCCGCCGTCCTCGACGTCCCAGGAACTCGCGAGCCACGGGGAGAACGAGCCGTCCGGCTCCTGGAACACGAGCGAGTCGAGCACGGCGCGCTGCACCATGGCCGACACGTCGAGCTGGCTGGTCTGCGGGTCCATGTGGCCCGCCGAGAGGTTGGCTCCCTCGATCGCCCAGACGAGTTCGCCGTCTCCGTCGGCCGCGGGGTCGGAGCCGGCGCAGGACGACAGGGAGAGGGCGGCGACCGCGGCGACGGCGACCGCCGACAGCACCCGGCGTGCAAGCGAAGAAGGCATGGAAATCCTCGGAATTTCTGGTGGGAAGGCTTTCAGCTTACCGGGGTTCCTGGACCGAGTTCGAAAAGTGTGCTGCCGGGGCGCACGCCGATGGCGAACGCATGCGGGAGCGCCGCGTCGCGCAATCTCAGTGATCCGCGCAAACTCAGTCGGCATCCGCCCCAACGCGCTGACAATGCGCGAATCGTTGAGCGAGCGCGATGCGCAACCCTGCGCTCGCGCAACCTCCGAAATCCGCGCAAACTCAGTCGGCATCCGTGCCAATGCACGGACAATGCGCGAATCGCTGAGCGAGCGCGAAGCGCGACCCTGCGCTCGCGCAACCTCAGTCATCCGCGCAAACTCAGTCGGCATCCGTGCCAATGCATAGACAATGCGCGAATCGCTGAGTGAGCGCGAAGGTGAGCAGAGAATGCCACGCCGCTCGTCAGCCCGCCGAAGGCGCAGACGGCCGACTCATGCCCGGTGCAGCCCCTGGGCGACGGCGTGCATGATCTGCTCCTGCACTTCGGGCCAGCGATTCATCACCTGGTCGTACCCCACGCGGATGACGTGATAGCCGAGCAGCATCAGTTCGGCGTCGTGCCGGATGTCTTCCGCGCGTTGCGCCCCGACGTGGTGTCCGCCATCCACTTGAAGGATCAGTCGCTCGCCGATCAAGAAATCGACCCGGTGACCGGAGATCCAGATCTGCGTTCTGATCGGCAGCCCTAGCCACCGCAGTCGAATGATCACGAAGGTCTCGAGCCCGGAGTCGGCCCACGGCGACGCCTCTTCGACGAGTCGTCGTGCGGTGCCGGTCCACGGCAATCGTCGGAGGCGTCCCAGGTCCACCGCCTTCTTGTTCAGCGCAGAATCCCAGATCGCGCGTGCCGCCTCGTAGGGCTGACACGAGGCAACCATGAGCAAGACGTTCTCTATCTCGTCCTGGAGCAGATCCGGATGCCGTGGAACGATTCCGCGCCGCCAGTGCACGACAGCCGCCGGCGCGTCGATCCTCCCTCGACCCGGATAGGCGACGTGGGGCCTATCCGGGTGCTCGGCCACCCACAATCCGCGACGTTCCGCGGCGGTGACGCACGACAAGACGACTCCCGTTCGAGCCGCCGCCACCAGGTGAGCGTCGGCGGAAGGAAGGGCGATCCAGTCCCGTCTGACACGGACGACGAGGCCGCGCTCGAGTGCCTGACCGATGCGATAGCGGCTGTGTCCCTCGCGGACGAGACGCGTCGCGCGGGCGACACCGCCGAGCTCTCCGGTGCGGGTCGCGACGGCACGGGCTGGAAAGTCATTCATAGCCGCAAGGATCGGCCCGCGCAGTGCCCGTCTCCGGCTGATTTCTCTCGGATGTGGACAGATTGTGCGCTGGGGAGGAGGGTCGTCGGCGGGCCCCGCGCCCGCGCAACCTCAGCGATCCGCGCGAACTCAGCCGTGATCCGCCCCACCCCCCTCAGGATGCGCGAATCGCCGAGCCTGCGCGAATCGCCGAGCCTGCGCGCAGACCGCGCCCCGCGCTCGCGCAACCTCAGCGATCCGCGCGAACTCAGGCGGCATCCGCCCCACCCCACTGAGGATGCGCGAATCGCCGAGCCTGCGCGCCACGTCGCGCGCTCGCGCACGGCTCCCCCGGTATCCTGGATGCCACACCCATCAGGCACGCTCACACAGTGCCGCCCATATCGCTCGAGGAGTACCCCCATGGCCACGATTCCCGACAAGCCCGCCCTGGAAGGCCTCGAGCAGAAGTGGGATGCCGCCTGGAACGAGCGCGGCACGTACGTGTTCGACCGCATCCGCGCCGCCGAGGCGGGTCGTCAGGGCGTCTACTCGGTTGACACGCCACCGCCGACGGCGTCCGGGAGCCTGCACATCGGGCACGTCTTCTCCTTCACGCACACCGACGTGAAGGTGCGCTTCGAGCGCATGCGCGGCAAGACGGTGTTCTACCCGATGGGCTGGGACGACAACGGCCTGCCCACCGAGCGCCGCGTGCAGAACTACTACGGCGTGCGCTGCGACCCCTCGCTCCCCTACGACGCCGACTTCACCCCGCCGTTCGCGGGCGGCGACAACAAGAGCAGCAAGGCCGCCGACCAGGTGCCCATCAGCCGCCGCAACTTCATCGAGCTGTGCGAGCAGCTGACGATCGAAGACGAGAAGCAGTTCGAGGAGCTCTTCCGCGAGCTGGGCCTCAGCGTCGACTGGACCCAGACGTACCGCACCATCTCCGACAACTCGATCCGCACGAGCCAGCTGGCGTTCCTGCGCAACATCGAGCGCGGCGAGGCCTACCAGTCGATGGCGCCGACACTGTGGGATGTGGACTTCCGCTCCGCGATCGCCCAGGCCGAGCTCGAAGACCGCGACCAGCCCGCCGCCTACCACCGCGTGGGCTTCGCGAAGACCGACGGCTCCGGCGACGTGTTCATCGAGACCACCCGCCCCGAGCTGCTTCCCGCATGCGTGGCGCTCGTGGCCAACCCGGATGACGAGCGCTACCAGCCGCTGTTCGGCACCACCGTGCGCACCCCCCTCTTCGACGTCGAGGTCCCGGTGCTGGCCCACCCCCTCGCGCAGAAGGACAAGGGCTCGGGCATCGCCATGATCTGCACCTTCGGCGACGTCACCGACATCATCTGGTGGCGCGAGCTCGACCTCCCCAACCGCACGATCATCGGCAAGGATGGCCGCATCGTCGCCGACGCTCCCGATGTGATCGTGACGGATGCCGCGAAGGCGGCCTACGCGGAGCTGTCGGGCAAGACGGTCTTCAGCGCAAAGAAGCGCATCGTCGAGCTGCTGCAGGAATCCGGCGACATGGAGGGCGCTCCCAAGCCCTTCACCCACCCGGTCAAGTTCTTCGAGAAGGGCGACCGGCCGCTCGAGATCGTGTCGACGCGCCAGTGGTACATCCGCAACGGCGCACGGGATGCCGAGCTGCGCGAGCGTCTGATCTCGCTCGGTCGCGAGATGTCGTGGCATCCGGACTTCATGCGCGTGCGCTTCGAGAACTGGACCAACGGCCTGACCGGCGACTGGCTCGTGTCGCGTCAGCGCTTCTTCGGCGTGCCGATCCCGGTCTGGTACGCGCTCGACGAAAACGGGGAGCGGGACTACTCGCGCGTGCTGAGGCCCGACCTCGCGTCGCTCCCGGTCGACCCGACCACCGACGTGCCCCCGGGATACACCGAGGACCAGCGGGGCGTCCCCGGCGGCTTCGACCCCGAGCGCGACATCCTCGACACCTGGGCGACGTCGTCGCTCACCCCGCAGCTGGCCGGCGGCTGGCAGCGCGACGAGGAGCTGTGGAACCTAGTGTCGCCGTTCGACCTGCGCCCGCAGGGTCAGGACATCATCCGCACCTGGCTCTTCTCGACCATGCTGCGCAGCGCCCTCGAAGACGATCGCAGCCCCTGGACGGATGCCGCCATCTCGGGCTTCATCGTCGACCCCGACCGCAAGAAGATGTCGAAGTCGAAGGGCAACGTCGTCACGCCCGCCGACATCCTGAAGCAGCACGGTTCCGACGCCGTGCGCTACTGGTCGGCGTCGAGCCGTCTCGGCACCGACGCGGCCTTCGACCCGCAGAACCCCACGCAGGTCAAGATCGGCCGGCGCCTCGCGATCAAGCTGCTGAACGCGGCGAAGTTCGTGCTGTCGTTCCCCGTGCCCGAGGGCGCCGAGGTCACGCACGACCTCGACGCGTCGATGCTCGCGACACTGGATGCCGTGGTGCGCGACGCCACGGCGGCGTTCGAGGCGTACGACCACGCGCGGGCCCTCGAGATCACCGAGTCGTTCTTCTGGACGTTCTGCGACGACTACCTCGAGCTCGTCAAGGAGCGCGCGTACGACCAGACCGACGTCGGTCAGGCCTCCGCGGCCCTCGCGCTGCGCACGGCCCTGTCTACGCTCGTGCGACTGTTCGCCCCCGTGCTGTCGTTCGCCTCCGAAGAGGTGTGGTCGTGGTTCGAGGAGGGCTCGGTGCACACCGCCGCGTGGCCCGAGCCGCTCGGTATCGAGGGTGACCCGGCCGTGCTGACGGCCGTGAGTGCCGCGCTCATCGGCATCCGTCGCGCCAAGACCGAGGCGAAGGCCTCGCAGAAGACGCCGGTGACCTCGCTCACGGTCTCGGGACCGCACGTCGAGGCACTGCGCCTCTCGGAGGGCGACCTGCGCGCGGTGGGACGTATCGAGACGATCGCCTTCGCCGAGGGCGAGACCACCGCCGTCACCGACATCGTGTTCGCACCCCAGGAGGACTGATGCAGCTCGGAACCCGTTGGACCGCCCGCGAGCAGCCGCCGAAGGCCGTTCCCGGGGCGCTGCACGCCCAGATCGCCGCCGTGGAGGAGGCGCTGAACCCCGACGGGCTCAGCGCTCCCGCGCCGCGCTGGACGCTGACCTTCCTCGAAGGGCGCCCGGTCGCCGAGCTCGACACGGGCGTCATCGTGACGCAGGACGCCGCCGGCGAGGTCGTCGTGCGCTACGACGAGGGCGACGAGTTCGCCTGAGGCCGGGCGGCGCATCGGCTGCTCGGCGCACCGGCGCGTCAACGCACTCGCAGAGTGAACTCCGCCTCGGCGAGGAACGAACGCCCGTGGTCGCGTGCGGCATCGCGCGCGCGGTCCGTCGACAGACGCGCCGCGCGCGCCCGCATGCGGGCGTGAGCCGCACGCGCAAGAGCGCGGGAGAGCGTCAGCAGCGCCCGATCGAATGCGGTGGGAGCGAGCACACGAGGTGTCGTCGCCAGCGGGGTCGTGAGAGTCGTCATGATGCAGATCCTTCGGCGGGCAGGGGGAAGACGTCGGCGCGCATCGTGACGACGCGGAGGCCCTCGCCCGTTTGGTCGCGGTAACGCGCGACCGTCTCGGAGATGACCGCCTGCAGCCGGTCGGCCAGCTCCGCCATCTGCGCGACTGTGAGGCGCGCGCTCGCGGTGGAGATGAGGCTCTTGTCGAGCCACTGCTCGTCCTCGTCCCAGCCGTGCGTGACGAAGGTCATCAGCTGCTGCTGGCGGAGGGTCAGCGTCTCGGAGTGCACCGCCTCCATGACGGCGCGGCCGGTCGGGGTCGACGCCATCTCGGGATTGACGAGCGTGACGGCTCCCGCGGGCCGCTCCCACCACCGCTCGCGGGCGGTGCCGCGCCCGGGGACCTCTCGGATCAGGTCCTGTCGCGCCAGCGCCCTCAGGTGGTAGCTCGTCGCGCCTGTCGACTCTCCGGTGAGAGAGGCTAGCCCGCTGGCTGTCTGCGGCCCGTACTGGCTCAGGAGGTCGTAGAGGCGGACGCGCAGTGGGTGGGCGAGCGCACGGAGTGCACCGGCATCGAGGACGCGCCCTTCGGGCCGTGAATCAGAGGTCATAAGTGCAAAGATACCTTTGCAACGTATTTCATGCAACCATTTCTTTGCACCTGTTCGGTCGACGCGTGGTTACGCTGGACAGATGACGGATGCCGTGACCAATCCCCTCCTCTCACCGCCCGCTCTCCCCTACGACCTGCCCCCGTACGGAAGCATTCGCGCCGAGCACTATCTGCCCGCCTTCCATGCGGCATTCGCCGCGCACCGGGCCGAGGTGGAAGCCATCTCGGCGCAGACGGACGAGCCGACGTTCGAGAACACCCTGCTCCCGCTGGAGCGCAGCGGTGCCCTCCTCGACCGCGTCGCGCGCACCTTCTACACCGTCACCTCGGCCGATGGAACGGCGGAGATCCAGGCGATCGAAGAGGAGCTCGCGCCGCTCATGGCGGCGCACAGCGACGCGATCCAGCTCGACTCCGCGCTGTTCGGGCGCATCGCCGCCGTCCACGCGCAGCTCCCGGACCTGGATCTGGATGCCGAGAGCCGCTACCTCGTCGAACGTCACCACCGCGAGATGTCGCTGGCGGGCGCCGGTCTCGACGACGCGCAGAAGGAACGTCTGACCGATCTCAACCAGCGCCTCTCCGTCCTCACGACGACGTTCGAGAAGAACCTCCTCGCCGACACGAACGACCTCGCCGTCGTCTTCGACGACGTCTCTGACCTCGACGGATTGAGCGATGGCGAGCTATCGGCCGCCGCCCAAGCCGCCACCTCCCGCGGACTCGACGGCCGGTACGTCATCACGCTCACCCTGTACACCGGGCATCCCTATCTCGCCTCGCTCACGAATCGCGAGAGTCGGCGTCGCGTGCTCGAGGCCTCGCGGTTGCGCGGCAGCCGCGGGAATGCGCACGACAACCGCGGAGTCCTCCGCGAGATCGTGCGTCTGCGCGCGGAGAGGGCCGCACTCCTGGGCTACCCGTCCCACGCGGCCGCCATCCTCGCCGACCAGACGGCCGGCTCCCCCGACGCCGTGCATGAGCTCCTCCGCCGCCTCGCGGTGCCCGCAGCCGCGAACGCCCGGTCCGAGCAGGCCGCCCTCCAGCGCCTCGCCGACCCCGACGGCATCCGGATCGAAGCGCACGATTGGGCCTTCTACACCGAGAAGGTGCGCGCAGCGGAGTACGACCTCGATCGGGCCGCCCTGCGGCCCTGGTTCGAAGCCGAGCGCGTGCTCCGCGACGGCGTGTTCTTCGCGGCGGAGCAGCTTTACGGCGTGCGCATCGCCGAGCGGCACGACCTGCAGGGATACCACCCGGATGTGCGCGTCTTCGAGGTGCACAACGCGGACGGCAGCGAGCTCGGGCTCTTCCTGCTCGACCTCTACACGCGGGACACCAAGCGCGGTGGTGCGTGGATGAACTCGATCGTCACCCAGTCGGGCCTGCGGGGCACCGCTCCGGTGGTGGTGAACAACCTCAACGTCAACAAGCCCGCGCCCGGCACGCCCACGCTGCTGACGCTCGACGAGGTGACGACGCTCTTCCACGAGTTCGGACACGCTCTGCACGGCCTGTTCGCGACGGTCACCTACCCGCACTTCGCCGGTACGGCCGTCCACCGCGACTTCGTCGAGTTCCCCAGCCAGGTGAATGAGATGTGGATTCTCTGGCCCGAGATTCTCACGAACTACGCGCGTCACAACGTCACCGACGAGCCGCTCCCCGCTGATGTCGTCCAGCGCCTGCACGCCTCGGAGGCGTTCAACCAGGGCTTCGCGACGAGCGAGTACCTCGCGGCATCCTGGATCGACCAGGCCTGGCATGGTCTCTCCATCGATGAGGCCTCGGCCGACATCGATGTCGAGACCTTCGAGGCCGAGGCGCTCGCGGATATCGGGCTCGACAACCCCGCGGTCCCCACCCGGTACGCCTCGACGTACTTCGCGCACGTGTTCTCGGGCGGCTACAGCGCCGGGTACTACTCGTACATCTGGAGCGAGGTCCTCGACGCCGACACCGTGGAATGGTTCCGTGAGAACGGGGGCCTCACGCGGGCGAATGGCGACCGCTTCCGCCAGCGCCTGCTCGGTGTCGGCGGCTCAGCCGATCCGCTCGCCGCGTATCGCGACTTCCGGGGCCGGGATGCCGAGATCCAGCCGCTGCTGGAGCGTCGAGGTCTCACCGGCTGAGCTCCGTCAGCTGCTGACGGCGTATTTGAAGCCGACGTGCGAGTCGACGAAACCCAGTCGCGTGTAGAACCGATGGGCGTCGACGCGTGCCGTGTCGGACGTGAGCTGCACGAGGGTCGCCCCGGTCGCCGGGGCGGCCACGTGCATCACCCACGTCATCATGGCGCTGCCGATGCCCGACGAGCGCTCCCGCGATGACACGCGGACGGCCTCTACGAGCAGGCGCGTGGACCCCCGCCGCGCCATCCCGGGGATCGCCGTGAGCTGCAGCGTGCCGACGAGCGACCCGCCGGCGTCGTCCACCACGAGCAGTTCGTTGAGGGGGGTCTCCAGCACGCTCCGGAGCGCCCGGGCGTAGGCTGCGCCGTCGGATTCCGCTGCGCGGTCACCCCGTGCGGCGCTGATCGGGTCGTCGCTCAGCACGTCACGAGTGCTGAGAGGTCGGTCGGCTCCGCGCGACGCAGCGTCACCTCGCCGGCGGGGATTGTCAACGAGACGGGCAGCGCCAAGGAGGAGAGCATGGTTCCATTCTCCCCCGGCCCCTATCGCCAGCCCAGGACCTCGCGGACGAACGCCTGAGAGGCCGGGCCTTCATCGTTCGCGATGCCGTGCATCCGCTCGCGGGAAACGACCACGCCGGACGCCTCGACGCGATCGAGAGCCGCCTTTAGCAGTGGCGCGGCGTCATTCGACGAGGTCCAGCCGCGGACCGTCACGTGCGAGAAGACGACGAGCTCCGCGCCCTGCTCGTGCGGACGCGCGCTCGCGACGACCACGGTCGGCGTGACGCGTCGCCAGAGGCCGGGGATCACCGTCAACACCGTATCCGACAGCATGGCATCCAGAAATCCCGTGTTCCACGACGGATTCGGATGGCCGACGCGGACGTCCTGCGCGATCCACTCCGAGCCCCGATCCCGGAGGGCGCGCGAGATGCGGTCGTCACCGACGTCGAAACGCTCCTGCCGAAGAGCATCGAGCGCGAGAGCCAGCGCCGCCTCCGGCGTGTCCCGGACGATCAGACGCGCCCCGCGAGCGATGCCACCGAGCGACAGCGGTCGGACACGCAGCGACTCACCGCGCCCCCGCCAGCCGCCCACTCGTGTCAGGCGCTGCGGCGCTTCTGCGCCAGCACGATGGTCGGCTGCGCGCCGTCCTCGACGGCCGCGCGCGTGATGACGACCTTGGCGATGTCGTCGGCCGAGGGCACATCGAACATGATCGGGCCGAGCACGTCCTCGAGAATCGCGCGGAGGCCGCGCGCTCCCGTCTTCCGGGCGACGGCGAGGTCGGCGATCGCGCGCAGGGCGTCCTCATCGAACTCGAGCTGCACGCCGTCGATTTCGAACATCCGCTGATACTGCTTGACGAGCGCATTGCGCGGCGCGGTGAGGATCTCCATCAGTGCGTCCTGGTCGAGGGGCGAGACGGATGCCACGACGGGCAGACGACCGATGAACTCGGGGATCAGGCCGAACTTGTGCAGGTCTTCCGGCAGCGCCTCGCTGAAGAGGTCGGGAGCGTCCTCCTTGCGCTGCAGCGGAGCTCCGAAGCCCACGCCGTGCTTGCCGACGCGCGCCGAGATGATCTCTTCGAGTCCGGCGAAAGCGCCGGCGACGATGAACAGCACGTTCGTCGTGTCGATCTGGATGAACTCCTGGTGCGGGTGCTTGCGACCGCCCTGCGGCGGAACCGAGGCGACCGTGCCCTCGAGGATCTTCAGCAGCGCCTGCTGCACGCCTTCGCCCGACACGTCGCGCGTGATCGAGGGGTTCTCGGCCTTGCGCGCGATCTTATCGACCTCGTCGATGTAGATGATGCCCGTCTCGGCACGCTTGACGTCGAAGTCAGCGGCCTGAAGGAGCTTCAGGAGGATGTTCTCGACGTCCTCACCGACGTAGCCCGCTTCGGTGAGGGCCGTGGCATCCGCCACCGCGAAGGGCACGTTGAGGCGCTTCGCGAGCGTCTGCGCGAGGTAGGTCTTACCGCAGCCGGTGGGGCCGAGCAGCAGGATGTTGCTCTTCGCGATGTCGATCTCTTCGGCACGCGCCTCGGCGGGCTGAAGAGTGCCGTGCGAGCGCACGCGCTTGTAGTGGTTGTAGACGGCGACGGCGAGAGCGCGCTTGGCGGGCTCCTGCCCGACGACGTACTCCTCGAGGAATGCGAAGATCTCGCGCGGTTTGGGGAGGTCGAACTCCGCGACCTCTCCGGCGGAGGATTCGGCCATGCGCTCTTCGATGATCTCGTTGCAGAGTTCGACGCATTCATCGCAGATGTAGACGCCGGGACCGGCGATCAGCTGCTGGACCTGCTTCTGGCTCTTCCCGCAGAAGGAGCATTTGAACAGATCGGCGCTTTCTCCGATGCGTGCCATGCCTGTTCCTCCTCGTCACCCGGCGCCCTCACGCCTGTGTGCCACGAGCCTAACCCGTGCCCGCGCGAACAGAGGGCATTTGCGCGCGCGGTGCGGTTCTGATCGCCGAGGGCGGAGCCCGGCATCCTGTCATCGTCCCTCAGCGGGAGCGGCCCCGCCCGCTGCGCAGCCTCCGTGATCCGCACGACGTCAGGCCCGAATCCCCCCTGCGAACTGAGGTTGCGCGAATCTCTGACCCTGCGCGCGGGTACCCGGGCCACGTCGCGCCCAACCTCCGCGATGCGCACAACCTCCGTCGGCATCCGCCCCTGCGAACTGAGGTTGCGCGAATCTCTGACCCTGCGCGCGGGCCCCCGGGCCACGTCGCGCACAACCTCCGCGATGCGCACAACCTCCGTCGGCATCCGCCCCGGCGAACTGGGGTTGCGTGAATCTCTGACCCTGCGCGCGCAGCGCCGGCGCCACGCCCGCCGAACACCTCTCGCGCGCCAGAGCCCGAGCCCCGCGTACGACGACGCCCCGCAGACCGAAACGGGTCTGCGGGGCGTCGAAGAGAACGCGAGGGCGTCAGGCGGTGAGTGCCGCCGGCTGACGCTTGCGCGTGGTGAGGACCTGGTCGACGATGCCGTACTCCATCGCCTCCTGAGCGGAGAGGATCTTGTCGCGGTCGATGTCCTTGTTGATCTTCGCGACATCCTGGCCCGTGTGGCGGGCCATGGTCTCCTCGAGCCAGGTGCGCATGCGCAAGATCTCCTGCGCCTGGATCTCGATGTCGGACGCCTGTCCGTGACCGGCCTCGCCCATCGCGGGCTGGTGGATCAGGATGCGGGCGTTCGGCAGGGCCAGACGCTTGCCGGGGGCGCCGGCGGCGAGCAGGACGGATGCCGCGGACGCGGCTTGACCGAGGACGACGGTCTGGATCTGCGGCGAGACGTACTGCATCGTGTCGTAGATCGCCGTCATGGCCGTGAACGAGCCACCGGGCGAGTTGATGTACATGATGATGTCGCGGTCGGGGTCCTGCGACTCGAGGACGAGCAGCTGGGCCATGACGTCGTCGGCCGACGCGTCGTCGACCTGGACGCCCAGGAAGATGACGCGGTCCTCGAACAGCTTGTTGTAGGGGTCCTGCCGCTTGTAGCCGTAGGCCGTGCGCTCCTCGAACTGCGGGAGGACGTAGCGGCTCGACGGCATGTGGGCTGCGGCGCCGCCGAAGGTGGGGATGTTCATATCGGTGTCCTTTTCCTCTCGCCTCAGACCGCTGCGGTTCCGCCGCCGCCGGTGACGTCGGTGGCGTGCTCGCGCATGTGGTCGACGAAGCCGTACTCGAGGGCTTCCTGAGCGGTGAACCAGCGGTCGCGGTCACCGTCGGCGTTGATCTGCTCGACGCTCTTGCCCGTCTGGGCCGCGGTGATCTCGGCGAGGCGGCGCTTCATGTCGAGGATGAGCTGCGCCTGCGTCTGGATGTCGCTCGACGTTCCGCCGAACCCACCGTGGGGCTGGTGCAGCAGCACGCGAGCGTTGGGCGTGATGTAGCGCTTGCCCTTGGTGCCGCTGGTCAGCAGCAGCTGGCCCATCGACGCCGCCATGCCGATGCCGACCGTGACGATGTCGTTCGGCACGAACTGCATCGTGTCGTAGATCGCCATGCCGGCCGTGATCGAGCCGCCGGGCGAGTTGATGTAGAGGTAGATGTCCTTCTGCGGGTCTTCTGCGGCGAGGAGGAGGATCTTCGCGCAGATCTCGTTGGCGTTATCGTCGCGCACCTCGGAACCGAGCCAGATGATGCGGTCCTTCAGCAGCCTGTCGAAGACGCTCGTTGCCATAAGGGGTTCGGGCATTTGTGCTCCTCTTCCGGTGATCTGCAACGAATCTACCGGCGCGCTCCGGGCCGGGATGCCGTGTTCGCCGCGGGCGGATCAGGCGCGGTCGTCGGCGATTTCTCGCGCGTATCCGGTCACGGAGCGGGTATAGCGCGGAAGGTGCGGGGCAAGGGTCTGGAGGGCGATGGATGCCGCCCGCTCCGGCATCCCGCTCGACACGAGCGCGAGGGCGTAGAAGGCGGCGGCTGCGTCGTGCAGCGGGCCACGGGGCTCCCGCTCGTATTCGGCCCGCAGCATCGCGAGGGCTTCCTCGGTCTTGCCGAGATTGCGGATCGTGCTGGCGAGCTGAATCGTCGCGCGGGTGCGACGTTCGTCGTCGAGGCCGATCGCGAGGGCTCGTCGGTAGAGCAGCTCCGCCTCGTCCTCGACGCCGGCCGAGTCGCGCGCCCCGGCGCGCTCGAACAGTGCGAGGGCGTCATCGGCCGGCCGCTCGGCAGCGAGCTCATCGATGCGCACGATCACGTCTTCGGGGCTGAGCGCGTCGTCGGACCAGACGGCATCCACCCTGCTCTGCCAGTCACTCATGGAGTCGTCCCTCTCTCGTGTTCGCGTGTCGAGCCGCAGGCCGCGGTCGAGCGCCCAGGACATGTCGTCACACACGCGGCCGGCGCGGCGTGTCGCGGACACCAGACGGCATCCGGAAACGAAGAAGGGGGCGGATGCCGTGGCATCCACCCCCTCCGTCATGACTTACTCGCTGTCAGCGGCGTCGGCCTTCTTCTTGGCCGGAGCGCGCTTCTTGGCGGGAGCCTTCTCGGGGGCTTCCTCGGCGGGAGCCTCGTCGGCGGCGGGCGCCTCAGCGGTCTTCTTCTTGGCGGGGGCGCGCTTCTTGGCGGGCGCCTTCGCCGCGGGAGCCTCTTCGGCGTCGATGACGGCGTCCGCGTCGGCCGCGGCATCCGCGATCTCCTGCGCCTCTTCGACGACCTCGTCCTCGGCGGCCTCTTCGCCCTCGACGGCGACGAAACCGGTCAGGTCGACCGGCTTGCCGTTCGTGTCGACGACGCTGACCTTGCCGAGCGCGATGGCGAGAGCCTTGTTGCGCGCGACCTCACCGACGAGCGCGGGGAGCTGGTTGCCCTGCTGCAGCGCGTTCACGAAGTCCTGCGGCGCCATGTTGTACTGCGCGGCCGACTGGATGAGGTACTGGGTCAGCTCGTCCTGCGACACCTGCACGTCGGCGTCTTCGGCGATCTTGTCGAGCACCATCTGCGTGCGGAACTGCTTCTCGCTCGCCTCGGTCACCTCGGCGCGGTGCACGTCATCCTCGAGGCGGTTCTCGCCCTCGAGGTGCTGGTGCACCTCGTCCTCGATGAGCTGCGGCGGCACGGGGATCTCGACGGCCTCGAGGAGGGCGTCGATGAACTTGTCACGCGCGGCCGAACCCTGCGTGAACATGGCCTGCTGCGACACGCGCTCGCTGAGCGACTCGCGGAGCTCGCCGATGGTGTCGAACTCGGATGCCATCTGGGCGAAGTCGTCGTCCGCCTCGGGGAGCTCGCGCTCCTTGACCGCGGTGATCTTGACCGAGACCTCGGCCTCTTCGCCGGCGTGGTCGCCACCGACCAGCTTCGAGCGGAACGTGGTCTCTTCGTCGGCGGTGAGCGAGTCGATGGCCTCGTCGATGCCCTCGAGGAGTTCGCCCGAACCGACCTCGTACGACACGCCCTCGGCGCGGTCGATCTCGGCGCCGTCGATCGTGGCGACGAGGTCGAGCTCGACGAAGTCGCCCTTGGCGGCGGGACGGTCGACCGTGACGAGCGTGCCGAAGCGCGCGCGCAGACGGTCGAGCTCGGCGTCGATCCCGGCTTCGTCGGCCTCGACGGCGTCGACGGTCACGGTGATGCTGTCGTAGGCGGGGAGGTCGAACTCGGGACGGACGTCGACCTCGACGTCGACGACCAGGTCACCCGAGAAGTCCTTCAGGTCGGGGAGCTCGATGATCTCGGCGTTCGGGCGGCCGATCACGCGCAGCTCCTGGGCCTCGACGGCCTCGCGGTAGAACCCGTCGAGCCCCTCGTTCACAGCGTGCTCGATGACGGCGCCGCGGCCCATGCGCTGATCGATGATCGGAGCGGGGACCTTGCCCTTGCGGAAGCCCGGGATCTGCACGTCGCGGGCGATGTGCTCGTAGGCGTGCGCGATGCTCGGCTTGAGCTCGTCGGGCGAGACCGTGATGTGGAGCTTGACCCGGGTCGGGCTGAGCTTCTCGACGGTGCTGTTGACCATGCGGTGTGTTCTCCTTGTGTGGCCCGCGCGCACGCGGGGGCCGGCTAGGCCTGTGGTCTGGGGGCCGTCACGTCGGGGCGACAGGATTTGAACCTGCGGCCTCCCGCTCCCAAAGCGGGCGCTCTACCAAGCTGAGCTACGCC
>Ga0308171_1001553_pt1 | contig 29734 bp, 30 predicted proteins | sample PhyGR1_FD_202135 | JGI IMG/M metagenome (GOLD analysis project Ga0308171, IMG submission 202135) | Phyllosphere microbial communities from UC Gill Tract Community Farm, Albany, California, United States - DLSLSG.R1 | ecosystem: Host-associated > Plants > Phyllosphere > Unclassified | place: USA...
CCCGGAAGCGGTGACACCGCCATTACCGGCCTCCGGTTCCGCTTCGCTCCACCTACGCCCGGCAATGGCGGCGGAGACGACAATGCACTAACTAACAAGCCGGACCACTCGGTGGGGGCTGTTCATTCCCGGTAGCGTCCGGTGAATTGACAACCGACGAACCATCTGTACTATTTGTAGTAGTACGGAGATTCTCTCATGAGCCGCATTACCCCTCTAGCAGTGTCCATTACTCCCGGCGACGGTCGTCCGCTCGTGCGGCAGATCGTCGATGCGGTGCGGATGCAAATTACCACCGGAGAACTGGCCACCGGCGCGCGACTGCCGAGCGTGCGCGGCCTCGCCGAGCAATTGGGGATCAATCCCAACACCGTGGCCAAGGCCTATGGCCAGCTCACGACCGAGGGCTGGCTGCTGTCCCAGCCAGGACAGGGCCTGTTCGTCGCGCCCCAGCGTCAGCGGCTCGATCCGACCGAGCGACAGCGCCGGTTCGACGATGCGCTGGAGGTGTTCGTCAGCGAGATAATCAGTCTGCAATATCCGCCCAGAGACGCGGTCCAGCGTCTCGACGATGCACTGGCCGCGCTTGATGCGCGCAAGCGGGCCTGAGCGGTGCCCTCGCTTCCCGACGCCATTCAAACACGCGCCCTGACCTGTCGCCATGGGCAGAAGCTGGCGCTCGACACGCTCGACCTGATCCTGCCGGTCGGCGGTGTGCATGCCATTGTCGGTGCGAACGGGGCGGGCAAGTCCACGCTCTTCCGTATCCTGTTGGGTATGATGGCGCCCACCTCTGGCGATGCCTTCGCGCTCGGTCGGGACTGCACGAACCTGACCGCCGGGGATCGTGGTCGGATTGGCTTCGTTAACGAAGAGCATAGCCTACCGCCCTGGATGACGGTGACGGCGGTCATCGCGATGCAGCGCGCCCATTATGTCGCGCGGTGGGACGAACGCCCGTTCGACGCCGTGCTCGCGAGCTTCGACCTGCTGCCCGGGCAACGGATCGCACAACTGTCGCGCGGCGAGCGGGCCGGGCTGAACCTGGCGCTGGCCCTGGGACAGAATCCCGAATTGCTGATCCTCGATGAGCCGACGCTGGGGTTGGACGTGGTCGCCAAGCGCCGCCTGCTCGACGCGCTGATCGACAGCGTCGCTTCGGACGGGCGCACCATCATCTATTGCTCGCACCAGATCGAGGAGGTGGAGCGACTGGCCGACAGCCTCATCATCATGGAGCGCGGACGGTTGCGCAGCCAGTCGGCGCCGGACGCATTCTGCGAACGGATCGATCACTGGATCGCCGACATGCCTTCGGAAGGACCGGCGCTGGCGCACGTGCCGGGACTGCTGCGCCATCGCCGGATCGACACGCTCCATCATTACACCGTGATCGACCAGGGCGAGGCGTTCGCAGGCTTCCTGCACGCGCACGGTGCACGGCACGTCCAGCGACAGGACGTGCCGCTGGATCGCGCCGTCGATGCCTTTCTGACCCGCCATCACGCCGGCCCGCAGGGCTGAGGCGAAAGGACCACCGATGTTCGCTTTGTGGATCGCGGAAATCCGCCGCTTTCGCTGGCTGGCGCTCGCCGCAACCCTCCTGCTGAGCGGCACGTTGCTGTTCGTCGACCGACTGGCCGATGCCTTGTTGCAGCCCCTCTCGACCTATCGTCTGGCGGCGGCGGTCTGCGCCCTGCTGGGATTGGCGCTGGGGCTGTATCAGGCGTCGAGCTATCGTCGGACCAGCCAGTGGATCACGCTGATCCATCGCCCGATCGCCCCCGTTCGCATCCTGGCGGCGCTGGGGCTGGGAGGCGGAGCCACGCTGATGATCGTCACGATCCTTCCCGTGTTGCTCATGCTGAGCGCCCATCAGGCGGGGAGCGGATCGGCCCCCGACAGCCGCCATTGGCTGCTGCCCGCCGCCGCGTGGCTGATCGGCATGATCGGTTATCTGGCGGGGCTGTATCTGGCGCTGGCACCGCGCCGCTATGGCTGGCTGGCGATGGTCCCGGCCTTCCTGCCCGCCGTCAGCGGAGCGGCCGGGTGGCAGGCGCTCGCCGTCCAGGCGGCGGTCACGCTGGTGCTGGCAGCGATGGTCGCGACGGTCTTCAAGCCCGATCTGGATGGTCCACCTCGAACCGGCGTCGCCCTGGCGGTAACGGCCTTGGCCGTGGCGACAGGAGTCTGGGCGGTCGGCACGATTATCGGCGACCTGGCCTTCCAGACCATCTGGATCGCGACCGGCACCGACCCGCTGAACGGCGAGGCGCCGCGCGGCGGTATCGTCGAGGCCAGCCGGGCGGACGGACAGGCGCTGATCGCCGCCGCCCTCATGCCCAGCAAGGCGCCCGAGGCCCGATTGTGGCGCGAGCAGGCGGCACTGTCCGAGGTCTATCGGATCGATCCGTTGACGACGGACTGGCCACAGCATGGAGCCCTGACCAATATCGGCGCGATCCGTTTCACCGACCCAGACCGGCATGTCGAATGGACCTTCCGCCATGACGATATGCGCTTCCACGGCCGGGCGACGGCGACGAAGCGTCGCGGTGGCGTGTTGGGACTGGGGGACGACAATAAGCCGCTCGGCCAGCCGCCGCTCGTCATCGACGACGGCCGGTTGCTGATGGCGTCGGGCATGGCTGCGTTCGACGAGGCAAGTGGCAGGATCGATCCGTTGCTGACCCTGCCACCTACTCATGTGATCGCGTCGCCGCCGGTCCCGATCGGCGATGCGGTGGCGCTGCTGACCAATCGCGACCTCCGCCTCTATGACGCGCGGATGCTGGAGGATGGAGACCGGCTCTATCCGGTGCAGGCGGTGCTGCCGCTGCCCGGCCCGGTCGGCAGCCTGATGCGGATCGACCTGATCGAACTGCTCGACGGCTATCTGGCGGTCTTCACCTTTGGTCGTGACATCAACTCGCCCGATGCGACGTGGCAGGCGATATTGCGTATCGATGACCGGCACCGCGTGACGCGGATCGCGGAGCGACGGCTGACACCGGATTATCCCGCGCTGTCGCGCTTTGCGAGCTGGTGGCTATCGCCTTCGCTGGCGACCGTGCGGGACGCGATCGTGGCGACATCCAGCGATCGCCATCCTCTCACCGTTCGGCGAAACGATCCGCCGCCCGGCATCATCTGGATGCTGGCATTGACCCTGTCGCTGGCATCCGCCGCTGCGACCTGGTGGCGCGCGCAATCATGGCGGATCGCGCGAGGCCGAGCCGCCTTCTGGTCGATCGCGACGCTCCTGATCGGCCTGCCGATGCTGGTCGCACTGGTCCTGATCCGTCCGGCACCGCGCCGCTAAGGGGGAACCTGTCCATGACGAAGCCGTATCGGTGGCTGCGCGGCGTCGCAGCCGCGCTGATCACCTGTGCCTTCACGCCTTGCGCCGCCATGCCGCTCGACAAATATGTCGCCATGGAGCGCAGCCGTCCCGTTCCGCCTGCCATAGCGCGCGATCGGTTTCTGATCGAGCCTGCCATTACCTCGGTCCAGTTGTCGCCGGACGGGCAGCGTGTCGCCTGGCTGCGCCGTCAGGGAAACAATACGGGTCTGTGGCTGACCGCGACGGACCGCATTACACCTCGGCGATGGCTGCGACGGGTCGATGCCGAGCGGCTATACTGGTCGCATGACGGGCGGTGGCTGTTCCTCGTCGCGTCAAAATCGCTTCGTGCGATTCCGATCGACGGTGCATCCGGGGCGGGCGTGATAGCGTCATTCGATCGACCGCAGGACTGGCGCGTCGTCGGTCCAGACCCGTGGCAACCGGCGGCGATGCTGTTGCTGGAGACCCAGCATCGCTTCGGTGTGCGGGAGCCGATCGGCACAAGGCTGCGGCGCGTCACGCCGGGCGGTCGCCGGACATTGGTGGCCTTCGCGCGCCGCCGCATCGTCGATGTCGCGGTTCGTCCCGATGGCCATGTCGCGTTTGCCAAGCTGGTCGATGGCAACCGGCATCTCGTCACGGCGCGTTCGGACGGCGGGCGTTACCGGGTCATCGCCCGCTGCGAGCATCTGCGCCGCTGCGATCTGCTCGGAACCGATACGACGGGCCGTAAGCTCTTCCTGCGCGGCGATCTCGACGGCGACCTGCAAGGCGTCATGGAGATGCGAGGTGATGGCCGGATCGAACGGCTTCAGACGGACCCTGCTCATGTCGCGGACATTGATACGGTGGCGCTCGCCCCAAAAAACGGACGTCCGTTGATCGCCACCTATCGCGGCCCCATCCCCTCGCTCACCGGGCTGACGCCAGAAGCGAACGCAACATTGCAGCAGTTATACCGCGTCCTTCCCGGCAGCGAACATCGGGTGCAGCCGTCCAGCGGGCGCGTGTGGCTGATCGAAGAACGTAACGCGCGAATGCAAAGCGGGCGCTGGCATCTGTTCGATAGCGGCAGCGGCCGATTGCGATCGCTGATCGACGATCCGGGCATGACCCCACGCATCGCGCCCAGCAATCTCGCGCGGGTGATGCCGTTCGCTTTCCGTGCGGGCGACGGCATGACGATCCGCAGCCTGCTCACCCTGCCACCCGGCCGCGATGTGTCCCACGCGCCGCTGATCGTTTTCGTCCATGGCGGCCCCTGGTCCAGCGATACCACCGATTATAGCGCGCAGACCCAGTTACTGGCGAACCGGGGCTATATCGTCTTTCGTCCACAATATCGCGGCTCCACCGGCTCTGGGCGTCGCTATCTGTTCGCGGCGCACGGCGATTTCGGCGATGGTCGCGTCCAGCGCGACATTGAGGATGGCACCCGCTGGCTGTTGGCCAGCCGGATCGGCGATCCCAAGCGCGTCGCGATCGTCGGCGCCTCCTATGGCGGTTACGCGGTGTTGCAGGCGCTGTCGGACGGTTCGCGCCTCTATCGCGCCGGCGTAGCGGCGGTGCCTCCGCCCGATTTCGGACGAACGATCGCACGCATGGTCGCCCGAGATATTGGCGGCGACTATCAGGGCATCGATTTCGCGTCCCGCCTGCGGGCGCTTGACCTGGACCCAGCAAACCCGACGATTATGGGTCGCCTAACGCACGAGGCACCGGTCAGGCGGATCGCCCGACTGTCCGCGCCGCTGACGATCGTCGCCGCCGAGCGGGACGACCGAATAGCGCTACGCGACGTACTCGATTACGCCGCCCGAGCCCGGCTATGGGGCAAGCCCGTCGATATGATCGTCGCCAAGGACCAGCCTCATGCGCCCGACGACATCCTGCCCCGCCGGGCCATGCTGTTCCTGATCGATGATGCGTTGGCCCGCCACCTTGGATTGCATGGTGCAGAGCCGCCCATCCGGCCCGTGCGCAAGTGGATGGCTGCTAATCTTCGGCGTGCCGACAAGGGGGTTCCTTGAGTCCATTTATCCAATGCACGAAGCCATTGCGCAGCAGCGATCTGGATTACGAATGGCTGGTTTTGACACTAGCCGACGTCACTCCTTCGCATCGGAACGACTTAAGCTGGTCGCGAACCGACGTTGGGGCCGGTAAACGAAGGGTCAGTTACCGAACCATCCGTCTCCAAATCGCACGGCCGACTTCCCGCCAGTACGAGAAATCCAGAATGTCCACCCGCTAATCAATCTGACGGTCGCCGTCAGGTTGATTCGTGTGCCCATCTAGAATTAGCCCCAAACCATGCCGATAGTTTTCACCATCCATGCGCCCTCGGGCGTCCGCAGCAGTTCGAACGTCTGATGGTGCGCGGCCTGTGATTGCGGCGAGATGTAATAGACCGTGAAGGCCAGCGCGTTGGCGGCAGGCTTGCGGACGTCGCTGAGGCGCAGCACGTCCTGGCAGTAGCGTGGGTCATGGTATTGGTCTTCGCCCCGCGCGACATAGCCCTGCGACGGTCCGTAGTTCGATGGGGTCACCGCGTCGCGATTCAGCACCCTCCAGGCGGTGTCGTTGACGCCGCAGGCGCTGGTCCGGATGAGGCGTTCGATCAGCGGGGCTGCCGCGGCCATGTCTTTGGCGATGTCCGGGTTGGTCTGCCTGGCTGCGACGGCTTCGTGAATGGCGCGGGCCTGCTCGGCGCTCGGCTCGACCACGGCGATGGGGCGAACCGGTGTCGGTGCGGATGCGCCCTGCGCGGCGGGCACGGTCATCGCTTTCAGGACGCGGCCGAGGAGGCCACTTTGCGCGGGGGCGACAGCCGGCAGCATGGTGACGATGACAGCGGCGGCGATCGAGAATGTCTTCATGGTCGTGTTCCTGTGTCCGGGGTTCAGAAGCGGGCCGCCCAGTGGGCGAGCATGGAGGGCGAGCCATCCGTCAGATCCTGCATGAGGCCGATGCGGATGGTGGAGCGAGGACCGCCGGTCGAATAGCCGGCGGTCAGCTGCGCGCGGCGCTGACCGGCGAGGCTGGCACTGGTCGACTGATAAATCAGCGATCGGGTCGCCAGATCGTAGCTGCTGGCATAGGTCAGACGTGCGGCGCCGGCTTCGATCATGAGCGGTTGTGCGACCCCAAAGCTGATGAGCCCACCGAGCGCCGTGCCGGTCATCTGGAAGCCGAGGCGGCTGCCGACCAGCGGTGTCGTTCCGGTGACGAGGGACGCCGTGATCGGCTTCATTCGCGTCAGGCCGAGCGAGCCATAGCCCTCGATGCTCCAACCCGGCGCGACGCCGAACCCATGATGCGCTTCGATCATGACGGTGCGGGCGCCGCTGCCGAGACGCAACGCGCCTTCGCCCGTGGGCATGCCCATCAATGTGCCCGTCTCGTCGATGAAGGACAGCCGCATATCGGCTGCCCGTCCGGACCAGCCCAGCGTCACGGCGCTCGCCGCACTCTCCTGGGTGCGGCCGCTGGCGATGGTGATGCCAAGACGCCCGCCAGCCAGATACCGATCGACGCCCATGCTCGTTCCCGCCTGCGGTGCGTAAGCCAGCACGCCATCGGCAAAGGGGGCAAGCCCCATCACGTCTAACTGAAGCGAGTCCGCCGCATTCCACGCTGCACGAATGCCGAGGCCGTCGCTGACATAGTCGATGGTGCCGGCCGTCGCCCGGGTGACGACCTGGTCGCCGCCGGGGCCGACCCGCACGCTGGCGAAGCCCATCGTGCCGGTGAAGCCGCCGAAGGACAGCGCCGACTGGTGGCCCATCTGGGCGACGCGTCGCCAAATCCGATGATCGGCGCCGACCTGCGGCTTGACGATCAAACCGGCAAGCGATGTGGCATAGTCCCGGCCGAACTCGTCGAGGATCGTGACGTTGGACAGCGCCGTCTGGATCGCCGCCGCGCCCATCGGCGTCGGGATCGCCATCACCGAGGATCGGACCGCTGTCTGCGTCGCGCCGTTCGACAGTGTCGGATTGACCGGCGCCAGCGCGGCCTTGAAGTCGACCAGTCCGTGGCCGAACACGTCGTCCACGCCCGGATCGCCGATGTCCTTCGCGGTCGTCAGGATCACCTTGCCCGCCTGCTGCCCGGTCAATTGCGGCCATTTCGACAGGATGTCGGCCGCGAGCGCGGCGACCGTCGGCGTCGCCGAACTGGTGCCGCTAAACAGCCCCACGGTGCCGTTGACCAGTGTCGTCACGTTTGTGCCGACGGCCACCACGTAGCGGTCCTTCATGGTCCCGGCGCGGTTCGAATAGGACTCGATGGTATAGGCCTGGATGTTGGGGCTCAGCGCGCCGACGAAGATGATCGCGTTGACGTTGGATGCGTCGATGGCGGCGGCATCCGCAGGATTAGCTGCGGCGCTGTTACCTGCGGAATTGACGATCAGGCCGCCGGTGGCCCCGAAGCGGGTGACGGCCTCTCCCCAAGTGGCGCTGCCCCCCTGGTTCAGCGAACTGCTGACGATCTTGATCTTCTGCGCCGTCGCATAGTCGAGCGCCTCCACGGCGCGGAAAATCACCTCGGTCTTGGTGTCCTCATCCCAGTCCGATACGCGCAGCACGGCAAGCTTCGCACCCGGAGCATAGCCGACCGCACCTTGCCCGTTTGCGTTGCCCGCGATGATGTTGGCGACCGCGGTTCCGTGATCGGACTGGTCGTCGCCCAGGACATCGCGCTTCGTCTTGATCCCACCCTTGGTGACGTAGCCAAAGTCCTTCGAAAGCGACGTGTCGATGCGGCCATCGAGTTCGCCGTTCACGTTGACAACGCCGTCGTCGACGACCGCGACGGTCACGCCGTGGCCATCATGGCCAGTGTCCAGCGCATAGAGCGCGTTGACGAATTCATTCGCGCCGTAGTTGCGGCGGAACTCGGCCGTGTCCGCCGCCGATCTGGTCGGCTGCAGGTTGGAGGGCGTGATGATGTAGCCAGCCGGCGGTGGCACCGGTGCGGAGTACACAGGCGGTGCTGGCGTGGGCGTCGGCGTCGGACTGGGGGTTGGCGTAGGTGTTGGAGATGGCGTGGGCGTCGGTGACGGCGTAGGCGTCGGTGACGGAGTGGGTGTTGGTGACGGGGTAGGACTTGGCGACGGAGACGGCGTCGGGCTTGGCGTCGGCGCAGGCGTTGGGCTTGGCGTTGGCGTTGGCGTTGGCGTTGGCGTCGGTGCCGGCACTGGCACGCTACCCGAGCTGGCTATGCTGCCACCACCGCCGCCGCAGGCTGCAATCGTCAGCGTCAGCAGGCTCGCCGACGCTGCCTTGATCCCCCGTAATCTCGTCATGTCATCCCCCTCGAAGGGATGCACGCCAGCCGGCGGCACCCCGTTGAATGACGGGGTGCCGGCCCTCTGGAGACCGGATGTTCGAAACCTGCAGTAAAACAGGCGCGGGCGCCTTTAGCCGGGTGGCCTGGACATACGCGTCCGCCACCCGGTCACAAAGAGCTTTGCGACCGTGTGTTGGTCTTTCGACCGCTGGTGGTCTTGCGACCGGCTTTTACTGCAGGGTTTCGACGCCCCGGCCCGCGGAACTGAAAGTCTCGCAGGCCGCCTCAGGCTATAGCCGGATCGTTAACAAATTCCTAGCGGCGCGGATGGTTGTGGTCTTCCGGGACAACCGACCGCGTTCTGCAAACACCTCCGTTGTCCCCTCGAACTGGTATCGAACTGGGCTCCTGACCTAAAAATCGAGATTATCCGGGATATAGCCCATTTTGTGGACAAATCGCTTATCCGCAAAATACCTGATTTTCGGGACAAGGCGATTTTGGGGCCATTCGCCGCCGATCCTTGCGACAGCTCAAAAAGCGTCTTTTTTGCAGCTATGCCGATTTTCGAGACAAACCCGGTTGCGTCTATGCCTGGCTCTGACATCAGACCATTCCGGCGCGCGGTCGACTACCGGCAATCCACAGCCAAATAGCCCATAAACCACTGATTTTACGTCTATCCGTAAAATGCGGTATTTTGGGTCAAACCAAAATACCGATTTTTGGGAAAAGCCGGAAAACCTTATCCGGAAAATGCCCTATTTTTGCAGAATAGGGCGAAAAGCCGCCTCTGCGGACACCATCCGGCATTTTCCGGATAACCAGATTGGTACAATTTCGGACCTGAGCCGCCGACCCCCACGGTCGGACGGGTAGAAGAGCAAATTCATGTCAGGCGCAATACCGCAAACGTGTGGCAGGCCATCACGTTTGCTGCGCCACCCCCGTGCTTCGGGGGCGGTTGGCTCGCATACGCTCGTTTGGGCTCGGCGCGGGGCGCCTCGGATCGGACGCGCGGCGTCCTCGGGCGCCTCGATGCGGCTTCGACCGCATCGAGGCTGGGGCGTTCGTTTGTCGCAAGCGCCCGACCAACATATAACCACCGACACTGTCGGGACATCATCATGGACGAACTCTACGCCGCTTTTAAGCATCTAGCCCGCCGTTTCCATGGCCGCTGGAGCAGGCTCGACGACGCGCTCACCCTCATTCGGTCGACCAGTGGCGCGAGGCCCAGTGAGGGCGAACGCACCCGCCGGATGCTCTTGAATGCCTTCCGCGTGCAGACCTACCCTTCCGAGATTCGCGAGGCGCTGCAGACTGACCGGCTGAACGCCATGCGGGCATTGGGCGACCCGCTGAGCAAGGCGCTGGGGCATATTATCACGATCGAGTTCGCTGAGGAGATGCTTAGGGCGTTGGACGATGCGGAAGGCCAACGTAAGCGCGAAACTGCCGCTGCGAAGAAGATCGAAAAGACCGACCAGGTCTACGGTCCTTTCATCCGTGCCATGCACAACCATGGTATCGTGCGTGGCGATCATGAGGTCATGACCGAGCAGGATTGGGCCGTCGTCGCCAAATACATACGCCGCAGGGTCGCGGCCCGCCTGCGCGACGTCCCGCCCGTTCGGACATACCAGGAAACGCTTACGCCGGACGGACGGCTTCATCCTTTTTGGAACGGTTACCGCATGCCGGTTGATCAGGTGGATGGTGAGGAAAAGGTGAAAGGCAAACCGGCCCCGCCGCCGCGCTGATCGTGCCCGCGGGACATCGTCCCGCTTCCCACAGGATGAGGTGACCTATGCGCTCTTCACAGCGCCCGTCCAGCCACGCCCACGTGCCGGGCGCCATCGTGGCCTATGACATCGAGACGATCGCCCCGGCGATGCCGGATGGGGCGTTCCCGCCCTGGCCGCTGCACCGGCCGGTGGCGATCGGCTTCGCCGCCGCTTCCATACGGAATGGCGAATGGACGTTCGACATCGAGGCGCTGGTCGCAACCGGCGATATCGACGAGGCCGATCTGATCCGCGCCGCCGACCAGCGCTTCTCCCAGGCGCAGGTCGTGACCGGCTACAACTCGACCCAATTCGATGCGCTGGTCCTGCGGCTGGCCGCACAGCGCTGCCGGTTGTGGAACATGCCGGCGCTGGCCGATCATGCTGCTGCGCATCGCTATGGCGGCGAACATCTCGATCTCGCCGACCGCTATGCGAGCTTCGGTCGCAAGGTCGGGCTGGCAGCGCTGTGTGACCAGATCGGCATCCCCGCGAAGACCGATGTCGCGGGCGGCGATGTCGCCGCCTTGTGGGAGGCAGGCGAGCATGACCGCATCCGTCGCTATGTGATGGAGGATGCGGTCGCCACGCTCGTCCTGTGGTTCGCCTGGACGGCCGCGCGCCAGGCTGACGAGTCGCTGGTGACGCGACCACTGGCAGCCCTTGCGAGACGGATCGAGGCGACACCGGAGTTCCATCATCTCCACGCCTTCGTCGACTGTCCGCTGATGCGCTGGTCGCGCCCGCGGGCGCTCGCCGCCGATGTGCGGGCCGCGCTCGACCGCGTCACCGCGACGCTACGCCGCGAAGCCGATGAGCAGGCCTTCGCCGCCGCCTGACCGCGACCATCACCACCAAGTCTCCCCGGACGGCCCGGCCATCAACTCAGATGGCCGGGCCGTCGTCATTTCAAGGACCCCCGTCATGACCACCGACACCCTCGTCCTGTCCGTCGCCTGCATCCGCCAACCTGCCATGGCGCAACGACCGGCGCGCACTTTGCTGATCGGCGCCACGACGCTGGCGGTACGCCGCAGCTTCGGCACCTATGGCTTCGATCTCGTTGCCGACAGCAGCACCGTCACCGATGATCCGGCCCAGACGATCGGCTGGCTGGCCGACCGCCTACGCTATCCGCCCGGAAGGCTGCTGCTATGGCGCGCCGAGGACATCGTCGTTCCCGCCCTCATCGAATGCGCTGGCACCGCGCGCAACGCGGTCGCCGCCGCCCGGATGTTGCGCGGACTGCATGGGGCGCTGGAAGGCGGGATGGTCGACGTCGCCGACGCCTTTGGCGGTTCGGCCGCGACATCGTTCGACGCCATCGCCCACCGCGCCGGTTTGCCGTTCGTGCCAATGTCGGCCACCGCGCTCGCCGACGCGCACCGGACCGGCAATCACGGTGATATCGAAGATCATCTTGCCGCCCGTGCCAAGGCCACATGGCGTCTGTGGCTGGACGGCCAGCCGGACATCGGCCCGGTCCGCGCCGCTACCGATGCCTGGCTCGCTACGCCGAATGCGGAGGTGCGGTCGTGATGATGGTCGTCAATGGCATGCCGCATGTCCGTCCGTGCCGCTCGATCCCGTCCGACGGTCTGGCGGACAATGAATGGAGCACCTCAATCCCCACGCAGTATGCGATGCTCACCCAGCCGCTGCCGCTCGCCGGCGGCGCAATGCTGGAGCGCGCAGGCAGCAGCGGCGAGGCACGGCTGGCGGCGGTGCTGCGCGCCGAGGCACCGTGGATGGCGGCATTCGCCGACCGGATTGCCGAACGGGCTGCGCTGAGCTTCTGGGCGGGGCGGCCATGGCTGGCGTTGCGCCCCATGTTGCTCGTCGGACCGCCGGGGGCGGGCAAGACGTATCTGGCGCGCAGGTTGGGGGCCTTGTCCGGCTGCGGCGATGCAGTGCTGTCCTTCGCCGGGGTCAACAGCAACGCGGTACTGGCGGGTAATCCGAGGGGCTTTCGGCATCCGCAGCCCAGCCTGCCTGCCATGGTCATGCAGCGGACCAACACCGCCAATCCGGTGATCGTCATCGACGAGGTGGAGAAGACGGTGGCGAGCGATCTGGGTGACGCGGTCGCGACGCTGCTCGGCATGCTGGAGGGCGCGGGCGCCGCCCGCTACTTCGACGGCTGCCTCGCCGCCGAGATCGACCTGTCGCACATCAACTGGGTGATGACGGCCAATCGCATCGATCGGTTGCCCGCAGCCCTTCTGTCGCGGGTCGAGGTCATCCAGGTGCCAGGGCCGCGACCGGAAGATGCCGAACTGGTGCTGCCCACTCTCTGGCGGGACGTCGCCCATCAGCTCGGCCTGCCGCCATCGGCACTGCCGCAAATCGAGCAGGCCGCCGAAACTGCGCTGCTGCGCGTGTTTCGACGGACGCGCTCTGTACGCCGGCTGCGGCAGGCGATCGAGACACTGGTCGCCGTGTCGGCACGCCACCGGCTCCACAAAGTCCATTGATGGGCATCGAAGGCGGTGCGGTGAGCACCGTCGGGAACGGGAAAAATGCTCCGGCCGGGAAGCGGCCGTCACCAGAAAGGAATGAACACATGGAAATGATCGTCCGCCACCAGAACTTCATGCTCGCGCTGCGTCAGCTGATGGGCTGGCCCACCTTCGCGCCGGTGAACAACGTGATCGCATTTACCTCGGGCCAGACGATGTCAGCGCCGGTTGGCGTTGAGCTTGGCCGTATCGCACAGGCGCTGAACAAGGACCTTGTCTATTCGGGATGGTCGACCATCACCGCCAGGGAACCGGATGGCTTCGCGGTGGCCTTTCGCGATCTGGTCACGGTCGACATCATCGATCGGCTTGTTCCCTTCGCTGCGGACGATCGCGCACGCGTGATCCTGGTCAGCACCTCCACCGACGAGCATTTCGCGATCGACACGCGGGGTTCGCTGATCCGCATGGCGGGTCGGCCGAAGGCCGTGCGCGACGGCCGTGCGCTGGCGATGTCGCGGATCAAGGCGGTGGCCGCCACCCGCAGCAGCGACTTGCTGCCGGATAACCAGTTCGTTGCCACCGGTGCCGCCGTTACCTGCCCGCAGCCCTTGCACGAGACGATCGTCCGCTTCGCCTGACTTACCCGGCGGCACCAGTCGGTGGCCGCTAATTCCTGATTGTTCTGGAGACCTTACATGCCCCTCGAAGCCACAACGCCTCGCCCACGACGCAGCTGGATCGTGCTCGATATTGAGTCCGCCGTTCTCGATCATACCGCCCACCAGCGCTACCAGCAGATGGAGCGTTGGACGCCGTCGCCGGACAAACCTATCCGCCGTGGCTACACCCGTAGCGAAGACCCGCTGACGTGTCCGCGATGGATTTTCCAGACGCTCTGCGTCGCGTCGATCATGGTGCTGGTCGAGGATGCCGAGGGCGGCTTTGATGTGCGAAGCTTCGAGACGTTGTCCGCCCCGGAATTGGATGAACGCGGTGTTGTGGCCGGCGTTCTTCGCGTGCTGGCCGACGCCCCGCCAGAGGCTGAACTCTGCACCTGGATGGGCTTGGCCCATGACATACCTCTGCTGATTGCGGCCGCGATGCGGCATGGTTTGTCGCTACCACGAAGCTGGGGCTGGCTATCGCATGGTGGTTTCCACCGCGACCGGCATATCGACCTCGCCCGCGCGCTGACCGCAGGCATGAAGATCAAGCCGATCCATCTGGCCGAGGTTCTCGCCGCGATGGACCTGCCGGGCAAGATCACCTGTCCGCCCTTCGCGGTCACCCGGCTGATCGAGACGGGGCAATGGGAAGAGGTGGCATCCGCCTGCGAGGTCGACGTCGTCTCGACCGCACTGTTGCTGGCCCGCTGGCGGCGGCTGACGGATCCCCGCGCCGAAGCCGAGGCGGTCGAGGATCGCATCCTTCGCCGCGTCATCGAACAGCGACCGGATCGGGGATATATCGCAGCGTTGCAGGCACATCGGGATCGGCGCTTCGCCGCACAATATGCGAAAGCCGCCAACGATGCCGCGATCATGGCGCCGTGGCTGGATCAGGACGCCGCCTGACCCTTCACCCTTGCTTCACCAACCTGCATTAGCCTCGCCGTCATGACAAGGCTGGTCCTACTCCCACATGCGCCATTACGGAAAAACGCGGACAGCCTGTCTGCAAATTCTCGGCGTGGCGCATGAGGGAGTAGGACCTGTCATGTCCAAGCCCTTCGTTCCTGCCGAGGACGCCCGCCAACTCACCCGCGACGAAATCAAGGCGGAGCTGGTCAGGATCGATATGGCGCCCGGCGCCGCAATGACGCGCTGCGCCGACCAATTCGCCGCCGATTATCCGGGTGAAGGGCGTGATCTCCTACAGACGGCAATCGTCGGTGCGCTGACAACGCGTACGTGTCGTGAAGGTGTGTCGGGCGAGCGGTTCCTGGCGGGCATCATGCGCAGCATCGCCTCGACCCATCGCCGCGCTCGTGAACGGCGCGGCGAGGACGTCGTGTCGCTGCCAGTCGAGGTCCTGGCCGAACAGATGGCGATGGGCGGCTATACCGTCTTGGCGGCCGACGACGTCATCGAGATCGAACGCGTCCGGCTGGTGTGCGAACGCATCCTCGACCAGCTCAGCGCTGCCTCACCGCGTCAGGCCGCGCTGGTCGATGGGATCGGCCTTGGGTTGCGCGGGCAGGCGCTTGCCGACCACCTGGGCCTGTCCATGCAGGATCTCGCCACCGTGCGTCGCGCGCTGAAGCGTCACGCGCAACGTCTGTGGATCGACGCTGACGCGCAGATATTTCGATCCGAGGCATCGCCCCACGCAAAGTGAATCGATGGAGCGGCCCCGGCCTCTATCCGCACTTTGTGCAATCCGAGGTCCCGTAGCTTCGGCAGGAAAGAGATGACGAAATGTGTCGTCAAGATAGCGGCATCGGAAAATCAATGAGGAGAAATGAATGGAGTATATCTCACTAGCCGGCTTGGAGTGGCTGGATCGGTACCGATTGAACATCGACTTGATGATAGATCGGTGGAAGAAAGGCATGAATGTCACGCCTCGCCGTACATCATCCCGTCACAATCAAGATTATGAAGAAGATGCTCCTGATGGTGACATCATTTATCGTGACGGATTCTGGCTTACATATCAAAGGTGCGGCGGAATTTTGTATGATGAGATGCGCAACCAGCGCGCTAAACTGATCGTCCCCGGAACATCGCTACCCGAAGCCGCTATCGATAAACTCTATCAATCGGCGAAACCGCTCAAAGATGTCGTGCAATTGCCTGAGCATTGTATCGTCAACTTCGCCAATCCCAAAATAATCCGAGCAAAGAATTTGGAGAAGAACGCGGTAGATTTCCTGTTACGAGTGGATTGGATGACGACCACGCTGGCTTATAATCTCGAGCGGATGTGAGCATACGGAACCCGTGCTGACGCCGCCAGCGGCAGCACGGGCGCTGTTGGGTCAGCTTTCCATATTACCCTGCTCGTCAACGGAGCCGCCGCTCCAGATTTCACTCATCGGCATCGCATCGGGTTCAGCATCGTCTGTCGATACGGCCCTGCTACTCTGCGACCCTTCGATCGTCTCGAGCTGCTCGCTGCAGATTCGATGTGCGGCGTCGGTGTCAGCCACGGGTTCGCGATCATTATGCTCCTCATCCGACCCGTCATTCCTCTTGATCGCAGCCGGAGGCTGGTCGCCCGCGTCGAGGTCAACCTTGCCGACCTTGGTGATAGCAGGCTTATCCGACTGAATAGAAAGTTGCTCGAGCCGTCCGAGTAGCCGATCTTCACGACGACGGGCATCATCGAGTTGAGCCCGTAGCTGGTCACTTTGGGTTCGCGCGGCATCGCGTTCCTTCTCAGCTTCGATCCAGTGATCCGTCAGCATATCTGCCTCGGTTTCGCTCCTGCTCAGACGCTCCTCGGCCGTCGCGATGCGGAGCGAAGCGTCGCGATGTATCGTGTTGACCGTATCCCTGAAGGCGCCGAGCAGGGTATTCATCCCGTCCGTTGTAAAGCGATCGAACAGCCCCTGAAACGCTGTGCGGACTTCAGGCGGGACTTCGAGGGCGGGCGGAGCGTCCCTCTCGGCACTGGCCGCTACCCAGAGCTTCGCATTCTTGTAAAAGCCACCATTGGGCCCGACGCCCAACAATCTCGCCGCGTCGACGATACAGTCACCCGGCTTCCACTGCCCGGATTTGACCAAGCCTTCCATCATCCCCGCCACGACATTGGGGCGGAGCCAGTCCTTGCTCTTCTTCATGATATCACTCGCCATTTGCGAGCCAGACCGGACCTGCGAGACCTGCGAGACCTGCGAGACCTGCGAGACCTGCGAAACCTGCGATATCGCAGGTCTCGCAGGAGAAGGCATTCGACAGGTCAATCCGACTGGCACATTGTCATCTTGCGCCATGACCGTGTCGGTCAGGCGCGGGATTTTATGGCGACGGCGGTTATGGTGCGGCCCAATGTTGGGGTGGACGATTTAACGACCGTTGCAGCGCAAGTGGATCGAGCGCAGCGCTGATACGACGGATGCCTGATTGCAGACGCAGCCAAACCAGCATGCCGATCGAAAATAGCGTCACGATGATCGACTGCAGGCAACGATATACACCGGCGCCGCCGCGACGGCGGTCAGCCCTTGCACCGACGATGCGCGACACGGCGGCAAGCAGTGTTCCGATCGCGTCACACCGCTGGGCGCTCAAGGGCGCGGACAGGGTCTGAGAAGGGGCCGAACTGCTCATCGTCTGTCTTTATAGGCTGGCGCGTCCACGCCGCCAACTCGATGGCAATCGCATGAAGAAAGTCTGCTCCTAGCAGATTCTGACTTGGGTAAGATCGGGTAGGCCGAAGCGATCCATCAGTATGCCAGTAGCAATGAATCCACTATACTGGATATATGGAAACTGATTCGGCAATCGCTGCATTCGGCGCTTTCGCACAGGCAACGCGCCTAGATGTGTTCCGGCTGCTGGTGCGCCACGAACCCGCCGGGATGGCGGCTGGCGAAATCGCCCGCCAACTCAACGTCCCGCAGAACACCATGTCCGCGCACCTTGGTATTCTCGCCCGCGCGGGACTGGTCCGCTCCGAACGCCATAGCCGGTCGATCATCTACCGCGCCGACCTCGACGGCCTGCGGGCGCTGACGCTGTTCCTCGTCAAGGATTGCTGTGCGGGCAACGCGGAACTGTGCGCGCCGCTCATCGCCGAACTCGCCCCCTGCTGCTGAAAGGACGCTCCGTGGCTGTCGATATCGTCATCTATCACAATCCGGAATGCGGCACGTCGCGCAACGCCCTTGGGCTGATCCGCAATGCCGGCATCGAGCCGCACGTGGTCGAGTATCTGAAGACCCCACCCGCGCGTGCGCTGCTGGTCGAGCTGATCGACCGCGCTGGCATGACGCCCCGCGGTCTGCTGCGCGAGAAGGGGACGCCCTATGCGGAGTTGGGCCTGGGCGACACGTCGCTGTCCGACGATGCGCTGGTCGATGCGATGATGGCACACCCGATCCTCATCAACCGGCCGCTGGTCGCCTCGCCGCTCGGCGTGAAATTGTGCCGCCCGTCCGAAACTGTCATCGATCTGCTGCCGAGCGACCAGCTTGCCGCGTTCGCAAAGGAGGACGGCGAAGAGGTGGTCGATGCGTTGGGCCAGCGCGTCGCCTGATGCTTCTTGCCATCCTGATCTTCGTCGCGACGATCACGCTCGTCATCTGGCAACCCAAAGGCCTCGGGATCGGCTGGAGCGCGATGGGCGGGGCCGTCGTGGCGCTGCTCGCGGGAGTCGTCACGTTGTCCGACGTGCCGGTGGTATGGGGCATCGTCTGGAACGCGACCGCCGCCTTTGTCGCGATCATCCTCATCAGCCTGTTGCTCGATGAAGCCGGGTTCTTCGAGTGGGCGGCGCTGCACGTCGTCCGCTGGGGCGGGGGGCATGGTTGTCGGCTGTTCGTCCTGATCGTGCTGCTCGGCGCAGGCGTGTCCGCGCTGTTCGCCAATGACGGTGCGGCGCTGATCCTGACGCCGATCGTCATCGCCATGCTGCGGGCGCTGGGGTTCGAGGACAAGGCGACGCTGGCGTTCGTCATGGCGGCCGGGTTCATTGCCGACACCGCCAGCCTGCCGCTGGTCGTGTCGAACCTCGTCAACATCGTGTCGGCCGACTTCTTCCAAGTCGGGTTTGGTGACTATGCGTCCGTTATGGTGCCGGTCGACCTCGTGTCGATCGCTGCGACGCTGGCGGCGCTGCTGCTGTTCTTCTGGCGCGACATACCGACAGACTATGACGTGCGGGCGCTGCGCGCGCCGCGCGAGGCGATCCGCGATGCCGCAACGTTCCGCGCCGGATGGATCGTGCTCGCCCTGCTGCTCGCGGGGTTCTTCCTGCTCGAACCGCTCGGCGTGCCGGTCAGCGCCGTGGCCGCTGCCGGCGCGATCCTGCTGCTGGTGATCGCAGGGAGGGGCCACGTGATTCCAACGGCCAAGGTGCTGAGCGGCGCCCCGTGGCAGGTCGTGATCTTCTCGCTCGGCATGTACCTGGTCGTCTATGGCCTACGGAACGCAGGGTTGACCAATCATCTGGCGGCGTTGCTCGATCGCACCGCGCAAGGCGGCGTGTGGGGCGCTGCGCTGGGCACGGGCGTCATCGCGGCCGTCCTGTCGTCGGTGATGAACAACATGCCGACCGTGCTGGTGGGCGCGCTGTCGATCGACGCAACGCACGCGACCGGGGCCGTCAGGGAAGCGATGATCTACGCCAACGTGATCGGCTGCGACCTCGGCCCCAAGCTGACGCCGATCGGCTCGCTCGCGACGCTGCTGTGGCTGCACGTTCTGGGGCAGAAGGGCGTGCGCATCGGATGGGGCTATTATTTCCGGGTCGGGGTCACGCTGACCGTGCCTGTCCTGCTCATCACGCTGGCGGCGCTCGCGCTGCGAATTGGGATCGCCTGATGCCTCTCCGCGACCTTGCCGATCCCGACCATCTGCCTGCGCTCGGCCGGCGCTATGCGCTGGATCAGCCCGCTCTCGGGCGGGGCGCTGGCGATCTGCCGCCCCGCATCCTGCTGCTCTACGGATCGCAGCATGAGCGGTCTTATTCGCGCCTGTGCATTGAGGAGGCGGCACGACTGCTCCGTTTCTTCGGCTGCAAAACGCGCATCTTCGATCCATCGAGGCTGCTGAATCTGTTGCAGGGAAGGCGCATTGATCTGGGCACCAAACTGTAGCACATAGCATTTCGGACGATCTAGAAACCGCAGTTTTCTGCGGGTTTCAGTGTGACAAAATCATGGAACGGAATCCCTTCACCCGCTCCATCTGAAAAGTACGATCCTGCTCGACAGGCTTCCCCATCGCTAAACCGATGATCGCCGCGAGGCGGCCCTGAACCCCCAGAATTCCACGCCGCACGCATGTTCCGACAAAGGCCATGCCGCCTAACCGTTCGACCCGCCGGTCGGCAAACCGGCGGGTCGCGATCGACGGCAAAATGTAAACGGTCCCGAAACCCGTCAGTCCATCACCCGATCCGCTTCGTATGTCCGTCGATCAGCGCGATGGCCTCGGCCGTTCCGGCGGCGTTGGTGATCTTGCCCGACTGGATCTCGTCGGCGATCGTCAGCAGTCGGCCGCTGATTACGGTGCCGGTTTCGGGCTCTTCCTGGATCGCGATGCCGCCCTTCGTGTCGGCGACCCTTTGCCATGCGGCCCGCACCGCGGCCCAATAGGTGCTGGTCTTCGCCCAATAGGTGTCGGCGGCCTTCACGTCATAGCCGTCGAAGCGCTCATAGCTGTTCAGGACCGATTCCTGGACGATGGGGACGAGCTTGCCGTCCTTCAGCCCCATCTTCGTATTGTCCTGCCAATGGATCCAGCCGGTCGGGGTCGGCTGGTGCCGGTTGATCGCATAATAGCGGTCATAGACCGGATGGCGGACCGCATCGCGGCGGGCGAGGGGGCGCCAGGTCCAGTTCGACCGCCAGCGCCGGACGCCAGCTTGCGTCTCGAACTGGCCCCATCCGGCATAGCGCGGGCTGTCGTCGACCTGATAGACGGTCTGCGACCAGCGTCCGGCGCGCATCCGCTCGGGCACGGCCTCCCACACCCATCGGCCCGGTCCCGCATAGACCAGCACGCGGGACGGTTGATAATCCCAATCCTGCCGCCAATGCTTGATGACATGGGTCTTGCCGCCATGCTCGACAACCAGAAGATGCTGGAGCGCGATATGGTCGGGCGTGTCCTCGATCACCCGGACCACTTCGTTGCCGCCGGAAATCTTGCGCTCCAGCGGAACATAGTCCGCCGCCCAGGGCGTGGTTTCCTGCATGTCGAAGCGGACCTTGTAATCGCCCGCCATCGCCAGGATCTCGGCCCGGTCGGCGGCCTTGGCGGCCTGGGCCTCGGCCATGCTCTGCTTCACCGGGCCATCGGCATGGGCGGGAACGGGGAGCAGCGCGAGCGCGGCCAGCATCAGCATCGGACGGTTCATCATCGGGTCAGTCCTTTCAGAAGCGCAAGGAGAGCGACGCGCTGGCGTTGCGCCCCGGCTGGGTGAAGGCGGCGGGGGGCACATCGGCGGCGCCGGTGGGGAGGGGGCGCGGCACCGACAGGCCGCGCACATCGGACCACCAGGCATAGGTGGCGTTGGTCAGGTTGAAGATGCCCGCGCGCATGGTCAGCGTGTCGGTCAGCTTCGCGAACAGCGTCGCGTCGAGGATCGTGAAGGCGGCCGGTCGGAAGCATGTGGTGGAGCACAGGCCGGTGGTATCCCGTGCCGCCTTTTGTGCGCTGTGGGTCATCACGACCTGACCGCCGAAGCGCCCCTGGCCGGGTTCGCGCCAGCCCACCCCCATCACCAGCTTGAGCGGGTCGATCGTCGCCAGCGGCTTGCGGGTGCCGTCGGCGGCGATCTGGTCCCCTTGCGAATAGGAAATGGCGAGCTGGCCGGTCAGGCCGTTGCGGGCGCGCCCCTCGAACCGGGCTTCGGCGCCCTTCACGCTCGCGCGGTCGAGATTGATGAACTGGTACAGCGCGGGATCGCTGGGGGTGAAGCGGCCGCCCACCACCTCCTGGCTGATGAAGTCGCGGTAATCGGCGCGGAAGACGCTCGCCGACAGGTCCAAGGCATCGCTGTTCAGCCGCAATCCGGCCTCGACCGCCTCGCTCGTCTCCGGGCGAAGGTTCGGATTGGGGATCGAGGTATAGCCGAAGGCGAGGTTGGAGAAGAACTGGTTGATCTGCCCCGGCTCGGGCGCGCGGAAGCCACGGGCATAGCTGGCGAACAGTCGCACCATGGGGGTCAGCGTGACGACCGCGCCGATGCGCGGGCTGACCCGATCGGCGGATTGCCCGGCGCCGGTGAATTGCGGCAACAGGGGATCGCGCCGGGGCGACAGGCGATACCAGTCATAGCGCAGCGCCGGGTGCAGCGTCACCGGCCCGATGCCGATCGCGTCCCCGACAAAGGCCCCGGCCAGGGTGAAGGCGGTCGTCGGAAAGGCGCGGGTCGGGAATGTCTCGCCCGATGGCGGCACGGTGCCGTCGCGGACGCCCCGCTGGCGCAGCACGCTGACATCGGCGCCCGTCACCAGCCGGTGGGTGATCGCCCCCGTCGAGAAGCCCAGCCGGACCTCGCCCGAGCCGCCATAGACCCGGTTCTCCAGCGTGTTGAGCCGGGTGCGGTCGGCCAGCGTTCGGCGGTCCTCGGCGCTGAACTGGCGATCCTCGGCATTCTGGACATAGGCGGCGGCGCGCGCGAACTCGATCAGGCCGGTCCCGTCATAGGTCCAGTCGAGCGTGCCTCGCCAGCGCTCGGCGGTATCGCGGGCCTGCAACCCGGCGACGCTGGTGTTGATCCCGGTGAGCACGTCGGTGGCGACGCGGTTGCCGAGATACTCGCCGGTCGCACGCAGGCGGTGGCCCGGCGCGACGTGCCAGACCAGCTTGCCCAGCAGGGCATTGGAGTGGCCGTCCTGCGGATTGGGCGCGGTGCGGGTGACGCCGGTGCCCTCGACATCGCCCCGGTTCTTCAGTTCGGAAAAGTCGCGCCGGGTATAGGCGAGCATGGCTGAGACCGCGCCCGATCGACCCGCGACGATGCCCGATTGGGTGAACTCCTCGTCCGCCGAATTATACTGGGTGCGCAGCGATCCGCCGAAGGATTTGTCCCCCAGAATGTCGGCGGGATCGCTGGTGACGAAGCTGACCGCACCCGCCAGCCCGTCGCTGCCATAGAGCGCCGAGGCAGGGCCGCGCAGGAACTCGACCGACTTGATCAGGCCGATGTCGACATAGTCGCCGCGCCCGGCATCCTGCGCCCCGAAGCTGAAGCCGTAGGGCACGCGTACGCCGTCGACCTGGATCAGCACGCGATTGCCGCCGATGCCGCGGATGACGAAGCCTTCATTGCCCGCTCGTCCGGTCGATCCCGATGCGGCGCCGAAGCGGGTGGGCGCGCGGCGGACGCTGACGCCCGGTTCGAAGCGGACCAGATCCTTGATGTCGGTCGCCAGTTCGTCGGCGATGGTCTCGGCGCGTTTGACCGAGATGGTGACCGGCGCGTCCTGCGCCTCGATCGGCGCGCGGGTCGCCGTCACGACGATGTCGCGCTGTTCGGTCTTTTCGTCAGCCTTTTCCCCGGGTTCCCCGATCGCAGCCATTACGGCGAGCGCCAGAAGCATATGACCCCTTTCATCTATTGCCTATCACTCGCAATAAGACGCTAAGGTGCAATTCTCAATGGAAAAATGCAAATGACTCGCATTAGGTTCTGCTTGCTAACGCTAGGGGCGGTGCATCGCCAGTTGCGCAGATTTCATGTCGCGTTTTGGTTTTTGACCAGAGGTGTTGGGTACAAGCTATTGAAATAGATGTGATCTAATGTGGCCCGTGCGGGAAATGCGTTTTACCCGACGATGCTCTGTCCCATGGCGAGCCGCTTGCCGTTGGTGACGATCACCCGGTCGCCGATCCGCGTCGCGGCGAACAATTTGCGTGCAAAGGCGGTGGGCACGCCGACGCAGCCATGGGTCGCATAGCCATAACGCACATCGCTGCCATGGATCGCCACGCCGTCGCGGGTCAGCCGCAACATATAGGGCATGGGCGCATCATAGAGGTTGGACACATGGTCGGCGTCCTTTTCCAGGATGGGAAAGACGCCGAGCGGGGTCGGCATATTGTCCGCGCCATAGATGATCGCCGCCGTGCCGATCTCATAGCCGTCGCGAAAGATCGACACGACCTGCGCGGCGAGGTCGACGGTAATCACCACCGGCCCCTGCGGCGCGCCGCTCTCGTCCCACACGAAGTCGCCATGGTGCAGCGGCGCCTTCAGGTCGAGAATGCGGCGCACGACGAAAGACGCGGGCGAGGGGCTAGGCGAGGGAGAGGGGGCGGGGGGACGGGCAGCCGCCGCTTTTGGCGCCGCCGCGACCTTCGCCGGCGTGACGTCCGCATCGGCGGAATGCCGGATCAGCATCACGCCGCCACCCAGGGCGCCAATCAGAATCGCACCGGCCAGAAGCTGCAAGGGGCGCATGGACAGCGCTTTAGCAGAATGGCTTCAACGAAGCGTTACCGAATTTCGATGGTCACATGGCCGACTGCGGGCATGCCATCCAGGCGGCGATGGACCTCCGCACAGTCCAGCGTGGTGCCGATCCCCTCGATCGACAGGACGACGGCGTGGGCGGTCGGGCCGATCCGCCAGATATGGAAGTCATGGATGCGCGTATCGCCGGACGCCTCGATCCGGTCGCGCACTTCGGCGGCCAGCCTGGGATCGGCGGCGTCGAGCAGCACGGCCGAGGCCTGTCGCATCAGCCCGACCGCCCAGTTGGCGATGACCAGCGCGCCCAACAGACCCACCGCCGGGTCGAGCCAGACCCAACCCAGATAGCGGCCCGCGACCAGCGCGACGATCGCCATGACCGAGGTCAGCGCATCGGCAAGGATATGGATATAGGCCGCGCGCATATTGGTGTCGCCGCCATGCCGGTCATGGGCATGGTCGTGATGATGCCCATGATGATGGCCGTGGTCGTGCCCATGCCCATGGCTGTGCCCGTGTCCGTGATCATGCCCGTGGCCGCCGGCCAGCATCCACGCGCTGATCAGGTTGATCGCCAGGCCCAGCACCGCGACCAATATGGCATCGCGAAACGCGACCGGATGCGGATCGCCGAGCCGGACGACGGATTCATAGGCGATGCCCAGCGACACGATGCCCAGCACCATGGCCGATCCGAACCCCGCCAGTTCGCCGACCTTGCCCGTGCCCCAGCTGTAACGGGGATTGGCGACATGCTTCTTGGCATAGGAATAGGCGAGCGCGGCGATCCCCAGCGCGCCGACATGCGTCGCCATGTGAAAGCCGTCCGCCAGCAACGCCATCGATCCGGTCAGATAGCCCGCGACGATCTCCGCGACCATCATTCCGGCCGACAGCCAGACGACCGCCCGCGTCCGCCGGGCATTCTCGTCATGGGCATGGCCCAGATAATCATGGCTGTGGGCGGTCACGGTCGGGTCCTTCGGCAGCATCGGGTCACGGGATAGAAGTTCAGCGGAAATGGCGGCGGAGCAGCTTGGCCAGCTCGGCGGCGGCGGCGGTCCGCTCGGCATCGCCGAGGTCGGGGGCGGCGACATGGGCGTGGAGATGATCCTCGACCAGCTCGTCCATCAACCCGGCCACCGCACCCCGCACCGCCGCCACCAGATGAAGCGTCTCGGCACAATCGGCATCCGCCGTCACCGATCGCTCGATCGCTGCGACCTGCCCCGCGATGCGGCGGACGCGTGCGACGATCTTTTCCTTGCTGGTGGTGACATGCGCCATAACGCATAGGGGTATAGGGTATATCCGGCGTTTCCGCAAGACGGCTTGCCGGGGCGGCTTTGGTTCGGCCAAGGTGGCGGATGCAACGGCAGGAGGCGGCGGACGTGAAGGCATGGCGGCGATGGAGTGTGGCGCTGACGGCGTTCCTGGCGGGCACGGCGGCTCTGCCGGTTCGTGCGGAGACGATCCTGTTCGTCGGCAACAGCTTCACCTTCGGCGCCCACTCGCCGGTCATGCGCTATCGCCCCGATCTAGTCCGCGATCTCAACAATGAGGGGATTGGCGGCGTGCCTGCGCTGTTCAAGACCTTTGCCGAGGAGGCGGGGCAGAACTGGACGGTCAGTCTGGAGACCTCACCGGGCAAGGACCTGGCGTTCCATTACGAACAGAAACGGCGCGAGATCGATGGGCGCTGGGATGTCGTGATCCTGCAGGATTACAGCACGCTCGATGCGCAGCGCCCCGGCGATCCGACCCGCCATGCCGAGGCGGCGGGGCTGATCGCGTCGATGCTCCGCCGCGCCAACCCGCGCGTCCGCATCGAACTGGTCACCACCTGGAGCCGCGCCGACCTGACCTATCGCACCCCCAGTCCGTGGCGGGGCAAGCCGATCGACGCGATGGCGGACGATCTGGCGGCGGGCAATGCCTATGCGCTGCGTCGCAATCCGGAGATTGCGGGGGCGATCCCGGTGGGGCAGGCCTGGAACCGGGCATGGCGCGACCGGGTGGCCGATCCCAACCCCTATGACGGCATCGCCTATGGTCAGGTCGATCTGTGGACCTGGGACCAGTATCATGCCAGCGCGGCGGGCTATTATCTGGAGGCGCTGGTCGTGTTCGGAAAAGTGACCGGCTACGACGTCCGGCGACTGGGCGAGCAGGAGCGGGCGGGGCGCGATCTGGGCCTCGACCCGCGCGTGGTCGGCCGGTTGCAGGCGATCGCCCAGGCCGAGCTGACGCAAGCTATTCCGTGACGATCTTTCCGTCGCGGACGGCGACCGGCCAGGGGGTGAGTGCCTGCCCCATGCAGGGGCCGCCCAGGCAATGCCCGTCCTCGACCGCGAACAGCGCGCCGTGCCACGAACAGGCGATGCGCTCGCCGCCGGGGGTGAGGTAGACATCGAGTTCCTGCGCCAGCGGCAGGCCCATATGCGGGCAGCGATCGACATAGCCATGCACCATGGTCCCGCGTCGGACGACGAAGCCGTGGAAGCGTCCGGCACGCATCTGGATCACGAAGTTGCGCGCCGCGCCGTCCGCGATCGTCTCCAGCGGACCGAGCGTGATTCCCGCCGGGGTGGCGGTCAGCCGTTCGTCGCTCATCCCGCGTCCTCCTGCGCCTCGGGCGCGGATTCGGGGGCACGGCGTCGCAGCCGGTCGGCGGCGGCGGTCAGATACGGGTAGGGGCTGAGGTCGACCGCGAACCGCTCGGCGTTATAGACTTGCGGCAGGACATGGCAGTCGGCCAGCGTCGGGGTGTCGCCATAGGCATAGCCGCTCCCATGCCGCGCGATCAGCTTCTCCAGCGCGGCAAAGCCCTCCGCGATCCAGTGGGCGATCCAGCGCCGGATTGCGTCCTCATCGGCCATCATGTCCTGGCGAAGCATCGTCAGGACGCGCAGATTGTTGATCGGATGGATGTCGCACGCAACGACCGCCGCCATGGCCCGCACCACCGCGCGGTCAGCCGGATCGGCGGGAAGCAACGGCGGATCGGGATAGCGCTCCTCCAGCCATTCGAGGATCGCCGGGCTCTGGATGAGCGCGCCGTCCGGGCCGTCCAGGACCGGCACCAGCCCTTGCGGTTGCAGGGCGCGATATGCCTCCGCCCGCTGCGCCCCCGTCCGCAGATCGTGCGACACGCTGTCATAGGAGAGGCCCTTCAGCGCCAAGGCCAGCCGGACGCGATAGGCCGCGCTCGACCGCCAATAGCCGTGGAGCGTCAGGCTCATGGCAGCCGGGCCTTGGGGAAGTCCTTCCATACCGCGTCATAGTCGAGCTGCGCGTGCGACAGCGCATGAGTGGTGGGCCGATAGGGCCAGCAGCTTTCCACCATGAACGCCATCGTCCCCTCGATCCGGTGCGGCCTGAGGTCGGCGGTGCTCGCCGCCTGCCAGCTGGCGAGGTCGGGGCCGTGCCCCGCCATCAGATTGTGCAGCGACAGCCCGCCGGGACGAAAGCCTTCCGCCTTGGCATCATAGGCGCCGGTGATGAGGCCCATCGCCTCCGACATGACGTTGCGGTGGAACCAGGGCGGACGGAAGCTATCCTCCGCCACCATCCAGCGCGGCGGGAACAGCACGAGATCGGCATTGGCCCGGCCGGGCACGTCGCTGGGCGAGGTCAGCAGGGTGAAGATCGACGGATCGGGATGGTCGAAGCTGACCGTGTTGATCGTGTTGAAGCGCGACAGATCGTACCGCCACGGCGCCAGATTGCCGTGCCAGGCCACCACGTCGAGCGGGCTGTGGTCGAGCGTCATCGTCCAGAGCGAGCCGAGGAATTTCTGGACGACCTGGGTGGGCTCGTCACGATCCTCGAACCAGGCGACGGGCGTCTCGAAGTCGCGCGGATTGCCCAGGCCGTTGGCGCCGATCGGTCCCAGGTCGGGCAGGCGGAACAGGCTGCCATGATTCTCGGCGACATAGCCCGACGCCTCGCCATCGGGCAGCGTGACGCGGAAGCGCACGCCGCGCGGCACCAGCGCGATTTCGCCGGGCGCGATGTCGATCCGGCCCAGTTCGGTCAGGATCGTCAGGCGCCCCGATTGCGGCAGGAAGACCAGCTCGCCATCGGCGTCGACGAAGACCCGTGCCATGTCGCGGTTGCAGGCATAGACATGCACCGCCACGCCCTCCAGATCGGCGGGGTCGCGATTGGCGAGCATCGTCGTCATGCCGTCCAGCCAGTCGGTCCCGGCGGAAGGCATCGGTGCCGGGTCCCAGCGCAGCCGGTTGGGGGGCAGGGGGGCGTCGCTGGTGCCGGCCGCGAAACGCGGCGCGCCGTCATAGGGCCGGTAGGGCGGATGCTCGGCGGTCGGGCGCAGGCGATAAAGCCAGGAACGGCGGTTTTCGTGACGCGGCGCGGTAAAGGCGGTACCCGACAGCTGCTCGGCATAGAGGCCGAAGGCGGGGCGCTGCGGCGAATTGCGGCCGATGGGGAGCGCGCCGGGGACCGCCTCGGTCGCGATGTGGTTGCCGAAGCCGGGGATGTAGCGCGGGGTTGCCGTCTCGTTCATGATCCTCTCCTTTGTCCGGGCACTCCTACCCGCCACGCCGTCGGTCACGGCGAAGCCGCGCCCTGTGGCGTGGCCCCGCCGTGCCGGCCGGTCGATCCTGGTCAGGCGTCGACCGTGATCACCCCGCGACGGATCTGGTCGAGTTCGATGCTCTCGAACAGCGCCTGGAAATTGCCGTTCCCAAAGCCCTCATTGCCCTTGCGCTGGATGATCTCGAAGAAGATCGGGCCGATCATATTCTCGGTGAAGATCTGGAGCAGGATGCCCTCTTCCCCGACATTGCCGTCGATCAGGATGCGGTTGCGCTTCAGCCGGTCCAGATCCTCGCCATGGCCGGGCACGCGCTTGTCGACCAGTTCGTAATAGGTCTCGATCGTGTCCTGCAACCGGACGCCGCGCGCGCGCAGCTTCTCGACGGTTTCGTAGATATCGTCGGTGGTCAGTGCGAGATGCTGGATGCCTTCGCCATTATATTCGCGGATGAATTCCTCGATCTGGCTCTTCTCGTCCTGGCTCTCGTTCAGGGGGATGCGGATCGCCTTGTCGGGGGCGATCATCGCCTGGCTGAACAACCCGGTCGCCTTGCCCTTGATGTCGAAATATTTCTGCTCCTCGAAACCGAACAGCTTGGAATAGAAGCCCGACCAGGTCCGCATCTCGCCGCGACGGACATTGTGGGTCAGATGGTCGAGCAGGTCGAGCCCGACATTGTTCTCGGCCTCCGCCTGCTGCCAGCCCGCCACCTCGGTCCAGTCGGCGAACAGGTCGTCGCCCGCCTTGACCAGATAGAGATAGCTGCCGCCAATGCCCTCGATCGCCCGGGCGTCCGGGCTCAGGCAGCCGCGCGCCGCGTCGACCGGCACCGCGCCGCCCTTCACCGCATGGTCGAACGCCTCCGCCGGATCGGCCACGTAAAAGCCCATGCCGCTGGCCGAGGGGCCGTGCTCGCTGCGGAACTCGGCGGCCTGACCTTCGGCCTCGGCGTTGAGGAGCAGGGTGATGCGCCCCTGCTTGTAGCGGGTGATCGCCTTGGCGGGGTGACGATGGGTGGGGACGAAGCCCATCATGTCGAACTGGCGCGCCAGCAGGTCGGGCTCGGGGGTCGTGAATTCGCAGAAAGCGAAGCCGTCGAGGCCCAGCGGATTGTTCGGGGTGGTTGCCATGACGTCCAACTCCTGATCCAGTAACGTTGGAGACTAAATCGCAGACCGGAGAATTGGTG
>Ga0308171_1001554_pt1 | contig 29720 bp, 32 predicted proteins | sample PhyGR1_FD_202135 | JGI IMG/M metagenome (GOLD analysis project Ga0308171, IMG submission 202135) | Phyllosphere microbial communities from UC Gill Tract Community Farm, Albany, California, United States - DLSLSG.R1 | ecosystem: Host-associated > Plants > Phyllosphere > Unclassified | place: USA...
CGGGTGGTGAAATCGGTAGACACAAGGGATTTAAAATCCCTCGGCTGTAAGGCTGTGCGGGTTCAAGTCCCGCCCCGGGCACCATATTTCTGCCGTAAACAAAAAATAAAAAGTAATATGCAGTGATGTCGTAACCGCCCCTAGGCGGTTTTTTTGTGCCTGCTATCCGGCATGACCTGCACTGGATCTCCCTTCAATCATTTTACCTTCATCACGCTACAGAGCTGAACACCAGTTCATCATCTGTGTCACTGACCAGAACCATTCGCTGCGCCTCTCCACTGGAGGAGACAAACGTTACTTCATGTCCGATGTTGATAGCTTCAAAGGCGTCGGTGGGCTGTGACTGCTTCCGAATCTCCAGTAGCATCCTTGATGAATAGGGTTTGTCACTGACCGTATCAATATGATAATTGGCGGTAAAATTTAGTTCGGGTTGATCAACCACGTAAAATTGTCCTGAAGGCATAGTCTTGACCTCTGCGTAATGTTGGCCATAAGTCCCGGCCAAAACAGGCTACCTGAAATTTAAGGTTAGCTGAATAATCAGTGTCGACAGGCGAAGGCACCTCTTTTTTGATTTTATACGACGGTTGCTAAAAATAGCTGCCGCTTGCGCTTGCCTGATTAGAGTGTGGGACTACTCTTGTTCACACTGCGTGACTTTTCCAGGCACGCTATTCGGGCATGGTATAAAGGTATTACTGCGACTCTTTATGGGTTGACGATGCGGGTTCAAATCCTGCTGCCCGGTCCATCTTCTGTTTCCTGTTAATGCCTGTTTCATCCCTGCAGTTCTGCCACTACAAGCCCAGTTACATCTGATTTCACTCATTTTTGCGGCCTGTGTCGAACTCTGTAACCTGTTGAAACACGGCGGTTTACCGTAAAGTGGTGGGCATTATTTGTCGTCGCAGAGAATTTCGCACCCATGATCACACCTTCTACGCCTGACTTAACGGCATCGGCTCTTCCTCCGGTTATCGGCGTTGTCGCCAGCCAGTTGTTCAATCCCTATCAGCAGAAAGTGCTGGACGAGGTCACACGCCAGCTTAACGCGCACGGTGTTATCACTGTTCTGCTGAATGCAGAAGCGGATACGGCGCTGACAGCACTCCTCCGGCAGGCATCCCCGCTAGCGCTACGTGGTTTACTGCTCTTACCCGGTAACAGGGTAACTGATGCCTGTGATCTGCCGGTACTTGATATTAAGGCAGAGCCTGCAATGCAGGCAGATGCGCTGCGAGCGGGTGAGGTGACAGCAGAGTTACTGATCGCGCAGGGGCACCAGACGTTTGGCTTTATGCAAAGTCAGCCCGGTGAAAGCGCGCAAAAGCAGGGTTACAGCACCACGTTACAGGCGGCGGGCAAGGCGTTGAATGTCGAGCTGACTGCAGAGGGGGACGATCGTGACGTCGCCTATCAGGTGATGATGCACTATCTGAAAAAGACCCGAGCCGCGGAGCGTATTCAGGCACTTTTCTGTGAAAGCGATTTGCTGGCCTTTGGCGCGATGCAGGCGATGCGTGATTTTGGTCAGGGTGCCCATCTGGCGGTGGCAGGATTTGGAGACAGTGAAGAGGCGCGAAGCTCTACCTGGCATCTTACCAGCTGGTCATCTGATATCAGTCAGATTCTGGGCAACGCGATAAATCGCTGGCTGGGGCAACCGGCAGAAATCAGCAGAGGGCAGGGGCAGTTGCAGCGGCGTCACTCCCATTTTGGTAAAATTCTTCCCGGTGAGATGTCAGCCTGCGGCTGCGCATTTCGGCATTAGCCAGCCTGCCACGCAGACTGGCTGAATAAGGTTACGCTTGTGGTTGTCCTGCCGGCCCCATGCCGCCCGGTGCGCCAACCGGTTGCTGCCCACTCGGTGGCGGCGGAGCGACTTTGCCTGGATGAGGCGGCGGTGGGGCGTCTCTTTCTGGTGGTGGTGGTGCACAGGCGGTAAGTGTGGCAAGGACAGCCAGCGTTGATAACAGGTAAGCAATACGTTTCATCGTAATTCCCTGATCAGTTAAGCGGAAGGTTGAGTATAGAGAATCACCACAAAATCGCCCGGATAAGGCTAAACACCCGGTGAGAATAATAAATGAGTGGTGATTATATGAGACGCCTCGCAACTCGCGCATGCTGGCAATGCGTTTAGGGCAGGAGCAGGCTAAAGTAGCGCTTCATTTAAGAGGAGTCGTTATGAATGGCATTATGAAGTTCGTCCGCGGATGGCTGGTGTTCTCTGTACTGTGGGGCGTATTCATGTGGTTTATATCATGGCATCAGCAGGGCAAAGAGCCTGGTCTGGCGATTCTGACAAGTCTCTACGCCGGTTTAATCTATCAGGCGTTGATTACTATGGTTGGCCGCTATCGGGCGCGGCGGCAACAGGCTGAGTAAAGTCTGCTGCCGGAGAGGCAGCAGAACGGCGTTTTAGCCGAAATTACCGGTCAGGCGCTGATGGAAATCAGTGCTGCGCGGATCCAGCCCCTCAATCGTTACGTCTGTACCATAACGCTGATAGCGATATTCAATACCATCCAGCGCTGCGACGCTGGATGCATCCCAGATCTGCGCGTGCGTTAAATCGATAGTCACTTTTTTCGGGTCGTGCGCATAATCAAAATGCTCAAACAGATCGTTGCTGCTGGCAAAGAACAGCGGACCGCGTACCTCATAGCGTACCGACTCACCATCTTCACTCAGCTGACGTTCCGCATGTATCACGTGCGCAATACGGCGGGCAAACAGCAGCATCGCCAGGATGACCCCAGCGAGCACGCCCAGTGCCAGATTTCCTGTCCAGACCGTCACTGCCACCGTCAGCACCATAATCAGCGTCTCTGACCACGGCATACGTTTCAGTGTCGCGGGCTGCAGGCTATGCCAGTTAACGGTTTTAACCGCCACCACCATCATGATCCCGGCCAGCACCACCATCGGGATTTGCGCCATAATCCGGCTCAGTCCGGTCACCAGTAACAGCAGTACCAGACCGGCGGCCACGGTTGAAACGCGGCTGCGTGCCCGGCCCAGCTCAACATTCACGATGGTCTGACCGATCATCGCGCACCCGGCGATACCACCATAAAATCCCGCCAGAATATTTGCTACGCCTAAGCCCCAGGATTCACGACGCTTACTGGAAGGGGTATCGGTCAGATCATCGACCAGTTTGGCGGTCAGCAGCGACTCCATCAGCCCGACAAAGGCGATACTCAGCGCGGTGGGCCAGATAATCTGCAGAGTCTGCAGATTAAGCGGCACCAGCAGACTGTTAAAACCGGGCAGGCCGGGACTCATCGGCCCTTCATCGCCCACGTTCGGCATGCGATAGCCCATTAACAGCGCGACGCCTGTCACCACCACAATGGCAACCAGCGGGGAAGGAACACTTTTTAACAGACGTGGTAACAGCAGCACGATTGCCAGGGTCACGGCAAAGAAAATCCACACCAGTGATGACTGGCCCCAGACGTGCGGCACCTGAGCAAAGAAAATCAGCACGCCCAGCGCATTCACAAATCCCAGCATCACCGAGCGCGGGATGTAGCGCATCATGCGAGCCAGACCGGCCACGCCAAACAGAATCTGAATCACGCCGCCCATTACTACCGCGGGCAGAATATATTCCACGCCGTGCAGATGGACCATTGGCCCGATTACCAGTGCCACGGAACCCGCCGCCGCCGTCACCATCGCCGGACGACCGCCCAGTATCGACAGGGTCAGGCAGAGCACCACCGAGGCGACGAGACTGACTTTAGGGTCGACACCGGCAATAACGGAAAAGGAGATCACTTCAGGGATTAATGCCAGTGCGGTAATTACTCCGGCCAGGCATTCGCGGGTCAATAGCGCAGGTGAACGCAGAACGCGCCCCACACTGATATCGCCCGCCACAACGTCGGTTGCGGCAACATCATTGGTTTGAGTCATAAAGGTTTGCAGGCTCTTTGATTGTTTTGCTCCCGCGCGAGGGGCGGGTAGATTTTGATAATGGTGAGGGGCAGATAGTACCGGGCGACAGGCGAAGATGCCAGAAAAAGGGGGACTCCCTCCATGGAGTCCGACTTACAGTGAGAAATCGTCCGGGGTTTTATGGACCACCAGTTCGAGCAGCTGTCGGTAGTTATCAAGCATCTCCCTGTCACTTTCCAGTTCCAGACGATGAATAAGTTTAGAAATAATGGCTTTATTATTGACTGGCATGCCTGACTGCAGGATTTCTGCAACAAGGATACCCAGCATTTCCATCTCGCTGGCTGGCTTATTGGCCGCAGGGTTAAAATAATCAGCAATTTCCTGATTGGTCCGGGGAAGAATATATTGCATGTGTAAGCCCTTCAGAACAGCCCGATTCCGGTTCGGATGTCAGGACAAAAGCGATCAAAAAAACCACCGCATGGACAGATGCGATGGTACCAGTGTCACAAATTGAGCAAACAAAAAATAACCTCTGAAGGTGGAAATCCACTGACACCTTCAGAGGCGACGCAAGTGCATCATTCGTTACAGAGTCGCATTACAACTCGTGGCAGTAAACTTATACAATGAAAGCCTATCTGTACAATCAGAATCATTGGCAAATTGTGCTATTTTACACTTATCAGCAGGTTATAAGGATTATTCCGAGGCAAAAATTGTACAAATAACCTGTACAAGCTGCGCGGGGGGCGATCTGAGTGGAGAAGGCCGGGAAGCCGTGGTCAGCTTCCAGCAAACAAATCAGCTGAATAACGCCAGTTTTGCCGTCAGCTTACGCAGGGCTTTTTTATCACCGACGATGGCGATTCCCAGCAGGCGCCACTGCTGACGCGGCTGTTGCCGTAGCATGGCGCTAAGCGCCTGATAATCAGTGGTAGACTGCCCCTCTTCCGGAAACAGCACCAGATCATATTCAGCCTGTTCACACTGTTCCCGCAATGCAATGAGCTGTTCGTCGGTTGCGGATAGCACCGGAATACCGGTGGTGATCAAACCGGGACAAGGGCGGCTCTCTGCATCCTCCAGGTTGTCGCCAACCAGCGCGGGATGACGTTGTCCCAGGGTTAAGGCCATCACGGCGGCGGCATTAGTGGCTTTGCCTGGCGGCAGCGTGGCATTCAGTATCATCACACATCGTGGGTCTTGCATTGCGCTTCTCCTGACTTGAAAAGCGCATTGTGACAAGTGGCTTAATCCGGGTCTGGAAGATTTGTGCAGGCGTGCTGATAACGTGCGGGAGAGAGCTGGCAGGCGCGTTTAAACCAGCGGCCAAGGTGACTCTGATCGGCGAAGCCCAGCGCGGCAGCGACATCGGCGACGGGCTGGCCCTGCGCCAGCTGACGACGTGCCTGGCTCAGCCGCCATTGCACCAGCCAGGCGTGGGGCGGTAAACCCCAGTGCGTCTGGAACAGGCGTGATAACCGGAAGCGATCCACCTGCAGCTGCTGCGCCATCTGCACCAGGCCGGGATTGTCGGCATGATGGGCAATCAGCCAGTCACGCGCCTGCAAAGCCAGCCGGACATCTTTATCCATAGGCTGCTCGGGCAGTGACCATTGCTGGTGCGGATTAAGCTGACCGAACATCCGGTCCATCGCCGCCTCTTTGATGATTGCAGGATGATTGTGCCACAGCGCATCAAACGCGTGCCAGACGGCATACGCCAGCGGGCGGTCGTCGCGCAGCGTGTCGGCAAAGCGTAACTCGTGTGGTATGGGTCCATTCGCCTGTTCTGGGGCAAGGTGCTGCGCAATCTGCTGCGGTGAAAGATAGAGCATCCGGTAGGTGAAACCGCTGTCGTTGACAGCATCACCATCATGTAGCTCCTCCGGCTCCAGCATAAAAACTGTGCCGGGACGGCTCTGATGCTGTTTGCGCCGCGAATGAAACTGCTGTACACCTTGCTCGGTTACGCCAATCAGATAACTGTCGTGCCAGTGGGGATCATAAGCATGGCCGGTAAAGTGGGCGCGCAGGGCCTCGATACCGCTGACGGCATCACGGCGCAGATCAACCCAGTTTGTTGCTGCCTGTTTCATGTTCTCTGGCTCCCGGTTGCGGCCTCTGGACATTCTGCCGCGATCCACTAATTTTTAACAGGCCGGACGCTTTTCATTCGTGTTTCGCTTTGCGTATAATAACGCTTCCAATCCATTAGAACTCTTACTATTAGGCTGCTAACATTTGTCTGAGCATACGCGTACCTTTACCCACTTACTGCACCTGACGGCACATGCCTGGCGCCTGGCGGTAGATCGCCACCTTAAAGATAGCGGCTTAAGCATGAGCAGCTGGATGGCCATCGGGCTGATTGCGAGTGAACCGCAACGCATGACGCAGACTGAGCTGGCGCAGCTGCTGGGGCTGGAAGATGCCAGCATGGTGCCGCTGGTGGATCGGCTGGTGAAACAGTCACTGCTTACGCGGGTACAGCCGCCTGAAGATCGGCGTAAACGTCACCTGGTATTGACTGATAAAGGCAACGAAGCGTTCGCCAAAGTGAAAACCGAGGCTGATGCACTTCGTACTGAAATGCTGGCCGATATTGATCCTCAGGATCTGGCCGTAACTGAGCGCGTACTGCAACAACTGCTGAGCCGCATGGGAAGTATGTAGCAGTGGCAAAGCGAAATCCCTACGCTGCACGCGAGTGGTTGCCGCACGAAAAACCGATGATGCCGGGCTCGCCTTCGACACCGCTGCATTCGATGCCGAAACGCGTGGCCTTTGGTCTGATCGGTTTACTTATTTCGCTAACCGGTGCGCTAAGTAACGCACTGGTCACCGCGAATTTGGTAAACCTGCAGGGCACCTTTGGGGCCTGGTCGAATGAAATTGCGTGGCTGCCTGCGGTCTACGTGATGGGAAACATCTCTATTAATCTGCTGCTGGTGAAGTTTCGGCAGCAGTTTGGCCTGCGTGTCTTTACCGAGGCCTTTCTGGTGCTCTATGTACTGGTGGCGTTCTTTCATCTGTTCGCCAACGACCTCAGTTCGGCGATCATTGTGCGCACCGCCCACGGAATGGTGGCTGCGGCACTCAGCTCACTGGGTATCTTCTATCAGGTTCAGGCCTGGCCTGCGAAACATCGCCTGAAAGCGCTGGTAATTGGCCTGACAGTGTCGCAACTGGCTATTCCACTGGCGCGCTTATTCTCGTCAGAATTGTTGCAGCTCAACGAGTGGCGTGGCCTCTATCTGTTTGAACTTGGTCTGGCGCTGATTGCACTCGGTGGGGTGCTGATGCTGAAACTCCCGCCTGGCGACCGCTTCAAAGCCTTTGAAAAAATGGATTTTCTTACCTTTATCCTGCTGGCACCCGGCATGGCATTGCTGTGCGCCGTGCTGACGCTTGGCCGTATTGAGTGGTGGTTCACCACGCCGTGGTTGGGTATTTGTACCGCGATTGCTCTGACGCTGATTGTCGCGGCGATCGTCATCGAACATAACCGGCGCAATCCGCTGATCAACACTCGCTGGCTGAGCAGCGGCATGATGCTGCGGCTTGGCATTGTGATGATCATGATCCGTATCGTACTGGCGGAACAGAATACCGGTGCAATTGGCTTTCTGCAGCAGATTGGCCTGCAGAACGATCAAATGCGCGGCCTGGCGCTGGCGATCATGGCTGGGGTTATCGCAGGCATCGCCGCCAGTGCACTGACCATCAAGCCTAATCACCTTAACTGGCCGATTGTCGCCTCGCTGGTCGTGATGATTATCGCCTCGCTGATGGATGCGCAATCCAGTCCGCTGACCCGCGGCCCCGAGATGTATTTCAGTCAGTTTTTGCTGGGCTTCAGCAGTGCCTTTTTCATGGCACCTGCAATGTTAATGGGCATTGGCAGCGTGGTGACTCAGCCGAAAAACCTGGTGAGCTTTGTGGTGCTATTTGGCATGAGTCAGAACCTGGGCGGGCTGATCGGCTCGGCGATTCTTGGCACGTTTCAGGTCTGGCGGGAAAAATATCACTCCAGTCTGCTGGGCGATCAACTCTCCCTGCTCGATCCCAACGTCACCGAACGGCTCAGCCAGTACAATGCGCTGTTTAATTCGCTGGTCGGTGACGACGTTCTGCGCGGCGCGCAGAGCACCAGCCAGTTACAGACGGTCGCCACGCTGCAGGCCAACGTGCTCGCCTATAACGACACCTATCTGTTAACCGCCGCGCTGGCACTGGTCACATTGATGTGGGTGATGTGGCGTTTAACCCGGCGTCGTTACCTGGACTGGCGTCAGGCACAATTTAACCTGCGTGAGCAGCAACAGCTGGCCGCGTTACAGGAATCAACGGAGAAACAATGAGTCAGCAGGATGAGCTTCAGGCGGCAGAACGCGAACGCGCAAATCGCCGCCGTATTCTTTCTATCGCCGCAGGCAGCGGCATTGTGGTGATTGGCGTACTGGTCATCCTCTATGCCTGGCAACTCTGGCCGTTTACCAGTGCAATACAAAGTACCGAAAATGCCTATGTGCGCGGCCAGGTGACCTTTATCAGCCCGCAGGTCAATGGCTATCTCACCTCGGTAGAGGTGATCGATCTGCAGCCGGTGAAAAAAGGGCAGCTGCTGATGACGATTGACGACCGTATCTATCGCCAGCGGGTCCATCAGGCGCAGGCGCAGCTGGCCATGAAGCAGGCGGCACTGAACAATAACCTGCAGCAGCGGCGCAGCGCACAGGCAACTATCGAGAGCAATAAAGCGGCGCTGGAGAATGCCAAAGCCCAGGCGCTGAAAGGTGGCTTCGATCTGAAACGCGTTGAAAATCTCACCGCGGACGGATCGCTGTCTGTGCGCGAGCGTGATGCCGCCCGTGCCGCTAACGCACAGGCGCAGGCGCAGGTGCGTCAGGCTGCCGCACAAATCGCCGTCGCCGAGCAGAATCTGCAGACTGTCGTCGTTAACCGTGACGCGCTGGAGGGCGATGTTGAGAGCGCCCGCGCCGCGCTGGAGCTGGCGGAGATCGATCTGGCTAATACCCGGATCACTGCGCCTGACGATGGTCAGCTCGGTCAGCTGTCGGTTCGAACCGGAGCCTATGTCACGGCCGGTACGCGCCTGACCTCGGTAGTACCGAATCACAAATGGATCATCGCGAACCTGAAAGAGACCCAACTGGCCCACATCCGTCCCGGCCTGCCGGTGACGATTCGGGTTGATGCGCTGGATGGCAAACGCTTTAACGGTCAGGTGGAATTTATCTCTCCGGCTGCAGGCTCGGAGTTCAGCGCCATCTCTCCCGACAACGCGACCGGAAACTTCGTTAAAATTGCACAGCGCATTCCTGTTCGCATCCGCATCGACGATCAGGATATGCATCAGCTGCGTCCAGGTATGTCGGTTGAAGTCAATATCGACACCGCCGCCCAGCCGGATGGTGAGGATGGGCGATGATGCGGCGCGGCTTACTGGTAAGCGCGCTCACGCTGGCACTGACCGGCTGCGCCACGCAGGTTGAAAAGGCACCGGCCTCTCTGCCGATCCCCGAGGCCTGGCGCACGAGTGTCGGGCCAACAGCTGCGCCGGAAGCGGAGTGGTGGCGCGCGTTTCATGATGAATATCTCAACCGGCTGGTAACACAGGCGCTGCGTAATAATCCCGATATCCTCACTGCGCGATCCCGGGTTGAGCAGTATCGCGCCCAGCTGCGCGCCGCACAGGGCGATAACTTTCCAGCGCTGAGCGCTGGCGTTGCCGCGACCCGTGAACGTACGCTCTCGTCAGTGACCGGGCAGCCGTATGAAACCGATGTTTTCCAGGGCTTATTAAAGGCGAACTATGAGGTTGATCTCTGGGGCGCGCGCAGCAGCAGCATCTCGGCATCGCAGGCGAGCTTAGCGGCACAGCAGGCCGCCGCGTCTGCCGCTGAGCTGACCATCGCCAGTTCAGTAGCATCGGGTTATCTCAATTTGTGCGCACTGGATGAGCAACTGCGGGTGACGGAAGCGACGCTGGCGACCCGCAACAACTCTCTGAAGCTGGCACAGCGTCAGTTCGAAACGGGCTACACCTCGAGGCTGGAGTGGATGCAGGCCGCCTCGGAATATCAATCGGCTAAAGCGCAGATGCCGCAGTTGCAGCATCAGATCACTCAGCAGGAAAATGCGCTGAGCATTCTGGTGGGCATGAACCCGCGTAGCATTGCCCGTCGTCAGCAGTTCGATCAGATTTTACCGCAGCAGATGCCGTCGCTGTTGCCATCAGAACTGCTTAATCGCCGTCCGGATATTATGCAGGCTCAGCGTCAATTACTGGCTGCAGATGCCAGCCTGGCCTCATCGCGGGCTAAGCTGCTGCCGGGGCTGAACCTCACCGCCACCGGCACCCTGCAGAGTTCGGTGCTGCACCAGTTAGCGGACGATCCGTTCCGGCTCTGGAGCGTGGGTGGCAGCATCCTGGCGCCGCTGCTGAACCGTGAAGCGCTGACGGCGCAGGTTGATGTCTCAATGGCAACGCGCAATCAGGCGCTGTACGGTTATGAAAAAGTAGTTCGCAACGCTTTCTTGGAAGTTAACGATGCAATAGACGCCATCCGGCAGCGTGAGGCACAGCTTCAGGAGTTGCAAAAGCAGGAAGATTATGTGAAAGAAGCGCTGCGCATTGCCCGCAATCGCTATCAGAACGGCTACGCCTCCTATCTGGATGAACTGGATGCGCAGCGAACCCTGTTTTCAACCCAGCTGAACCGGGTGACTGTCAAAAATAACCTGCTACTGGCACAGATCGATCTCTACCGCGCGCTGGGCGGTGGCTGGACATCAGCTTCCGCACCCTGATTACCCGGGCCGATCCAGCCGCAACCAGAGTTTCTGCGGCCGGGATCGGCCTCTGCGCTGTCGCTTCGACTGCGCATATTGCCCCGCTTTAATTCCCCAAATAACCCCTCAAAACCCATTCATACTTCTGCTTACCTGTCTTTACATTCGATGATATCATGCGCGGGTTTTAAACCAGTCAGACGGAAAAGCGCACATAAAGTTAAAAAATTGCCAGGCGAGTTATCCGCTTAATCCACTGATATTAATCATAAAAGAAGGGATTCATCATGAATAAAAAGACCATTTTCACGCTGGCCGTCGTTGCGGCGTTATTAACCGGCTGTGCGCGCACTGCGCCGATTCACAACGTGAATCAGACCCTCACCCAGCGCTACACCGACAACCAGATGAAACTGGCAATCATTGAAGCAGGTATCAGCCGGAAATGGGTAATGACTCCCGTTTCACCTGGTGTAATCAATGGCCGTCTTGCGCAGCGTGATTTCGTGGCGAATATCCGCATCACCTATACCAGCCAGAATTACCGCATCGATTATGTCAGCAGTGAAAACCTGAAAGCGGAAGAGGGTGAGATTCATAATAACTACAACCGCTGGATCACCAATCTCGACCAGGATATTCAGTTACGACTGTCGGCCCTTGCCGCTCAGTAATGCGTGTGCTGTCGCAATGATTTGCCGACAGACGATCTGAGCATAAAGATCTGCCGCATCCGGCCGACAAATCAGATGAGCTGCTATTGCTGAATCACTGAAGAAACCACTACCGTGAACGCCCGATACGGATCGGCAGAGGTTTCCCGGTACGCACTTTTTTTGCAGAGGGCAGGGGTGACGATCTGATGAACGCCGGCTCCACACGTATGACGAAAAGAGTGTTGAGATGAAACTCGCTTACTCACTGGTCGACTGGCAGGCTCTGGCTCCGGGATTACACGGCGGCGAGGCCTGGCAGGACTGGGCGCAAAAGGGCTTTGCCATCGACCCCACAGAGGCGATGGCAAAGCCGCAATTTTTACCGATGATGACGGCGCGTCGTCTGAGCGGCGGCAGTCGTGTGGCGGTTGAGTGCGGGCTGGCGCTGCTGGCGCGGCAACAGGTAGACGCTATTGTCTTTACCAGCCGTCACGGTGAGCTGGAGCGTAATCTGCGAATTCTCCATACGCTGGCGGATCACCAGTCGATGTCACCCACAGATTTTGCCATGTCGGTTCACAATTCGGCGGTTGGCAGCCTGACGATTGCGGCCAAAGCACCGCTGGTCTCCACGTCAATTGCGGCAGGCATTGATTCTTTTCAGCAGGGATTAATTGAAGTCAGCGCCCTGCATCAGGCGGGCTATCAGCAGGTGCTGCTGGTCGATTTTGACGGCATCGTGCCTGACTATTATTTACCGTGGCTGGCGGAACAGCGCGTGAATTTCTCCTATGCGGTGGCGCTGCTGCTGCGTGCGGGTGAACAACTCCACTGCACGGGCCGCACTGGCGGAGAGGAGAAGGCTGAAACACGTCTGCCTCAGAGTCTGCGCTTTCTGCAGCAGTGGCTGGCGGCGTCCCCCACCTTCAGCCTGGCAGGCGAACGCCTGACATGGCACTGGGAGAGAAATCATGGCTGATTGTTCGCAACCGGCGCAGTTCGCGGGGCGCCGCGTTAACTATTACTGGCGGCTGGTGATGACGGCGGTGAGTTTTACGCTGTTTGGCCTTGGCGGGCTGCTGTTATCACTGGTTGGTTTCAACCTGCTGCTGCTGGTACAGCGCGATTCGCTGCGTCGCCGCCTGCTGGCCCGACGTGCCATTGCCTTTAGTTTCCGCTGCTTCCTGCGTTTCTGCCGGATGTTCGGCGTCTATGACTACCGTATTGAAGGCGCTGAGCTGCTGCAACAGGATCGCGGATGCCTGATTGTCGCCAATCATCCATCCCTGATCGACTACGTGATGATCGCCTCGGTACTGCCGGAGATGGATTGCCTGGTGAAAGCCGATCTGCAGAAGAACCCTTTTATGCGTGGAGTGATCCGCGCCGCCGACTATCTGATCAACAGTGAAGCGGAGACGCTGCTGCCGGACAGTCAGCAGCGACTGGCGCGCGGCGACAATATATTGATCTTTCCGGAAGGCACCCGTACCCGCTACGGTCAGCCGCTGACTTTGCAGCGTGGAGCCGCCAATATTGCGGTGCGCGCCGGATGCGATCTGCGCGTGGTTCACATCACCTGCACTCAGCGTATGCTCGATAAACAGAGTCGCTGGTATGAGATTCCGCCGGTTAAACCGCTATTTACCGTGCGAGTAAAAGCGCGAATCGACAGTCAGTCGTTTTGTGAAAGCAATCCCGATGCGCAGCCGCTGGCCGCGCGTCGCCTGACTCGCCATTTAGAGCAGGCGCTGGTCCCCCAGAACAGGTAAGACGAAAACAGGTATGGATTCATTAATTAACGATATCAAACAGATGATTATCGACACGCTGAACCTTGAAGATCTCAGTCCCGATGATATTGAAACCGACGCTGCGCTGTTTGGCGACGGGCTGGGGCTGGACTCAATTGATGCACTGGAACTGGGCCTGGCAGTGAAAAATCGCTACGGCGTCGCGCTCTCTGCGGAGAGTGAAACCCTGCGAGCGCACTTCTTTTCGGTTGCGACGCTGGCCGCGTTCGTCAACCAACAGCGCAGCTGAAAGCGGAGATAACCTTATGATGAACAAAGAAGAGATTTATCAGGAAGTGGCTTCGCTGCTCACCAGCCTGTTTGAAATTGCGCCTGAGGATATCCATCCCGAGGCACGTCTGTACGAAGATCTCGAGCTCGACAGCATTGATGCCGTTGATATGGTGGTTCATCTGCAAAAGCGTACCGGCCGTAAAATTAAGCCGGAAACTTTCCGCGCGGTGCGTACCGTGCAGGATGTGGTGGATGCCGTGGAACAACTGATGCGCGAAGACGCCTGATCTGTCGTGCCTGCTGCCACTCTTCGCCTGCTCAATCTGCTGACACTGCTGGTCTGGCCGCTGCTGGTCTGGCTGGCACTCACCCAGCCGCACTGGCAGGGACTCTTCTGGCTGCTGGCGCTGCTATTTGGCCTGCGCTGGCTGCAACTGCGTCGTCAGAAAAATGCCATGGGTGCGGTCATGGGCTGGCTGGCGCTGCTCGGCGCGCTGCTTTGTATCAGCAGCCAGCTGCTACGCGCTCAGCATCTGCTGCTCTGGTATCCGGTGGCGGTCAATCTGGCGATGCTGCTGGTGTTTGGTGCCTCACTCTGGAGCGCGATGCCGCTGGTGGAACGTATCGCCCGACTACGTGAGCCGGAACTCCCTGCCGCCGCTGTGCCTTACACCCGACGCGTCACCCAGATCTGGTGCCTGTTTTTTATCGGCAACGGCAGCATGGCGCTCTATACCTGTCTGCATGGCGATCTGCGGCTCTGGACGCTATGGAACGGCGGCATCAGCTACCTGCTCATCGGCGTGCTGATGGGAGCAGAATGGTGGGTACGTCAACGCGTGAGGCGAAAAGCATGAGGGTCGCTGACTGGCTGGCGGGAGACGATCGCGAGGTCGCCTGGCGAGGCGATCAACCGCTGATGCTCAGCGGGATGCATCGTCAGGTGCTGGCGCTCACGCATCGCTTAGCCGCGCAGCCGGGCACACACTGGGCGCTCTGTTTTGATGACAGCTACCGTTTCTGTGTGGCGCTGCTGGCATGCTGGTATGCCGGTAAAACGCCGGTGATGCCGGGTCACAGCCGCGCAGCTCTGCTGGATGAGATGCAGGAGCAACTGGATGGCGTGCTGTGCGACATGCCGCTGGGTGTCAGTCTGCCGCTGCTGATGTGTGACGACGCAGAAGCGCAGGGGCAGTTACCGCCGCTGCCGGAGAGTGCAGCGCTGGTGCTCTTTACCTCGGGATCGACGGGCGTGCCGCGTCAGGTGGTAAAGCCGCTGGCGGTGATGGAGCAGGAGACCCGCTGGCTCAGCACTCTGTGGGGTGAGTCGCTGCGGGGATGCCGGGTCATCGCCTCGGTCAGCCATCAGCATCTTTATGGTTTATCGTTTCGACTCTTCCTGCCGATGACGCTCGGGTTGCCGTTTTCCGCCCAGCCGCTGTTTTATGGCGAACAACTGGCTCAGCTTCCGCGCGACTGTCACTATGCTTTTATCAGCAGCCCGGCCTTTTTATCGCGGCTGGACAGCACGCTTGATGCGCCCGCCTGTGAACTGATTGTCTCTGCCGGTGGCACACTGCGCGTGTCAGATGCAGAACAGGTCAGGCAGCGCTTTGGCTGTCAGGTCAGTGAAATTTATGGCAGCACCGAAACCGGCATTCTGGCCTGGCGTCGGTGCGATCGTCCCGACGCGCCGTGGCGCAGCTTCCCGGAAGTCAGGCTGGAGCAGGTGACGCCCGATCGCTGGCAGGTCTGGTCACCGCTGATTGGGGATAACAATGGCCTGACGCTGGACGATCGGCTGAATATGCAACCGGACGGCGGATTTCAGCTGGCAGGACGTCACGACCGCATCGTGAAAATCGGTGATAAGCGCATCTCATTAAGTGAGATCGAACGCCGTCTGACCGATCTGCCAGAAATTGAAGATGCCGTGGCGCTGATAGTCACGCGTCATGATCGTCAGGCGATTGGCGTCGTGCTATCACTGAACAGCACACTGGATGAGGCGGCTCTGCATCAGCGCAGGCAGCAGTGGAAACGCCAGCTACAGCGCTGGCTCGAACCGCTGGCGATGCCGCGCTACTGGCGGATTGTCGCCACTATTCCGGTCACCACTCAAAGTAAACGCGCCTGGCCGCTAATAGAGGAACTTTTTCATGTTGCCGATTGAACACAGCCGGAAACGGCAGGCTGACAGTGTGACGCTGACCCTGCAGGTTGAGGCCGGACTGTTCTGGTTCCAGGGGCACTTTCCGGCGCTGCCGATTCTGCCCGGAGTGGCGCAGCTCGACTGGGTGATGCACTACGGGGTGTCACTGCTCGCGCCCGGTAAACAGTTTGTCGCCATTGAAAACATCAAATTTCAGCAGCCGGTGTTACCCGACTCACTAATACAATTACATATTGACTGGGACGCTGAAAAATCGCGTCTGAGTTTCCGCTATAGCCTGCTGAGTGACGACGGCGAGCAGAGTGCCAGCAGCGGGAAGATCGCGCTGTGTTAAGCGCTGCGTTCTCACCCTGCGTGGTGATCCCCTGCTACAACCACGGCGCGATGATGGCGTCTGTGCTGGCGCGGCTGGCACCCTTTAACCTGCCAGTGATCGTGGTGGATGACGGCAGTGATGCGGCGACTCAGCTTCAGCTGGCGACGTTACATGCCCCGCAGCTCAGCCTGCTGCGTCTCGACAGTAATCAGGGTAAAGGTGCGGCGGTGATCCACGGTTTGCGGGCCGCTGCGGCACGCGGCTTTACCCATGCGGTGCAGCTTGACGCGGACGGCCAGCATCAGGCAGAGGATCTGCCGCTGATGCTGGCGGAAGCGGAGCGCTATCCTGATGCGCTGATCTCCGGCCAGCCGCTGTATGACGACTCGATCCCCAAATCACGTCTTTATGGTCGCTACATCACCCACTTCTGGGTCTGGATCGAAACGCTGTCGCTGTCGATCCGCGACAGCATGTGTGGTTTCCGCGTCTATCCGCTGGCTGCGACGCTGGCACTATGCGATCGCCGGGCTATCGGCCAGCGCATGGATTTCGACACTGAAATTATGGTGCGGCTTTACTGGCAGGGAATGCGCAGTCGCTTTATCCCGACCCGTGTCACCTATCCGGCCAGCGGGTTGTCGCACTTTGATGCGCTCTACGACAACCTGCGCATCTCCTGGATGCATACCCGGCTGTTCTTCGGCATGCTGCCGCGCATCCCGCGTCTGCTGGCAATGCGTAAATCGCCAGCGCACTGGTCTGTGGAATCGGAGCGGCGCGGACAGTGGGGATTACGTTTTATGCTGGCAGTCTATCGCTATGGCGGGCGGCTGCCCTTTACACTGCTGCTCTGGCCGGTCGTCGCGGTCTACTGGCTGAGCGGTCAACGCGCGCGAAGCGCTTCCCGGCAATGGCTGGCGCAGGTCACCGTTGCCGCACAGCAGCGGCAGGTTGCGTTACCGCCACGGCTTAACAGCTACCGCCATTTTCTGCGCTTCGCCGGGGCGATGCTGGATAAAGTCGCCAGCTGGCGCGGGGATTTGCAGTGGGGACGGGATATTGATTTCGCGCCGGGCGCAGAAGCGATCATCCGCGCACCCACACCCCAGGGCAAGCTGATCCTCGCTTCCCACCTTGGTGACATTGAAGCCTGTCGCGCGATGGCACAGCAGGTCAGCGGACTGGTGATTAACGCGCTGGTGTTTACCGACAATGCCCGACGTTTTCGGGCAGTACTGGAAACCATCGCCCCGCAGGCGGGAGTGAATCTGATGCCGGTCAGCGATATCGGGCCGGAGACGGCGATCCTGCTGCAACAGAAGCTGGATGCGGGGGAATGGGTGGCGATTGTCGGGGATCGTACCGCGGTGAATCCACAACGCGGCGGCGAGCGTCGGGTTATCTGGAGCGATTTTCTGGGCCGGGCCGCACCGTTTCCGCAGGGGCCGTTTGTGCTGGCGGCCGCGTTGCGCTGTCCGGTGCTGTTGATGTTCGCGCTGCAGCAACGGGGTAAACTGCGTATCCACTGTGAGCCGTTTGCCGATCCGCTACTGCTGCCACGGGCGCAACGTCAGCAGGCGCTGCAACAGGCGGTCGATCGCTATGCGCAGCGACTGGCCCACTACGCACTGCTGGCTCCGCTGGACTGGTTCAACTTTTTCGATTTCTGGACGCTGCCTGATCAACAGGCGCACCACAAGGAGTCTGACCATGACTGAACATCATGCTGAAGTCGTGCTGACCGTCTCATTCAACGACTGCGATCCCATGGGCGTAGTCTGGCACGGTAATTATTTCCGCTTTTTCGAAGTCGCGCGTGAAGCCCTGCTGCGCAGCATTAACTACAGTTATGCCGAGATGGCCGCCAGCGGCTACGTCTGGCCGGTGGTCGACACCCGGGTCAAATACCGTCAGCCACTGCGCTGCGAAGAGACGATCCGCGTCAGCGCACGGATTACTGAATATGAGAACCGCCTGCGCATCGACTATGAAGTACGAAATGCGGCCGATCAGATCACCACCAAAGCGCATACGCTGCAGGTGGCCGTAGAGCAGGAGAGTCAGGCACTGTGCTTTGTTTCGCCCGACATTTTACTGGAACGCTTAGGAGTGAAAGGATGCTGAAAATAGTGCTTACCGGCCTGCTGCTGTGGGCGAGTGCCGCCAGCGCGGTTACGCTGGATCAGTTGCAGCAGCGTTTTGCCAGTCAGCCTGTGATCCGGGCAGACTTTACTCAGACGCGCACCATTTCTGGTATGCATCAGCCGCTGGTGTCGCACGGGCAGATGCTGATCGCCCGCGAGCAGGGGTTATGGTGGCATCAGCAGACGCCATTTGTGATGACGCTATTGCTGGATGATAAGCGCATGGTGCAGAGCCTCAACGGGCAGAAGCCTCAGGTGATCACCGCCGACAGCAATCCGCAGATGTTCCAGTTCAACCACTTGTTGCGGGCGCTGTTCCAGGCCGATCAGAAAGTATTGAACGAAAACTTTAGCGTGGCCTTCAGCGATCGCGGCAACGGCGCCTGGACGCTCGATCTGACGCCCAAAGCCGCGCCGCTCAACAAAATTTTCAACCGTATCTCACTGGCGGGTAGCGCCTTTCTGGATAGCATCAACCTGGACGATAAGCAGGGCGATAAGACCCAGATTCAGCTCAGCAACACCCGTACTGAACCGCCGCAGTTAAGCGATGAGGAGCAGGCGCGTTTTGCCGGGCCGTAACGATCGGCTGCTGGCTATTCTGTGGCTGGCCCTCTGTCTGTTGCTGGCGGCAGCGCTCGCCTTTCTGCTGCCGCGCAGCCAGCTTAACAGCAGCGTGCTGGCACTGCTGCCGCAGCAGAATCTGGGCGCGGCGCCGCCTGCGCTGCAGCAGGGCTTCATGCAGCGCCTGGATCGCCAGATGGTGTGGCTGGTTTCGCCCGGTGAGCAGGACGATCCGCAGGTCGCGGCCTGGTGGCTGGCTCAACTGCGCGCGCTGCCGGAACTGAAACAGGTGCAGGGCGCTCTTGATGCGCAACAGCAGCAACAGTGGGGCCGCTTTGCCTGGCAACATCGTAACGGCCTGATTGATGAAGCGACGCGCAGCCGGTTGCAGAATGGCGGTGGGGCGCAGGCCGACTGGCTGCTGGCACAGCTCTTTTCAGCCTTCTCGGGCGTCAGCAGCAAAGAGTTGCAGGGCGATCCTTTGATGCTGGTGCGCGGTTCACAGCTGGCGCTGGCCCAGAACGCCGGGCGCATGACGCTGCATGATGGCTGGCTGACGGTAAAAGATGAGCAGGGTAAACAGTGGTATTTTCTGCATGGCGAACTGGCGAATAACGCCTTTAGTATGCAGCAAAGTCATGCACTGGTGACCCGGCTCGGTGCGCTGGAACAGCAGCTTAAAGGCCACTGGCCACAGGCGAAACTCCTGACGCGAGGCACAGTCCTGTTCAGCGACAACGCCAGCCAGCGCGCGCAGCATGATGTCAAAACGCTGGGCAGTATGACGCTGGGGGGCGTCGTCCTGCTGGTACTTCTGGTCTTTCGTTCACTGCGTCCGCTCTTGCTGACGGTGACCTCTGTGGCAATCGGCGCGATGGCGGGCACGGTGATGACGCTGCTTTGCTTCGGCGAATTGCATCTGATGACGCTGGTGATGAGCCTGAGTATTGTTGGCATCTCGGCGGATTACACGCTCTATTACCTCACCGAGCGTATGGTTCACGGCGATCAGCAAACCCCGTGGCAGAGCCTGCGAAAAGTCCGCGGCACGCTGCTGCTGGCGCTCGCGACCACGGCCATTGCCTGGCTGCTGATGCTGCTGGCGCCGTTTCCGGGGCTGCGTCAGCTGGCGGTGTTTGCCGCCAGCGGCTTAACCGCCTCCTGCCTGACGGTGATTCTGATCACGCCGTGGCTGGTACGCGGATTACCGGTGCGACCGGTGCCGCTGATGGTGCCACTGGCGCGCTGGCTTGCTGCCTGGCGCCGTCAGCGCGCGCTGCGCGTTGGATTACCCATCGCGATGGCGATTTTTGCCCTGACCGGTATTGCTCAGCTGAAGATAGATGATGACATCGCGCATCTGCAAAGTGCGCCTGCGCAGCTGCTTGAACAGGATCGCCAGCTCGCGACGCTGACCGGCCAGCGTGCCGATCAGACCTGGTTTGTTGTCTGGGGCGATGACGCGCAGCAGACACTGCAGCGGCTGGAAAAACTGGCACCGGATCTGCACCATGCGCAACAGCAGGGCTGGCTGCAGCGCTATCGTCTGTTGCCCCTTCAGTCGCTGGCTCAGCAACAGCAGGATCTCCAGCTGTTGAAGCAGGCTGCCCCGACGATTAGAGCGCGACTGCAGCAGGCGGGGATTGCGCTTGCCGCGCCGGATCTGACCCCGATGCCGGTGACGCCGGATGACTGGCTGGCGAGTCCGCTGAGTGAAGGCTGGCGTCTGCTGTGGCTGACGCTGCCGGATGGGCAGAGCGGCGTTTTGATCCCCACCAGCGGCGTCAAAGACAGTGCCGCGCTCGCGGCGCTGGCTACGCAGCATCCGGGCGTCAGCTGGATTGACCGTAAATCCCGTTACGATTCGCTGTTCAGTTTCTGGCGCACCCTTCTCGGCGGTTTACTGACACTGGCGCTGCTGCTGATTACCCTGAGTTTTGTGCTGCGGCTGGGGCTAAAAGCGGGTTTACGCAGCGCGCTGCCGTCAGTTCTGTCGCTGGCGATGGCGCTGGCAACGCTGGGCTGGATCGGCGCGTCTCTGAACCTGTTTGCGCTGCTGGCGATGATTCTGGTGCTGGGCATCGGCATTAACTACACGCTATTTTTCAGCAACCCACAGGGTACGCCATTGACCTCATTGCTGGCGGTCTCGCTGGCGATGATCACCACCTTACTGACGCTGGGGATGCTGGTATTTAGCAGCACCAGCGCGATTGCCAGTTTTGGCACCGTATTATGCAGCGGCATCTTCAGCGCTTTCCTGCTGTCACCGCTGGCGATGCGACCCACCCGATCAAGGAGCAAACAATGATCCGCGCCGCCTTTATTCTGCTCACAGCTCTGCTGCTCAGCGCCTGTGCCGGTCATGCACCTGACAGCAGCCATCCTGCTGCCTGGCTGAAACCGGGCGTGAAGGTGACGCTGCCTCCACCTGGCATTCGTCCCGCCTTCCAGCAGCAGCAGTTGCTGACCGGGCAGGTAAAAGGCCAGAGTCAGTCACTGCTGGTGCTGCTCAGCGCCGATGAACAGCAGATTGATCTGGCGGGGCTCTCCTCGGTGGGTATCCGCCTGTTCAGCCTGCGCTACGATGCCCGTGGTATTCACACCCAGCAGCTGATGCCACTGCCGCAGATGCCCCCCGCCAGTCAGGTGCTGGCGGACATCATGCTCAGCTACTGGCCGCTGGATGTGTGGCAAAAGCAGCTACCGCCGGGCTGGACGCTGCAGGATCAGGGGTTAAAGCGACGGCTACTTGATGCCGATAAGCAGCTGGTGACCGAAATTGATTATCTGCAACGTGGTAATCAGCGACAGCCGATCAGCATTCAGCAGCATGCCTTTGGCTATCAGATCCGCATTCAACATCTGGACGCCTCATGATTTACATCTCTGCCATCGGCATGCTTAATGCCCTGGGTAATGACAGTCAGCAGATTGCAGACAGCCTGAAAAAGGGTGAGGCACCCGGTATGCAGCTGCGCCATGGCTGGCTGAGCGGTGATCGCGCCTGCTGGCTGGGCAGGGTTGAGGCTGAACTGCCGGCGATTCCTGCTGCGCTGAGCGCGCACAATACCCGCAATAACCAACTGCTGCTGGCCGCGCTGGTGCAGATTCGTCCGGCACTTGATGCGGCGATTGCCCGTTATGGTGCCAGCAGAGTGGCGATTGTGCTGGGCACCAGTACCTCGGGCGTGGATGAGGGCGATCAGCAGATTTGTGGCAATCAGCCCGATTATCACTACCAGATGCAGGAGTTGGGCGATCCATCACGTTTCCTGGCTCACTATCTGCAGCTGGATGGTCCAGCCTATACCATTTCTACCGCCTGCTCCTCCAGCGCCCGCGCCATAATCAGCGGTGAGCGACTGATTGCGGCGGGGCTGGCGGATGTCGCACTGGTGGGCGGTGCGGACTCCCTGAGCCGGATGCCCATTAACGGCTTCGACAGCCTGGAATCGCTTTCTGAACGTCGCTGCGCCCCATTCAGCCGGGATCGGGACGGTATCTCAATTGGTGAAGGCGCGGCGCTGATGCTGCTGACGCGCGAACCGCAGCCGCTGGCGCTGCTGGGCGCGGGCGAATCATCTGATGCCTGGCACATGTCAGCTCCCCATCCGCAGGGTGAGGGCGCTGAACGTGCGATGCGCATGGCGCTGCAGCAGGCGAATCTGTTGCCGCAGCAGGTCGGATATATCAATCTTCACGGCACAGCGACGCCGCTGAACGACCAGATGGAAGCCGCTGTCATTGAGCGCCTGTTTGGCAATGCGGTTCCGTGCAGCTCGACCAAACATCTTACCGGGCATACGCTCGGCGCGGCAGGGGTGTGCGAGGCCGCGCTCAGCGCGCTAATCCTGCTACACAATCTGCCGCTGCCCGCGCAGGATTTCAGTGAGACGGAGCAGGATGGCACGCTGCCGGATTGCGGATTGCTGTTACAGCCGCAGGCGCTGCAGCGGCCGGTCATCGCCTCGAATTCATTCGCCTTTGGCGGCAATAACACCTGTCTGATTCTGGGACGCCTTGATGGACATTAATTCTCCCGCGGCACACTGGCTGCCGCACGCTGCGCCGATGCTGCTGCTTGATCAGTTGATCGCCGTTGATGAAGACCAGGTTCACTGTCAGGTGTCGACCTGTGCCGGTGGCGTACTGGCTCCGTTTCTTACATCACAGGGCGAAGTGCCTGCCTGGTTTGGCGTCGAAATGATGGCGCAGACCGTGGGCGTCTGGTCGGGCTGGCATGCAAAGCAGGGCGGCGCCACCCTGATCCCGCCCGGTATGCTGCTGGGCGGACGCGTCTGGCGAGCTGAGCGGCCGTGCTTTCCGGCCAATATCACGCTGGATATCCGGATGACGCTGCTGATGCGGGATGACCGCATGGGCAGCTTTGAGGGCGACATTCGTTATGGCACACAACGGCTTGCCAGCGGTCGTCTGAACACGTATCAACCCAATGAAGCAGAGTTACAGCAATTAATGTCACAAGGAAATCAGCCATGACAGATTCGGTATTAGTGACGGGCGCCAGCAAAGGCATCGGCCGCGCGATTGCGCTGCGTCTCGCCCAGGATGGCTATCAGGTTATCGTTCATTTTAACCGCGACCGTGCAGGCGCTGAGCAGTGCCTGCAGCAGATCGAATCCGCAGGCGGCACGGGCCGTGTGCTGGGATTTGATGTAGCTGACCGGGTGGCAACCCGCGCCGCGCTGGAAGCGGACATTGAGCAACACGGCGCCTATTATGGCCTGGTGAGTAATGCCGGTATCACCCGTGATGCGGCGTTTCCCGCCCTGACGGATGAGGAGTGGGACAGCGTGATCCACACCAATCTCGACAGTTTTTATAATGTGATCCAGCCCTGCGTGATGCCGATGATCGGCCTGCGGCGCGGTGGCCGTATTATTACGCTCTCATCGGTTTCCGGAATAATGGGTAATCGCGGTCAGGTCAACTACAGCGCGGCGAAAGCGGGCATTATCGGGGCCACGAAAGCACTGGCGATTGAACTGGCTAAACGCAAAATCACCGTTAACTGCATCGCGCCGGGTCTGATCGATACCGGCATGGAGGGAATGGAACCTCAGGTGATTGAGGAAGCAATGAAAATCGTGCCGATGAAGCGCATGGGCGCGGCTGAAGAAGTCGCCGGGCTGGCGAGCTATCTGATGTCCGATATCGCCGGTTACGTGACGCGTCAGGTGATTTCGATTAATGGAGGCATGCTGTGATCCAGCGGGTAGTCGTAACCGGTATGGGCGGTGTCACCGCTTTTGGTGAGTCCTGGGCGGAGGTGTCGGCGCGGATCCGTGCAGGCCGCAATGCAGTGCGTTTTATGCCCGAATGGCAGATCTACGACGGGCTGCATACCCTGCTCGGCGCACCCGTGGATAACTTTGAACTGCCTGCGCACTATACACGCAAGCGTATCCGCGCCATGGGCCGCGTTTCGCTGCTGGCGACGCGTGCAACCGAGCTGGCGCTGACCCAGGCGGGCCTGATTGACCATCCGGTGCTGACCAGCGGGGAAACGGGCATCGCCTACGGTTCGTCGACCGGCAGCACCGGGCCGGTCAGCGAGTTCGCCACCATGCTGACGGAAAAGCACACTAACAATATTACTGGCACCACTTACGTGCAGATGATGCCGCATACGACGGCCGTCAATGCCGGGCTGTTTTTCGGCCTGCGCGGCCGGGTGATCCCGACCTCCAGCGCCTGTACGTCCGGCAGCCAGGCGATTGGCTATGCCTGGGAAGCGATTCGTCACGGTTATCAGACGGTGATGGTTGCTGGTGGTGCGGAGGAGCTTTGTCCGTCGGAAGCGGCAGTGTTCGACACCCTGTTTGCCACCAGCCAGCGTAATGACGCACCGCACACCACGCCTGCACCCTTTGATCAGCAGCGCGATGGCCTGGTGATTGGCGAAGGCGCCGGCACGTTGATCCTGGAGTCGCTGGACCATGCCCTGGCGCGCGGCGCCACGATTTACGCGGAGCTCACCGGTTTCCATACCAACTGCGATGCCGCGCATATCACGCAGCCGCAGCGGGAAACCATGCAGATCTGCATCGAGCGGGCGTTGCTAAGCGCGGGTATTACGGCCGCAGACGTTGGTTATGTGAATGCGCACGGCACCGCCACGGAACGGGGTGACATGGCCGAAAGTCTGGCAACGGCGGCGGTGTTTGGCGAAACAACGCCGATCTCCTCGCTGAAGTCCTATTTTGGCCATACGCTGGGGGCCTGTGGAGCACTGGAAGCCTGGATGAGTATTGAGATGATGCGCGAAGGGTGGTTTGCGCCAACCCTTAACCTGACACAACCCGCCGACGACGGTGGTCAGCTGGATTACATCATGGGTGAGCCGCGAAAGCTGGAGACCGACTATATCCAGAGTAACAACTTTGCCTTCGGTGGGATAAACACCTCACTGATCTTCAGGCGCTGGCGCGGCGTCTGACAACTTGCCCGTGCTGCGCAGGCTCGGGCCAGTTTATTTTTTGGACGAAAGAACCGGACGATAAACAGCCTTTCATTTACACTGTCATTCACCGCATCACACCCGGCGGCCCTATTTTTTACAGGATAGTTATGTCTTTGCCCTCGCCACCCGACGATCACGATGAGCCGATTCGCCAGTCACTTGACGATGCGCACTTTGCGATAGTGGTACTTGTGGTGACCTCAGTAACGCTTATAATCTTTGTCCTGATGATTACGCTCTGGATGAGCTGACACGCACAGGGATTCAACGGATTGAATAAGGAGAAGGCGATGGACTCCGGAGATGACAAGTTAATCGCAATTATCGGTTTGCTGGCCGCCTGTCTGATCGGCGTCACCTTCCTGTTTACCATGGTGTGGCTGACCGATGTTCGTCATCCTGCCGAGCCTTCTCTCGACGTTCGCTCCTGTTACCCGAAAAAGCCCCCCTCTCAACACGTCTGATCACGCGTTACGTGTGGCGAACTTAATTTGCTGACTGCGCAACACCAGCGCCAGGGACTCATGCAGGTTACGGTTGCCATTGGGGTCGGCTAATCCCAGCAGCGGACCCGGTGAACGCCTGTCATCCGCCCAGGCGGGATACTCCACCACCGGATAGAGCGAAATGCCCTCTATCGCAATACCCTGATCCAGCGCCACCGCCACGTTTTCACTGATCTCCTGCAGCCAGGGCGCGCGTGCGTCGCCCTCTGCGCCGGTTTCGGCAATCAGCATCGGCCGCTGGTAGCGCTGCCAGCACTGCGCCAGCAAAATGTGCAGCGGAACGCGCGCCGGATCGTCAAGGGACATCGGTTGATCGGGGAAAAACCAGTGGTTGTCGGGATAGTAGTTCAGGCCGAGGATATCCAGGCAATCTTCACTGCCGCCTAACTCTTTATCGACACGACCGGCAAGCATATCCCAGGCCTCGAACTGCGCCTGATGCTGCGCATCGGCATAGGGTTTGCTGTCCGGGTTATCGGGATGATGCGCAATCTGTACCAGCGGGTCGGTCAGGACAAAGCGCGCCTCCGGATAAACGTCACGAATGGCATGAATCGCCGCCAGCGAGGCACGGACCAGCTGGCGCTTCAGCTCTTTACCGCGATTCGCCGCGTGGGGATTGAACCAGGCGACATCAGCGCCGGCCCATGACCAGAAAGAGATTTGATTCACCGGCGTGAAGAAGGGGCGTTCAATGCCCTCATCGCGCATCAGTTGTGCCATAGCACGGGCGAAACGACTAAAATGTTCAACAAATTCGGCTTTCCAGATATTAAGATGATCAGGATAACCAAAGTGCGCCAGCTCCCAGATGATCTCAATCTCCTGACGTCGCGCGGCTTCTACCATCGGCAGAAAGCTTTGCCAGTCATACTGGCCGGGGATCTTTTCAATCAGATGCCAGCGGGCACCGTCGCGGGCGGTAAGCAGGTGCTGCTCAGCCAGCGCGGCATAATCTTTTTCCAGTAGCATGTCGTGTCCACTGCTGAAGACCATATCGAGCCGTTTACCCGGGGTACGGCAGGCGGTGGAGCACGGAAAACTGCCCTGGAAAAAGCTGCGAAACAGGCTGGGATGGTAGCGCTGGCGGGTATCTGTAGGGGGTTGATGAGACATATTCCTCTCCTGCCGGGCTAATGCCGGTCACAGATCGTCCGGTTAAGTCTAGACTAAAAAACGCCCGTGTCCGCGCACGCATTCGGAACAGAGGTATAGCGCCAGAGGTCGGGCCGGGGAATAATAAAAATAACTGCATTTTACAGGGAATTGTCATGACCGAAGCGTTTGAGCTCTCCCCGTCACTGGAACGGTCCAGCTGGCTGGAAACCCAGCTGGAGCCAGAGTGTCTGCGTCATCCCGGGCTGAGCGGTGTTCATCAGCTAAGCGACGGGCTGGATGCCTTTGCTGCCCGCTATCTGCTGATACAAAAAGCAGAGCGTTCACTCGATATTCAGTACTACATCTGGCAAAACGATCTCTCTGGCCGGTTGCTGTTTAGCGCCGTACTGGAGGCGGCTCGTCGCGGCGTGAAGGTGCGGCTGCTGCTGGATGACAATAATACACCGGGTCTGGACGATACGCTGGCCCAGCTCAACCGCCATCCCAACATCGAGGTACGGCTGTTTAATCCGTTTTCGTTTCGCACTCTGCGCGCGTTGGGGTATCTCACCGATTTTGCCCGTCTGAACCGTCGCATGCATAACAAGAGCTTTACGGTGGATGGTGTCACAACCGTGGTAGGGGGACGCAATATCGGCGACGAATATTTCGGAACCGGCAATGAACCGCTGTTTGCCGATCTCGACGTAATGGCGGTTGGTCCGGTGGTGAAAGAGGTCGCAGAGGATTTTGAGCGCTACTGGCGGAGCAAGCCAGTATCAAAGCTGCAGCAGGTACTGGATGAAGATGAACCAGAAGAGGATAGCGTGAGTCTGCCGCCTGAATGGCATCACAGTGAGCCGGTGCAGCGTTACCTTCAGCGGCTGGAAAATTCCTCACTGCTGCAGGAGCTGGAAGAGGGCACGCTGGACCTGACCTGGGCAAAAGCGCGGCTGCTGAGCGACGATCCGCGTAAAGGGCTGGGTAAAGCGCGCGCCAAAAGCCTGCTGCCACAACGGATGCTGGAAGTGATTGGCACCCCGCAGGAGCAGTTCGATATTATCTCTGCCTACTTTGTGCCGACGCGTGCAGGCGTGGCTCAACTGCTGGCGCTGAAGCGCAAAGGGGTAAAAATTGCCATTCTGACCAACTCGCTGGCGGCCAACGATGTGTCGATCGTGCATGCCGGTTACGCCAAGTGGCGCAAAAAACTGCTGCGTCATGGCATCGCCCTCTATGAGCTGAAACCGCAGACAGGCGTGCCTGATGCCCCGCACGACCGGGGATTAACCGGTAACTCCGGCTCCAGCCTGCATGCCAAAACCTTCTCGGTGGATCAACAGACGCTGTTTATCGGCTCATTTAACTTCGATCCCCGTTCAGCGGTGCTGAATACCGAGATGGGGCTGGTCATTGAGAGTGCGGCACTTGCCGCAGAGACGCATCAGCGTTTCAGCCAGTCAATGCGTGATCGGGCCTGGACGTTACGGCTGGATAAGTGGGGAAGGGTAAACTGGCTGGAATATCCGGATGAGCCGCAGCAGATTGTGCATAAACACGAGCCGGGCTGCTCCTGGTGGCAGCGCCTGCAGGTAAGGCTGGTGTGGCGACTGCCGATTGAGTGGCTGCTGTAAGCTGGGCTGTTCAACGTAGTGGGCTCCAAAACCACAGGTTGCTTATCACAGACAATTCCTGGACGTAAAGCGAAGGGCACCGGCTCCCTGAGCCTGCTCGCTGTACGCAAGGCGATGAGAGTTTGCTCCCATCGCCTTGCGTTTATTCGCTGTCTTCAGGCAATACCATCAATGCCCTTGTCCGGCCTGCTTGCGCTCAAACTTACCCGAGAACAGGAATCGCAGCAGCGGAATGCGCAGGTGAATCTCGTAAAGCAGAAACGCGATGCCAAACACCATCAGCAGGCCGACGAAGAAACCCAGCGTATTGTTTTCAATCCGTGGCGTGACATAAATGCCATACAACAGCGTCAGCGGATGGTGCACCAGATAGATAAACAGTGACGCATTGACCAGATACATGATGCGCGGCGAATGCGCGTTCAGCAGTTTGTGACCAAAGCAGAAGCAAACGTTCAGCATGCAGAGGCCCATCAGCGTCGTGATGATCGCATCCAGCTCATACAACCAGCCATCGCCACTGCTCAGACGCTGATTAGTACAGTAGGCGACAAACATCACTACCGCGCCGATCCACATCACCGGATTAAACCGCACAAACAGCAGTTTCAGCGGCTGATGCTTCCACGCCAGGGCGCCCAGCATAAAGAACGGTAGATAAAAGAGCGTCTGCATTACAACGATGTTGAACAAGCCATCCATCAGCCAGTCAGGCTGGAAAATAAACACCAGACGGCGGAACACACACCACACCAGCGCCCACGCCAGCACGCCAGCAGCCAGTGCGCTCCAGCCAACCCGCGTGTAATCAATGGTGCGATGCTGATCGCGCAACCAGCGGAATGTCACCATGCCCAGCGTGGTCAGCATTACCAGCACCACCAGGAACCACAGGTGCGAAATCAGCTCCCACATCAGATTATTAAACTTCTGATAGGGCGTGAAGCGGGGCCAGTCAGCCAGCTTATCTGTCCACTCTTTCAGCATGAAAAATTGCGGCAGCGTGAGCAGGGGAATAGCGGTGAGTAAGGGGATCCCCACGCGCTCCAGACGCACTTTCAGAAAGCGGCGTGGCTGATAGCGCAGATACAGCATGTAGGAGAAGTATCCCGAGATGACAAAAAACACCTGCATACGAAACGCATGAATAAAATCATTCAGCAGCGTCAGCCATAACGACGCCTCGTGACTGTTGACAGCCCATTTCTGCGCGGAGTAGATGAGGGAAACGTGAAACGGCACCCCCAGTAACATCAGATACGCGCGGATGGAATCGAGGAAGTATTCACGTTCAGGTTTTACAGTACTCATAAAGTTCCAGTTCGTTAGTACGTTTGACCGGTTTCACCCTGAAACCGGATTATGCTCTGTG
>Ga0308171_1001557_pt1 | contig 29567 bp, 26 predicted proteins | sample PhyGR1_FD_202135 | JGI IMG/M metagenome (GOLD analysis project Ga0308171, IMG submission 202135) | Phyllosphere microbial communities from UC Gill Tract Community Farm, Albany, California, United States - DLSLSG.R1 | ecosystem: Host-associated > Plants > Phyllosphere > Unclassified | place: USA...
ATCCGAGGATGGTTTGCGATATCAACCCTGCGAGTGCCCACACAGATTGTCTGATAAATTGTTAAAGAGCAGTGCAATCAGCGATTTGGCTTGCTGTTGCGAGGTGGCGTATATTACGCTTTCCTCCCTCAGAGTCAACCTCTTTTTCAGAAGTTTTTCTCCGGCGGTTCAGAACCTCCTGAACCTCTCAACACCGTGGCTGGTAAGCCGTTGTTCCGTGTCGATGGAGGCGCATTATAGGGAGTTCTCCGCAGGCCGCAACAGGTAAATTGCGATAAATTAACTGTTTGCTGCAATCCCCAGCAAAAGGCCACCTTATACGTGGTTATGCACAAACTTATCCACATTCATTATCGGGCGGAAATTTTGACGAGCATCACGCAAACGTTTTCGCTACAATGCCGGGCGACGTAACGGGCTCTCCTTTTGGGGCGTTACCTGAAACTTATCTTCTCTCCCTCTATATATAGAGAGAAAGCTAAGCTTGATGTAACGCTGTTTCATTACCCCAAGTCATTGCGAACCAAAGCCAAGGGATATAACCACCATGCAACAACCTCGTCCTCTACGCCGCGCGCTGCTCAGCGTGTCTGATAAAGCCGGTATCCTTGAATTTGCCCAGGCGCTCTCCAGCCGTGGTGTTGAACTACTCTCCACCGGAGGCACTGCTCGCCTGTTGGCTGATGCGGGCCTGCCAGTGACCGAAGTATCGGATTACACCGGTTTCCCTGAAATGATGGATGGACGCGTCAAAACGCTGCACCCGAAAGTACACGGTGGCATTCTCGGTCGCCGCGGTCAGGATGATGCGATTATGGCGCAGCATGACATCTCCCCTATCGACATGGTGGTCGTCAATCTTTATCCGTTTGCTGAAACCGTGGCCCGCGAAGGTTGTTCACTGGAAGATGCGGTAGAGAATATCGATATCGGCGGCCCGACGATGGTGCGCTCCGCCGCCAAGAACCATAAAGATGTGGCGATCGTTGTAAACAGCAGTGACTACAGCGCGATCGTTGCCGAGCTGGATGCCAACGAAAACTCCCTGACGCTGGAAACGCGCTTCGACCTGGCAATCAAAGCCTTCGAACACACAGCCGCCTATGACAGCATGATCGCCAACTACTTCGGTAGCCTGGTACCGGCTTATCACGGCGAGTCCCGTGAGCCAGCTGGCCGCTTCCCGCGTACGTTAAACCTGAACTTCATTAAGAAGCAGGATATGCGTTACGGTGAAAACAGCCACCAGGATGCTGCCTTCTATATAGAAGAGAAGATCGCTGAAGCTTCGGTAGCCACTGCACAGCAGTTACAGGGCAAAGCGCTCTCTTATAACAACATCGCTGATACCGATGCCGCACTGGAATGCGTTAAAGAATTTAGCGAGCCGGCCTGCGTGATCGTCAAGCATGCTAACCCGTGCGGTGTGGCGGTGGGTGATGCGATCCTCGATGCTTACGAGCGTGCTTACAAAACCGACCCGACTTCAGCATTCGGCGGCATTATTGCTTTTAACCGCGAACTGGACGAAGCGACCGCGCAGGCGATCATCAGCCGCCAGTTTGTTGAAGTGATTATTGCTCCTTCCGCCAGCGAAGCCGCGCTGAAAATCACCGCAGCTAAACAGAATGTACGCGTGCTGACCTGCGGCCAGTGGCAGCAGCGTCAAAAAGGGCTGGATTTCAAACGCGTTAATGGTGGCTTACTGGTGCAGGACCGCGATCTCGGAATGGTCGATGAGAGCCAGCTGCGCGTAGTCAGCCAGCGTCAGCCAAGCGAACAAGAGCTGCGTGATGCGCTGTTCTGCTGGAAAGTTGCGAAATTCGTTAAGTCCAACGCCATCGTGTATGCCAGCAATAATATGACCATCGGCATTGGTGCTGGCCAGATGAGCCGCGTCTACTCAGCGAAAATTGCCGGTATTAAAGCCGCAGACGAAGGCCTGGAAGTGAAAGGCTGCGCGATGGCTTCCGACGCCTTCTTCCCGTTCCGCGATGGTATTGACGCTGCCGCCGCCGTTGGCGTTAGCTGTGTTATTCAGCCGGGCGGTTCGATTCGTGATGACGAAGTGATTGCCGCAGCCAACGAGCATGGTATTGCGATGATCTTTACCGACATGCGCCATTTCCGCCATTAATCGTCCTCTGGAGAATTTGTGATGAAAATTTTAGTTATCGGTAATGGCGGTCGTGAACACGCACTGGCCTGGAAAGCAGCCCAGTCTCCTTTGGCCGAAACGGTATTTGTCGCGCCAGGCAATGCCGGCACGGCGCTGGAACCCGCGCTGCAAAACGTGGCTATCAGCGCGACGGATATTCCGGCGCTGCTGAATTTTGCTCAGAGAGAAAAAATCGATCTGACTATCGTTGGCCCGGAAGCGCCACTGGTTATCGGTGTGGTTGATGCATTCCGCGCCGCCGGTCTGAAGATTTTTGGCCCGACTCAGGCGGCAGCACAGCTGGAAGGCTCAAAAGCTTTCACCAAAGATTTCCTGGCACGTCACCAGATTCCTACCGCGGAATACCAGAATTTCACCGAAACAGAGCCAGCTCTGGCATACGTGCGCAGTAAAGGCGCGCCAATTGTAATTAAAGCTGACGGTCTGGCTGCCGGTAAAGGCGTGATTGTCGCGATGACGCTGCAGGAAGCGGAAGATGCCATTCAGGATATGCTGGCTGGTAATGCTTTTGGCGATGCTGGCCACCGCATCGTGGTGGAAGAGTTTCTTGATGGTGAAGAGGCCAGTTTTATTGTGATGGTCGACGGTGAAAATGTGTTGCCGATGGCTACCAGCCAGGATCACAAACGCGTCGGCGATGGCGATACCGGCCCTAACACCGGTGGAATGGGTGCCTACTCCCCGGCGCCGGTAGTGACGGATGAAATCCACCAGCGTGTAATGGACGAAGTGATCTGGCCAACCGTTCGCGGCATGGCAGCAGAAGGTAATACTTACACGGGTTTCCTGTATGCCGGCCTGATGATCGACAGCAACAATCAGCCGAAAGTGATCGAATTTAACTGTCGCTTTGGCGATCCGGAGACGCAACCGATCATGCTGCGTCTGCAATCGGATCTGGTTGATCTTTGCCTCGCGGCCTGCGACGGTAAATTAGATCAGAAAGATTCACAGTGGGATCCGCGCCCTTCACTGGGTGTGGTGCTGGCGGCAGGAGGTTATCCGGGCAACTACAATACCGGCGACCAGATCCACGGATTGCCACTGGAAGAAGTCGCTGACGGTAAAGTATTCCACGCCGGAACCACCATGCAGGACGATCTGGTGGTGACCAATGGTGGACGCGTATTATGCGTAACCGCGCTGGGTGATGATGTGGCTGCGGCACAACAGCGGGCTTATCAGCTGATGGAGCACATCTCGTGGGACGGCAGTTTTTGCCGTAAGGATATCGGTTACCGCGCGATTAATCGCAAATAAACCGCAAATGGGCGGTGAGAAGGTATTGCCGCCCATTCTGACACCTGTCAGAAATCTTTTTCCGTCGGCTCCCACTGACAAAAATCTTCATTTGCCACCAACAGTAACTGCGTGCCTTCTGGCGCCTCCAGCCAGGCGATGCTCACCGGAACCGCCGAACGACTCTGTCGCTGCACAATATATTGTATTGCGCTGTTATCCAGTGCTGGTTTTTCCTGCGCGCCCTGACAGGTTTTCACCTCGCCGCCCGAAAGCCAGTGCCCCTGTTTCAGCATCACACGCCCGGTAAGCAACGCGTCGCTAATTCTCAGCATTCGCTGTGCATCGAAAATATAAAGCTCTACAGCGTCCGCTGAGACCGATTCGCGTCGGCCCACTAACTGACGCTGCATAAAATTGAGTTTTCCCTGCTGATCGAATCGCAAGGTGATGTCATCAGGATGCGCGCCTTTAATATGCCGCTCGATGGAGAGCAAATTGCCAGCCTGCCAGTGGTAATCGGTGATCTCAGTCGCGTCGCCTTCAAACGGGCTAAATACCGTCATCATATGCGCCACTTCCTGATGGGTGTCTTTGCGCCAGATACGCACCGCACCGCGATCGGCCAGATAGCCGCTGGCGGTAAAGTCCGGCAGAGAAGAACGCGAGCTACAACCCGCAAGAAGAACCATTGAAAGAATTAAAACGGACTTTAATTTCATAAAGCGTCATCGTCACTGTCAGATTGGTGCGAGCACTACGCAAGCCGAATATGACAAGTAAGATAGCCTGGGCAGCCAAAAAAACAAAAGGAGCGATTAATCGCTCCCAGTGTTCAAACCTTCACTGTAACGCTATTACTTAACAGCGTCTTTCAGTGCTTTACCAGATACGAATGCCGGTACGTTTGCAGCAGCAATTTTGATTTCGTTGCCAGTCTGCGGGTTGCGGCCAGTACGCTCAGCACGGTGGTTAACTTTAAAGGTACCAAAACCAACCAGTTGTACAGCATCACCTTCTTTCAGAGACTCAGTAATCGCAGCCAGGGTGGATTCCAGAGCAGCTTTAGCCTGGGTCTTAGACAGGTCCGCTTTGTCCGCAATTACATCAATCAGTTGAGTCTTGTTCATAAGTTATCCTTACAGTGTATTTATCGCTTGCTAAGCATCAAGTGCGAGGGAAAAGCCAGCATTCGGCACTCTTCAGCCTGCACGCACCGATAGCAACATTTTTCAGCCCCCCAAATGTAGACCAGACAGGGGGCGAATGTGAAGCCTTTAGGCATGACAAATCAGGCGTGAAGTCACGTTTTATCGCCTTACTGCTGAAAATTTATACCGATGTTACTGATTCCCGACTCGCGCAGGTCAGATCGCAGTCCTTTAATCAGGTCCAGGTCCCGCTCCTCGCAGGCTGCCAGCAGGCGAAAAATCTCCCACTGGATGTCCCACTCCTCTTCCACTGCAGGATTAACTTTTAGCTCATCATCGGTCATTTCGCGACCGGCCTGAGTCATTTCGAGGATAGCAACGGTCGTGATCGAAGTTTCACTCACTTCGATGGCATGACTAAAGGTTTCACCGCTCAGACGTGAGTGCAGCAACTCGCTCAGCGCCACGCAGGCATCAATTGCCGGGTGAACGCCGTAAACATCGTAATCCTCTGCCGCTGGAATCGCCTCTTCCAGTTTTTCCAGCTGGCTGTCGAAATTCACTTTGGCATCTTTCACCACCAGCGTTTCCCATACCAGATCGAGGATGCGGCGATACAGCTGAGGATCGGCAAAACCGGTCTGCTGGCAGAATGCCCAATAGTTGGGATACATACGCTCGCACAGGCAAGCCATAAAAGTAACGTGCTGCCAGCTTTCCAGCTTTTCCAGCCGCAGATGAATCGGATTACGTAACATGTTGGGATCTCATAGACATTGACGCGCGGCCTGCAGTGTACCTGAAAAGCCGCTGACTCACACCGTTAACCCTGTTGCTGCCAGCGCACGAAAGCGCTGCGCTGTGAGGCGACGGCGTCTGCCCAGCGGGTCGGTTCCGGCAGGCGATAACCCGCCATACAGTTCTCTACCCACTGTAGCGCGGTATCCAGACTGACGCGATGACCGCCTGAAACAAACAGCGGGTTACAGCGTTTTTTACTGCGCCATACCCAGCCGATCTGCTCGCCTTTATCCAGCAGCGGCTGACGGGAGCCCGGTTCTTCATCAAGCGGCTCAAAACGACCGCACAGACGTCGCTTTGCCACGCCAATGGTCGGCACATCCACCAGCAGCCCAAAATGGCTGGCAACGCCCAAGCGTCGCGGATGCGAAATGCCGTGACCATCGACCAGCACCAAGTCGGGTCGATGCTCCAGCATCTGCCAGGCAGCCAGTAGCGCAGGATATTCTCGGAAGGAGAGGAAGCCCGGAATATAGGGCATGGTGGTGGCGATGCGCGCCACCTTGTATTCAACCAGTTTTAACGAAGGATATTCCAGTATGACCAGCGCCGCGCGGGTAACCTCACCCTGCTGCTCGAATCCGACATCCGCGCCAGCAATCAGGCGCGGCGGCAAACAGTCAAAGTCATCGTGGCGAACCACTTCCGCTGCACGGGCCAGCTGCTCAGCGCGCAGCGCCTGAATATCCATGCTTACTCCTGATGGTAAGGACGCGATAACGCGTGTACTGCCTCCACAAAGGCACCGGCATGCTCTGGTGGCACATCCTGATGAATACCGTGCCCCAGGTTAAATACATGGCCGTTACCCTTACCGAAGCCTTGCAGAATGCCAGCAACTTCCTGCTGAATGCGTTCTGGCGAAGCATAAAGCATCGACGGGTCCATATTGCCCTGTAACGCGACTTTGTCACCGACGCGACGACGCGCATCGGCGATATCAGTCGTCCAGTCCAGGCCCAGCGCATCACAACCGGTTGCCGCCATCTCTTCCAGCCACTGACCGCCGCCTTTAGTAAACAGCGTTACCGGCACACGGCGGCCTTCGTTTTCATGCAGCAGGCCGTCGACGATTTTATGCATGTAGTACAGGGAGAAATCACGATAGTCGCGACCGGTCAGCACGCCACCCCAGGTATCAAAAATCATCAGCGACTGCGCACCCGCACGGATCTGAGCGTTCAGATACAGCGTGACGCTATCTGCCAGCTTATCCAGCATCAGATGCAGCGTTTCCGGCTCGGCATACATCATTTTTTTGATTTTGGTGAAGGCTTTGCTGCTACCGCCTTCAACCATGTAGGTCGCCAGCGTCCACGGACTGCCGGAGAAACCAATCAGCGGCACTTCACCCTGCAGGTTTTTACGAATGGTGCGTACAGCGTTCATCACGTAACCCAGTTCGTGCTCCGGGTCCGGGATTGGCAGTTTTTCCACATCGGCGCGACAGGTAATCGGCGATGAGAAACGTGGGCCTTCACCGGTTTCGAAGTAGAGCCCTAAGCCCATCGCATCAGGAATGGTCAGGATATCGGAGAACAGGATCGCCGCATCAAGCGGATAACGTCGCAGTGGTTGCAGCGTGACTTCACACGCCAGCTCGGCATTCTTGCACAGTGACATAAAGTCACCCGCCACTGCGCGAGTGGCTTTGTACTCTGGCAAATAACGTCCTGCCTGACGCATCATCCATACCGGGGTGATATCAACGGGCTGGCGCAGCAGAGCACGCAGGTAACGATCGTTCTTCAATTCACTCATCATCAGACTCTCTCAAAAACAGGTGCTCAGTATATCACTCATTGCGCTTCGGCGCGGCACAGTGCAACAGTATCCTCAATCAGCCGACGGGCCACCGTACCCGGCGGCGGTAACAGCGGCAGCTCGTCATAGCGATACCAGCCAGCGTCAATCAGCTCTTTACCATCGTGCTGCAACTCACCGGCATCGTATTCGGCCATAAACGCCATCATCAGTGAATGAGGAAACGGCCACGGCTGCGAAGTCACGTAACGCACGTTTTTCACTTTGACGCTGCTCTCTTCCATCACTTCACGCGCCACGGCTTGCTCCAGCGTTTCGCCGACCTCAACAAATCCGGCCAGTACGGTATAAATACCGTTGCGATGGCGGGCATGCTGCGCCAGCAGTATCTCGTCGCCACGGCGAATGGCGACAATAATGCAGGGCGCGATTTGCGGATAGTAACGCTGACGACAATGGCCGCAGAGACAGGCATTTTCACTTTTGCTGTGGTGCATTTCGTGGCCGCAATAACCGCACCAGCGATGAGAGCGGAAGAATTCTGCCAGCTGAACCCCGCGCCCCGCCAGTTGAAACAACCCGACATCCTGATCGATAATTTGCCGTACCGATCCCATATTTTCCGCGCGGTTCTCGCGGATCAACCACACCTTTTCACCCTGCCATTCACCGATCAGCGATCCTTTCGATCCTGTCAGCCCGAAAGTTTCCGCATTACCATGCGGCAGATCCCCCTTCGGTAACCAAAGTTTCTGCTCATGGCTGACAACCCACCAGCCAGCGTCTACGCTTGAGATCTCATGTTCCATAAAATTTGTTATCCTTTGCTTTAACAGGCACTCTGTAGTACTGATGTTAAGTATTCGGAAAGATGCTTATAACTATAATACCCAAAGTAGCAGGGTATTTACTCAACGGAGTTGATCATGCTTAACCAGTTAGATGCTCTGGCCGCACGCGTCGGTGGTAGTAATGAACTGGTGGATCTCTGGTTAAATGCCCGCAGACCGCTACTGGCCGCCTATTATCAGTTAGTGGGTATGAAGCCTAACAAAGATCCACTGACCGTACTTGACGATGAAGCTCTGGATAACTTTTGTCAGAGACTGGTGGACTACCTTTCCACCGGACACTTCAATATTTACGAACGTATCATTGATGAACTGCAGGGTGATAGCCCGCTGATTGCGGCCTCCCAGATTTATCCGGCGCTGCAGGCCAACACTGAACGCATCATGGATTATTACGATACTCACCTGGAAACGGCGATTGATGATGACAACTGTCTGGAATTCCAGCAGGCATTATCCGGCGTCGGTGAAGCGCTTGAAGCACGCTTTACTCTTGAAGATAAGCTGATTCAGCTCGCCTTCGACCACAAATTGCGCCCACAGCCAGCGGCCAATGAGCCAGCTCTGGTTCGTCCTGCGTAAGGTTGCTCAGGTAGTAAATTTGTTGTAGTTTGCCAAAAGCCCCCCTATGCTGGAGGGGCTATTTTTTGGTTGTGTTTTATACGACCAACATCTTGTCGGAGTGCCCCCCGGGGCTGAGACCGTTAATTCGGGATCCGCGGAACCTGATCAGGTTAGTACCTGCGAAGGGAACAAGAGTAAACAATCTTTTCGGTGTTTGCCGACACGTCGTCACACCGTCTGTTACTCCCTCCGAACTCCGGACAAGCCATTTTTCCTTGTAATCAGGATATGAGCTATGTCTACCGTTGAGAAAAAATCCCGTCGTCGTGAGCAACGCGCTCAGGCCCAACAGTTTATCGATTCCCTGCAAGGCACCGCTTTTCCCAATTCCAGACGAATTTATCTGAGCGGTTCACGCGCGGATATTCGTGTACCAATGCGTGAAATTCAGCTGAGCCAGACCATGGTGGGTGGCAGCAAAGATCAGCCAAAATTTGAGGATAACGAGCCGGTCCCGGTGTACGACACTGCCGGTCCGTATGGCGATCCGAGCGCCAGCATTGATGTCCATACTGGCCTGGAGAAATTACGTGCCGGCTGGATTGCTGAACGTGGTGATACACAAGAGATCGACCAGCTCAGCTCAAGCTATAGCCAGCAGCGGCTGGCCGATGAAGGACTGGAGCATTTGCGCTTTGATAACCTGCCGCGCCCGAAGCGCGCGCTGGCCGGTCGCTGTGTCACCCAGTTGCACTATGCTCGCCTCGGCATCATCACGCCGGAAATGGAATTTATCGCGCTGCGGGAAAATATGGGCCGCGATCGCATCCGCGGTGAGGTTCTGCTGCAACAACATCCCGGCAACAGTTTCGGTGCACAGCTGCCGGAAAATATTACCGCCGAGTTTGTCCGCCAGGAAGTGGCCGCAGGTCGCGCGATTATCCCGGCCAATATCAATCATCCGGAATCGGAACCGATGATTATTGGCCGTAACTTCCTGGTGAAAGTGAATGCCAATATTGGTAATTCCGCGGTCACCTCTTCGATTGAAGAGGAAGTGGAGAAACTGGTGTGGTCTACCCGCTGGGGTGCCGACACGGTAATGGATCTCTCTACCGGCCGCTATATTCACGAAACTCGCGAATGGATTTTGCGTAACAGCCCGGTGCCGATTGGTACGGTGCCGATTTATCAGGCGCTGGAGAAAGTGAATGGCATTGCCGAAGACCTTAACTGGGAAATCTTCCGCGATACGCTGCTGGAACAGGCCGAACAGGGAGTGGATTATTTCACTATTCACGCCGGTGTGCTGCTGCGCTACGTGCCAATGACCGCGAAACGTCTGACCGGTATTGTCTCACGTGGCGGATCGATTATGGCCAAATGGTGCCTGTCACATCACCAGGAGAGCTTCCTTTATCAGCATTTCCGCGACATCTGCCAGATTTGCGCCGCCTATGATATTTCGCTGTCATTAGGCGACGGCCTGCGCCCCGGCTCGATTCAGGATGCCAATGACGAAGCACAGTTTGCCGAGCTGCGTACGCTGGGTGAGTTGACGAAAATCGCCTGGGAATATGATGTGCAGGTGATGATTGAAGGTCCGGGCCATGTGCCGATGCAGATGATTCGCCGGAATATGACCGAACAGCTGGAACACTGCCATGAAGCACCGTTCTATACCCTCGGCCCGTTAACCACCGATATTGCGCCAGGCTATGACCATTTCACCTCAGGCATTGGCGCGGCGATGATTGGCTGGTTCGGCTGTGCGATGCTCTGTTACGTAACGCCTAAAGAGCATCTTGGCCTGCCAAACAAGGAGGACGTCAAACAGGGACTGATCACCTACAAAATTGCCGCCCACGCCGCCGACCTCGCCAAAGGCCATCCGGGCGCGCAGATCCGCGATAACGCCATGTCAAAAGCACGCTTCGAATTCCGCTGGGAAGATCAGTTTAACCTGGCACTGGACCCGCATACCGCCCGGGCTTACCACGATGAAACTCTGCCGCAGGAATCCGGCAAAGTGGCACATTTCTGTTCCATGTGCGGCCCGAAATTCTGCTCAATGAAGATAACCCAGGAAGTGCGTGAATATGCCGCGCAGCAAGAGGCAATGGCACAGCCGATTGAGGTCGGCATGGCGCAGATGTCGACGGAATTCCGCAGTCGCGGCGGCGAACTTTATCATCCGGCCGATGGACTGCAGCAGGAGGAAAATGTATGAGCGCGCCCTTCCCTGCCACTGAAAAAAAACTCGGGCTTTATCCAGTGGTCGACAGTGTGGAATGGATTGCCCGCTTGCTGGACGCGGGTGTTCGCACCATCCAGTTGCGGATAAAAGATCAGCCTGACGAGGCAGTAGAACCGGCGATAGCTGCAGCCATCGCGCTGGGTAAACGCTATCGCGCACGTTTGTTTATCAATGATTACTGGCAGCTGGCAATTAAACATAACGCTTACGGCGTGCATCTCGGTCAGGAGGATCTGGATGTGGCCGATTTAGCCGCAATACGCAATGCCGGGCTGCGGCTGGGCCTTTCCACCCACGACGACGCTGAGCTGGATCGGGCGCTTGCCGTGCGCCCCTCTTATATCGCACTCGGCCATATTTTTCCTACCCAGACTAAAGATATGCCCTCTGCGCCACAGGGGCTGAATGAACTGAAACGCCATATTCGCCGTCTGGGCGATATTTCTACCGTAGCAATCGGCGGCATCAGCATTGAGCGGGCACCCGAAGTGCTGGCCTGCGGTGTCGGCAGTATTGCGGTGGTCAGCGCCATTACTCAGGCGGCAGACTGGCGACAAGCCACGCAAACTCTGCTGACGCTGACAGAGCCACAAGGGGCTGAGCATGCTGAATGACAGTGACTTCCTGCGCTACAGCCGTCAGCTGCTGCTGGAGGAGTTCGGCATCGAAGCTCAGGAAAAATTGCAGCACGCCAGCGTACTGATCGTCGGACTGGGCGGTCTGGGCTCACCTGCCGCGCTTTATCTGGCGGCCGCGGGAGTGGGCAAATTGCTGCTGGCAGATGATGACAAATTGCATATCAGCAATTTACAGCGACAGATTTTGTTTCGCAGTAGCGAAATCGGACAGCCAAAAGCGCTGCTGGCTCAGGGACATTTGCAGGCGATTAATCCACAGGTGGAGTCAATCGCGCTGGAACAACGAATGGATCCGCTGTCGCTGAAGACCGCAGTACAACAGGTCGATCTGGTGCTGGACTGCAGCGATAACATGACCACGCGTCAACAGGTGAATGCCGCCTGTGTTGCCAGCAACACACCGCTGGTCAGCGGCAGTGCGGTTGGCTTCGGCGGCCAGTTGATGGTCATCACCCCGCCGTGGACGCAGGGTTGCTACCGCTGCCTGTGGCCGGATGAAGCGGAACCCCAGCGTAATTGCCGTACCGCAGGAGTACTTGGCCCGGTCGTCGGTGTGATTGGCACGTTGCAGGCGCTGGAAGCCGTTAAATTACTGGCCGGACATTCATCACCGCTCAACGGCAAACTGCGACTGTTTGATGGCCGCCAACAGACCTGGCGCAGCTTAAATCTGCAGCGCTCGCCACACTGTCCGGTTTGTGGAGGCGAGTCATGAGGATTGTGGTCAATGACCAGCCGATAACGCTGGATATGCCGTTGTCGATTGTGGCGCTGCTTGAACAACTGGAACACCACCAGCCCGGTACCGCGCTGGCGGTTAATCAGACCATTGTGCCACGCGCCCATTGGCCGTCTTATCAGTTACAGGAGGGCGATGAACTGGTGATTTTCCAGGCCATCGCCGGAGGTTGATATGCTACACATTGCAGACAAAAGCTTTTCATCACGCCTGTTTACCGGAACCGGAAAATTTGCCACGCCAGGATTGATGCTGGAGTCGATTGCCGCATCAGGTTCTCAGCTGGTCACTATGGCGATGAAACGTGTTGACCTGAAAGGCGGAGATGATGGCATCCTCGCCCCGTTACAGCAGCTTGGCGTGCAGCTTCTGCCCAATACTTCAGGGGCAAAAACCGCGGCGGAGGCGATATTTGCCGCGCACCTGGCCCGTGAAGCGCTGGGCACCCACTGGGTAAAACTCGAAATTCATCCCGATATGCGCTACTTATTGCCGGATCCCATCGAAACGCTGAAAGCTGCCGAACAGCTGGTTAAAGATGGATTTGTGGTGCTGCCCTACTGCAGTGCCGACCCGGTATTGTGTAAGCGCCTGGAAGAAGCGGGCTGTTCCGCAGTGATGCCTCTTGGTGCGCCTATCGGCAGCAATCAGGGATTAAAAACCCGCGATTTACTGGCGATCATCATCGAACAGGCAAAGGTGCCTGTCGTCGTCGATGCCGGTATTGGCGCACCCAGCCATGCCAGCGAAGCGCTGGAAATGGGCGCAGATGCGGTGCTGGTTAATACCGCGATTGCGGTGGCACGTGACCCGGTGCAGATGGCGCGGGCCTTTAAGCTGGCGGTGGAGGCTGGAGAACTGGCATGGCACAGCGGGCTGGGTGTATCGCAGCAGCAGGCGGTCGCGTCCAGCCCGCTTACCGCATTTTTGCAGCACGGTGAGGTATCATCATGAATGACTTTATCTCACGCTGGCAAACCCTGAACTGGGATGATATTACCCTGCGTATCAACAGCAAAACTGCCGCCGATGTTGAACGTGCTTTGAATGCTTCGCGCGTCGGACGTGAAGAGTTGATGGCGTTGCTGTCACCAGCAGCGACGGCTTATCTCGAACCGCTGGCGCAAAAGGCACAGCGGCTGACGCGCCAGCGGTTCGGTAATACCGTCAGCTTCTATGTTCCGCTCTATCTCTCCAATCTGTGCGCCAATGACTGCACTTACTGCGGTTTCTCAATGAGCAATCGCATCAAGCGCAAAACGCTGGACAGTGATGAAATTGCCCGAGAATGTGAAGCGATACGCGCAATGGGATTCGATCACTTATTGCTGGTGACCGGCGAACATCAAAGTAAAGTGGGCATGGACTATTTTCGTCAGCACCTGCCGGCGATTCGACAGCGCTTTAGCTCGTTGATGATGGAAGTGCAGCCGATGTCGCAGGATGAATACGCTGAGTTAAAAACTTTGGGGCTGGATGGCGTACTGGTGTATCAGGAGACCTATCATCAGGCGGTGTATAGCCAGCATCATCTGAAAGGTAACAAGCAGGACTTCTTCTTCCGACTGGAAACCCCCGATCGTCTTGGACGTGCCGGGATCGATAAGATCGGTCTGGGCGCGCTGATCGGCCTGTCTGACAGCTGGCGTACCGACTGCTTGATGGTTGCTGAACACCTGTTATGGTTGCAGCAAACTTACTGGCAAAGCCGTTACTCACTCTCCTTCCCGCGCCTGCGGCCTTGTGCCGGCGGCATAGAACCCGCATCGATTATGAGCGAAAGCCAGCTAGTGCAGGTGATTTGCGCGTTTCGTCTGTTCTCACCGGATGTGGAACTGTCGCTGTCAACGCGTGAATCGCCGTTTTTCCGCGATCATGTGGTGCCGCTGGCGATCAACAGCGTCAGCGCCTTTTCCAAAACTCAACCGGGTGGCTATGCCGATAATCGCCCGGAACTTGAACAGTTTGCTCCCCATGATGCCCGCACACCGCAGCAGGTTGCTGCCGCGCTGAGCAAGGCGGGTTTGCAGCCAGTATGGAAGGACTGGGATGGTTATCTGGGACGCATCCCGCATCAAACCGTAAGCTGAAGCAACGACGACAGAAAGTTATCGGTACAGGCCGCAAGCCGCCAAAGCATCGCTGGCTGCAATGACCGACAGCGCTATAGTGGCGCTGTCGGTAGCAATTTCGTTATCGTCCGGGGCCGGTTGTTATCCCTTCAGGCTGGCCCCGCCTTCAACTTCTGCTACTGCTACTGCAGCAACGGGTATGCAACTCGCCATCGCACGCTCAACGGCTGCCCCGACTGTCGCCAGCGCCCGCTCGGTCTGTGGCGTGACCGCCAACGCGTAATTCAACCGCAAACAGTTACGATATTTACCCGAGGCGGAAAATAGCGAACCGACGCTAATCTGGATATGTGATTCTCGCAGTTCGCGGTTAAGTCGCACTGCATCGAATGCTTCCGGCAGCTCAATCCACATCAGAAATCCGCCCTGCGGACGACTGACGCAAATACCGCAGGGAAAATAGTGGCGCACCCAGTGGGTGAAAATAGTGAGGTTGCGCTGATAGTGCATGCGCATCTTACGCAGATGCGGCTGATAGTATCCCTGACGGATAAACTCAGCGACCGCCAGCTGAGTCTGGGTCGCGGTCGAGCCGGTGCCAATATATTTCAAATGCAGAACCCGATTAAGATAGCGGCCCGGCGCTACCCAGCCGACCCGCAATCCAGGTGCCAGCACTTTGGAAACCGAACTGCACAGCAGCACACGGCCATCTTCATCCATTGACTTGATGCTGAGCGGACGGGGATATTCGTAGACCAGCTCGCCATACACATCATCCTCAATAATGCCGATATCATAACGCTGCGCCATCGACAGCAGCGCCCGTTTGCGCGCCTCGGGCATGATAAAGCCCAATGGGTTATTACAGTTGGGTACGACGATCACGGCTTTTATCGGCCACTGTTCCAGCGCCAGCTCCAGCGCTTCAAGGCTGATGCCGGTAACGGAGTCGGTCGGGATCTCAATGACTTTGATACCAAAACCGCGCAGTGTCTGCATGGTACCGTGAAAGGTCGGCGACTCGACGGCAATAATGTCTCCCGGCTGACAAATGGCGCGGATCGAAACTGACAGCGCCTCGTGGCAGCCGGTGGTAATCACAATCTCATCCGGCGACAGCTGACAACCACTGTCTATTGCCATCCGCGCCACCTGCTCACGCAGTGCCGCGACACCGTAAATATTGTCGTAATTCAGCATGCGCGGATCTTGCTTCTGCGCCAGGCGGCTGATGATTTTCCATAACGGTTTGATGGTCGGCTGGCTGGTATCAGGCATACCGCTGCCGAGCTGCAAAGTGTCTTCGTCCAGCCGGGAATTAATTAACTCGAGCACCGATTCCCACTGGGTGATTTCGACCGGGCGCTGTGCCGGTCGGGTGATCGGCGGTACCGGCGGCTTCGATTTACAGGGTGTGACGAAATAGCCCGATCGCGGCTGTGGAGTGATCAGCTGTTTCTCCTCAAGCAGGTGATAAGCCTGTTGCACGGTGCTGATACTGACACCATGCTCAGCACTCAGCGATCGTACCGAGGGCAGTCGTTCGCCTCCCTGATACAGCCCCTGCTCAATCCGCTGTGCCAGCAGCGTTGCCAGATGTTGATAGCGCGTCATCGTATTACACTCACCTTAATCAGCCAGGTAAAAACCAGTACAGATCGCAGTAAAACCGACCATTCAGAAGTACTATCCGCCATTCTGTATGTTAAATAAAGGTGAATTTTGCATCTGTATTGAAAATCACTTTGCTCGCAAAATGGTTCTCAGATACCGGATGAGGAACAGATGATGGAATTTAATGAGAACCGTGCGGGTAAACCTTTTAAGCAGTCACCTTTTCGTTTGATGTTTATTCTGCCGTATCGCCTGTGGAAGGCGTGGCTACTGCGAAAGCAAACGCGGAAAATTTTATCGGCACTGAGTGACGCGCAACTGCGGGATATCGGCTTAACGTGTGAGGATGTCAGGCGCTATAAATAGTGTGTGTTGTTATTGGGCGAAGGATCAGCTTCGCCCCTTTTTTGCTAAATCAGTTACCGCGATAGGTAGAGTAACCGTACTGACTCAGCAATAACGGAATATGGTAGTGCTGATCGGTTTTAGTCACATGGAAAATCACCGGAATTTCCGGGAAGAAGGTATCCTGCTTCACTTTCTGGTAGTAATCGCCGGTTTTAAAAACCACTTTGTAGTCACCTTCAGCGAAGTCTTTACCTGCCGGATAGAGCGCGGTAATACGACCATTTTGATCGGTCGTACCCGATGCCAGTTTCACCCACTTATCCTGTTGTTTCTGTTCCAGCTCGACGTTAACCCCGGCAGTCGGTACGCCAGTTTGCAGATTGAGTACGTGTACGCTTAACGGATTTTTTGCCGCTGGCGCTTCAGCCGCGACCGCAGACAGTGATAAAAGTGTGGCAGAAGCCAGTAAAGCAGAAGGTAATAATTTCATTATGATGTCCTTAACATTAGGTGGCCTGATAAAAATACGCATGCACCGTTCAGAACGCCATTAATCGTTGAAATATACGAAATTTCCCAGGTCAGCCAAATTCTGTGCATAAAAAAACCGCTCCGAAGAGCGGTTTTTATAGCGTAATAGCAGACTAACGATTAATCGTTGTCGCTACCACCGAGGCCTGCATTCAGCAGTTCAGCCAGACTTGCAGATGCTTCATCTGCAGTCACCTGAGGTACTACTGGTGCTTCACCTGCCTGACGGCGACGCATACGATCCTGGTGATAAGCGTAACCGGTACCGGCTGGGATCAGACGACCCACGATTACGTTCTCTTTCAGGCCGCGCAGTTCGTCACGTTTACCTGCAACGGCTGCTTCGGTCAGGACACGTGTGGTCTCCTGGAACGATGCCGCAGAGATGAACGATTCGGTTGCCAGAGATGCCTTGGTGATACCCAGCAGATCGCGTGCAAAGGTCGCTGCAATCTTGCCGCTGTTTTCCAGATCGCGGTTCGCGATTTTAACGCGCGAGAACTCGACCTGCTCACCGTCCAGGAAGTCTGAACTACCGTTGTTCTCGATGGTTGCTTTACGCAGCATCTGACGAACAATGACTTCGATGTGTTTATCGTTAATCTTAACGCCTTGCAGACGGTAAACTTCCTGCACTTCGTTAGTGATATAACGGGTCACAGCATGCACGCCACGCAGACGCAGAATGTCATGCGGAGACTCTGGACCATCGGAAACCACATCACCACGTTCTACGCGCTCACCTTCGAACACGTTAAGCTGACGCCACTTAGGAATCATCTCTTCGTAGTGTTCGCTGCCATCAATCGGGGTGATCACCAGACGGCGTTTACCTTTGGTCTCTTTACCGAAGGAAATAATACCGCTGATCTCAGCCAGGATTGCCGGCTCTTTCGGACGACGGGCTTCGAACAGATCCGCAACGCGTGGCAGACCACCGGTAATATCCTTGGTACCGCCTGATTCCTGAGGAACACGCGCCAGGGTATCACCTGAACTGATCTTAATACCATCTTCCAGCTGGACGATCGCTTTGCCTGGCAGGAAGTACTGAGCTGGCATATCTGAACCAGGGATCAGAACATCATTACCGTTCGCATCAACGATTTTCAGTGCCGGACGCAGATCTTTACCACCGGTAGTACGCTCAGCACTGTCGAGGATAACCAGTGAAGAAAGACCGGTTAAGTCGTCAGTCTGACGGGTGATGCTCTGGCCGTCGACCATATCCGTGAAGCGAATGAAACCACTCACTTCGGTGATAACTGGCATGGTATGCGGATCCCAGTTCGCGACGGTTTCGCCCGCTGCGGCCTGTTCGCCATCACCTTTCGCCATGGTGGCACCGTAAGGAACTTTATAGCTCTCTTTGGTACGACCAAATTCGTCGATCATTTTCAGTTCAACGTTACGCGAGGTGATCACCAGCTTACCAGCGGAGTTCGTTACCGATTTCGCGTTGGTCAGCTTGATAGTACCTTTGTTCTTCACCTGAATGCTGGATTCGGCTGCCGCACGCGATGCCGCACCACCGATGTGGAACGTACGCATGGTCAGCTGAGTACCCGGCTCACCGATGGACTGTGCTGCAATAACGCCGATCGCTTCACCTTTATTGATGATGTGACCACGCGCCAGATCGCGTCCATAACAGTGTGCACACACACCGAAGTCAGTTTCACAACTTACCACGGAGCGGACTTTCAGGCTGTCGACAGAGTGCTCTTCCAACAGGTCACACTGGTGCTCGTGCAGCAGAGTGTTACGTGGCAGCAGAATGTCTGCAGTACCTGGCTTGAGAACGTCTTCCGCAGTAACACGGCCGAGTACGCGCTCACGCAGTGGTTCTTTAACATCACCACCTTCGATAACCGGCGTCATCAGGATACCTTCGTGGGTACCACAGTCGTCTTCGGTTACGACCAGATCCTGTGCAACGTCAACCAGACGACGCGTCAGATAACCGGAGTTCGCAGTTTTCAGTGCGGTATCCGCCAGACCTTTACGTGCACCGTGCGTGGAGATGAAGTACTGGAGTACGTTCAGACCTTCACGGAAGTTCGCAGTGATTGGCGTCTCGATGATCGAACCATCTGGTTTCGCCATCAGACCACGCATACCTGCCAGCTGACGAATCTGTGCCGCAGAACCACGCGCACCGGAGTCGGCCATCATAAAGATGCTGTTGAAAGAAACCTGACGCTCTTCAACACCGTCACGGTTAATCACGGTTTCAGTCGACAGGTTTTCCATCATCGCTTTAGCAACGCGTTCGTTAGCTGCAGCCCAGATATCGATCACTTTGTTGTAGCGTTCGCCAGCGGTAACCAGACCAGACTGGAACTGCTGCTGGATTTCAGCAACTTCAGCTTCCGCTTCAGTGATGATTTCCACTTTCTTCGCCGGAATGACCATATCGTCGATACCTACCGATGCACCTGAACGGGCAGCGTAGGCAAAACCGGTGTACATGGTCTGGTCAGCAAAGATAACCGTCGGCTTCAGGCCCAAAATGCGGTAACAGGTGTTCAGCATTTTGGAGATCGCTTTCTTACCCAGCGCCTGGTTGACGATGGAGTAAGGCAGACCTTTAGGCACGATCATCCACAGGATGGCGCGACCAACGGTGGTGTCGATCAGGCTGGTTTTCTCAACCCACTCGTCCTGCTCGTTTTTCTCGTGCTCAGTAATACGCACTTTAACGCGAGCATGCAGCGATGCCAGGCCAGCACGGTAGATGCGCTCGGCTTCTTTCGGGCCGGTCAGCACCATGCCTTCGCCTTTGGCGTTAACACAGTCACGGGTCATGTAGTACAGACCCAGTACAACGTCCTGAGAAGGAACAATGATTGGCTCACCGTTCGCTGGAGACAGGATGTTGTTGGTAGACATCATCAGCGCACGCGCTTCCAGCTGGGCTTCCAGCGTCAGCGGTACGTGAACAGCCATCTGGTCACCATCGAAGTCGGCGTTGTATGCCGCACAGACCAGTGGGTGCAGCTGAATAGCTTTACCTTCGATCAGTACTGGCTCAAACGCCTGGATGCCCAGACGGTGCAGTGTTGGTGCACGGTTCAGCAACACCGGGTGTTCGCGGATCACTTCGTCGAGGATATCCCAGACGACAGCTTCTTCACGCTCAACCATTTTCTTGGCGGCTTTAATGGTGGTCGCGAGGCCACGCAGTTCCAGCTTGCCGTAGATAAACGGTTTGAACAGTTCCAGTGCCATTTTCTTCGGCAGGCCGCACTGATGCAGGCGCAGGTATGGACCTACGGTAATAACGGAACGACCAGAGTAGTCGACACGTTTACCCAGCAGGTTCTGACGGAAACGACCCTGCTTACCTTTAATCATGTCAGCCAGCGATTTCAGCGGACGCTTGTTAGAGCCGGTAATCGCACGACCGCGACGACCGTTGTCCAGCAGTGCATCGACCGCTTCCTGCAGCATACGTTTTTCGTTACGTACGATGATGTCTGGCGCAGCCAGATCCAGCAGACGTTTCAGACGATTGTTACGGTTGATCACACGACGATAAAGGTCGTTCAGATCGGACGTAGCAAAACGGCCGCCATCCAGTGGAACCAGTGGACGCAGATCAGGTGGCAGTACCGGCAGCACGGTCAGGATCATCCACTCTGGTTTGTTACCAGACTGAACGAACGCTTCCAGCAGCTTGATACGCTTGGTCAGCTTCTTACGCTTGGTCTCGGAGTTGGTTTCGTTCAGCTCTTCACGCAGCTGCTCGCACTCTTGCTCCAGATCCATGTTTTTCAACAGCGCCTGGATAGCTTCCGCACCCATCTTCGCATCGAATTCATCACCAAACTCTTCCAGCGCATCCAGATACTGCTCTTCAGTCAGGATCTGGCGCTTCTCGAGGTTAGTCATGCCGCCTTCGATCACTACATAAGATTCGAAGTACAGCACGCGTTCGATATCACGCAGTGGCATGTCCAGCAGTAAACCGATGCGCGAAGGCAGCGATTTCAGGAACCAGATGTGCGCAGTTGGCGAAGCCAGCTCGATGTGACCCATGCGCTCACGGCGAACTTTGGTCTGTGTAACTTCAACGCCACACTTCTCACAGATCACACCGCGATGCTTCAGGCGCTTGTACTTACCGCACAAGCACTCATAGTCTTTTACCGGCCCGAAAATACGCGCACAGAACAGACCGTCACGTTCAGGTTTGAACGTACGATAGTTAATGGTTTCCGGCTTTTTAACTTCACCGAAAGACCAGGAACGGATCATGTCTGGCGAGGCCAGAGCAATTTTGATCGCATCAAACTCTTCTGTCTTAGTTTGCGCTTTCAGAAACTTTAGTAAGTCTTTCACGGATTAGCTCCCGTCGGAGTGAGACTTCTCAAGGCAGTCCGGTGTGACCCGGACGCCTCGTAACCAGTACGAATACAACTGCTTACCCAATCGGGTAGTTACTCGTCTTCCAGCTCGATGTTGATACCCAGCGAGCGGATCTCTTTCAACAGTACGTTGAAGGATTCCGGCATGCCTGGTTCCATCTGATGGTTGCCGTCCACGATGTTCTTATACATCTTAGTACGACCGTTGACGTCATCAGACTTAACGGTGAGCATTTCTTGCAGCGTATAGGCAGCGCCGTATGCTTCAAGCGCCCACACTTCCATCTCACCGAAGCGCTGACCACCGAACTGTGCCTTACCACCCAGCGGCTGCTGAGTAACGAGGCTGTAAGAGCCGGTAGAACGTGCATGCATTTTGTCATCAACCAAGTGGTTAAGTTTCAGCATGTACATGTAGCCAACGGTAACCGGACGCTCGAACTGCTCGCCAGTACGACCATCAAACAGCGTAATCTGACCGGAAGTCGGTAAACCGCCCAATTGCAGCAGTTCTTTGATTTCGCTTTCTTTAGCACCATCAAACACCGGCGTTGCGATTGGCATACCTTTTTTCAGGTTCTCTGCCAGACGCAGTACTTCATCATCGGTGAAGGTGTTCAGATCGACTTTCTGACGCACGTCGGTGCCCAGATCGTACGCGCGCTGGATAAACTCACGCAGTTTGGTCACTTCTTCCTGCTTTTTCAGCATCGAGTTGATTTTCTCACCGATACCTTTTGCAGCCATACCCAGGTGGGTTTCAAGAATCTGACCAATGTTCATACGTGATGGTACGCCCAGCGGGTTCAGTACGATGTCTACCGGCGTGCCGTTTTCATCGTAAGGCATATCTTCGATCGGGTTGATCTTGGAGATAACACCTTTGTTCCCGTGACGACCTGCCATTTTGTCACCAGGCTGGATCTGACGTTTAACCGCCAGATACACTTTCACGATTTTCAGCACGCCTGGTGCCAGATCATCGCCCTGAGTGATTTTGCGGCGTTTCGCTTCGAGTTTCTTCTCAAACTCGTGCTTCAGCTCGTCGTACTGCTCTGCCAGCTGCTCCAGCTGGTTTTGCTTGTCTTCGTCGGTCAGGCCGAGTTCCAACCAGCGCTCGCGTGGCAGCTTGTCCAGTTTCTCGGCTTCAACACCGCCAGAAACCAGCACGTAATTGATACGCGCAAACAGGCCAGCTTCGAGGATCTGCAGTTCTTCAGTCAGGTCTTTCTTCGCCTGCTTCAGCTGCATCTCTTCGATTTCCAACGCACGCTTGTCTTTTTCCACGCCATCGCGGGTAAAGACCTGAACGTCGATAACGGTACCGGAGACACCGTTTGGTACGCGCAGAGAAGAGTCTTTAACATCAGACGCTTTCTCACCAAAGATCGCACGCAGCAGCTTCTCTTCTGGCGTCAGCTGGGTTTCACCTTTCGGCGTTACCTTACCAACCAGAATGTCGCCACCGGTCACTTCAGCACCGATATACACGATACCGGACTCATCCAGTTTGGAGAGCGCAGCTTCACCCACGTTCGGGATATCAGCGGTGATCTCTTCTGGCCCCAGCTTGGTGTCACGCGACACACATGCCAGTTCCTGAATGTGGATGGTCGTGAAGCGATCTTCCTGTACTACGCGCTCGGAGACTAAGATGGAGTCTTCGAAGTTGTAGCCGTTCCACGGCATGAACGCCACGCGCATGTTCTGACCCAGCGCCAGTTCACCGAGATCGGTAGACGGGCCATCAGCCAGCACATCGCCACGTTCAATCGGCTCGCCCAGGTTGACACACGGCATCTGGCTGATGCAGGTGTTCTGGTTCGAACGGGTGTACTTGGTCAGGTTGTAGATGTCGATACCGGCTTCGCCCGGATACATTTCGTCTTCGTTAACTTTGATAACGATACGTGATGCATCAACGTACTGAACGGTACCACCACGTTTCGCTACGGCAGTTACACCGGAGTCAACCGCAACCGCGCGTTCCATACCGGTACCAACCAGCGGCTTATCCGCACGCAGAGTTGGAACCGCCTGACGTTGCATGTTTGCACCCATCAATGCGCGGTTGGCGTCATCGTGCTCCAGGAACGGAATCAGTGACGCACCGACGGAAACCACCTGTTGGGTGGAAACGTCCATGTAGTCAACCTGATCGCGGCTGAACAGGCTCGATTCGCCTTTGCTACGGCAAGTCACCAGATCGTCTACGAAGTGACCTTCGTCGTCGAGGTTGGTGTTCGCCTGAGCGATAACGTAGTTACCCTCTTCAATTGCAGAGAGGTAATGAATTTCGTCGGTGACCACACCGTCACGTACGCGACGATAAGGGGTTTCCAGGAAACCATACTCGTTGGTCTGTGCATAAACAGACAAGGAGTTGATCAGACCGATGTTTGGACCTTCCGGCGTTTCGATTGGACACACACGACCGTAGTGAGTCGGGTGAACGTCTCGAACTTCAAAGCCTGCACGCTCACGCGTCAGACCGCCCGGGCCAAGTGCAGAGATACGACGCTTGTGCGTAATCTCAGACAGCGGGTTGTTCTGGTCCATAAATTGAGACAGCTGGCTGGAACCAAAGAACTCTTTCACTGCCGCAGAGATCGGCTTAGCGTTAATCATATCCTGAGGCATCAGGGTATCGAGATCGCCCAGAGACAGACGCTCTTTCACCGCACGCTCAACACGTACCAGGCCAACGCGGAACTGGTTTTCTGCCATTTCGCCTACGGAACGGATACGACGGTTGCCGAGGTGGTCGATATCATCCACTTCGCCAACACCGTTACGGATACCGATGAGCTTCTTCATCACTTCAATGATGTCGTCTTTGCTCAGGATACCGGAACCTTCGATCTCGTCACGCAGCAGAGAACGGTTGAACTTCATGCGGCCAACCGCAGAAAGGTCATAACGATCTTCTGAGAAGAACAGATTCTCGAACAGGTTTTCAGCCGCTTCACGCGTTGGTGGCTCGCCAGGACGCATCATACGGTAGATCTCAACCAGCGCGCTCAGGCGATCGCTGGTTGGGTCAACACGTAAGGTCTCGGACATGTAAGCGCCGTGATCCAGATCGTTGGTAAACAGCGTTTCAATACGCTTGTGACCAGACTGGCTCAGTTTCGCCAGCAGATCCAGCGACAGCTCCATGTTGGCAGCAATAATCAGCTCACCGGTATTTTCGTCAATGTAGTCTTTAGAGACCACTTTACCCGCGATGTACTCAACCGGAACTTCGATATGCGCAACGCTATCTTTTTCCAGCTGACGGATATGACGTGCAGTGATGCGACGGCCTTTCTCAACGTATACCGTACCGTTCGATTCAATATCGAAGGACGCGGTTTCGCCACGCAGACGCTCTGGCACCAGTTCCATCTGCAGCTTGTTGTCACGGATCTGATACACCACTTTAGCGAAGAACAGGTCAAGGATCTGTTCAGTGGTGAAGCTCAGTGCGCGCAGAATGATGGTCGCAGGCAGTTTACGGCGACGGTCAATACGAACGAACAGGTTGTCTTTCGGATCGAACTCGAAGTCCAGCCAAGAACCACGATAAGGAATAATACGTGCGTTATACAGCACTTTACCCGATGAGTGGGTTTTACCCTTATCGCTGTCAAAGAATACGCCAGGACTACGATGCAGCTGAGAAACGATAACCCTTTCTGTACCGTTGATAACGAAAGTACCGTTATCGGTCATGAGCGGAATTTCGCCCATGTAAACTTCTTGTTCTTTGATGTCTTTAACAGTGCCTTCCGGCGCTTCGCGCTCGTAGATCACCAGACGCAGTTTTACACGCAGCGGAGCAGAATACGTCACGCCACGAATCTGACATTCTTTAACATCAAATACAGGTTCGCCTAAGCGGTAGCTGACATATTGCAGCTCGGAATTACCGCTGTAGCTCTGAATAGGAAAAACAGAACGGAATGCTGCTTCCAGTCCGTACTGGCCTTCCGGATCTTGCTCGATAAACTTCTGGAACGAGTCAAGCTGGATAGAAAGGAGATATGGAATGTCCAGAACTTGTGGACGTTTACCAAAATCCTTACGAATACGTTTTTTCTCGGTATAGGAGTAAACCATAGGGTTCCTCAGCTCGCTGATCAGTGACCCACTCTGTCCGTCCTGGAGGACAGTTCATGCAACACTATTTTGTTTTTCGGAAAGTGAGGGCTCACCCCCCGACAATACATCTTTCTATCACTCTTAAATCATTTCATTGCTGTTGTGCCGACAGGGAATCTTCACAGGGAAGCAGTATATTAAGGCGTCGATAGAAAAAGATATTGAGGAACTTCAATGGCTAAACAGTGTGAAACCCCATTGAGGTCCTTGAGCGCAAAAAGGCTGGTGACCAAAAAGTCACCAGCCATCAGCCTGACGAATCAGGCTGCAACCGTTAAGGCTGTCTTATTTGACTTCAACTTCAGCGCCAGCTTCTTCCAGAGCCTTTTTCAGGGCTTCGGCGTCATCTTTGCTGATGCCTTCTTTCAGAGTTGCTGGTGCAGACTCAACCAGGTCTTTAGCTTCTTTCAGGCCCAGACCAGTTGCGCCACGTACTGCTTTGATAACAGCAACTTTGTTAGCGCCGATAGCTTTCAGTACAACGTCGAATTCAGTTTTTTCTTCAACAGCTTCAGCAGCAGCAGCTGGACCTGCAACAGCAGCAGCAGCTGACACGCCGAATTTCTCTTCCATAGCGGAGATCAGTTCAACGATTTCCATTACAGACAGAGCTGCAACGCCTTCAATGATTTGGTCTTTAGTAATTGACATTTCGTGTTCCTAAATTCAGAAAAAGTTTGTACGTAAGCAAGTGAACGAGAAAAGAAAAGCGAGGCTGATTAAGCAGCTTCTGCTTCTTTCTGATCGCGTACAGCAGCCAGAGTGCGAACCAGTTTGCCGGCAGCGGCTTCTTTCATGGTTGCCATCAGGCGTGCGATTGCTTCATCGTAAGTTGGCAGAGTCGCCAGACGGTCAATATTGGCCGCGGTGATTAACTCGCCTTCAAAGGCTGCAGCTTTGACCTCAAATTTTGCATTCGCTTTCGCGAACTCTTTGAACAGACGAGCAGCAGCGCCCGGGTGTTCCATAGAGTATGCAATCAGGGTCGGACCAACAAACGTGTCTTTCAGGCACTCAAACTGAGTACCCTCAACGACGCGGCGCAGCAGGGTGTTACGAACAACACGCATGTAAACGCCAGCTTCACGACCTGCTTTACGCAGTTCGGTCATTTTGTCAACGGTAACGCCACGAGAATCCGCAACTACCGCAGACAGCGCGCCTTTGGCTACTTCGCTGACTTCAGCAACAATCGCTTGTTTGTCTTGAAGATTTAATGCCATTAGCTTTAGCTCCTGGATTTTGGTCGGGGAAGGATTTCCCCGAAACTCACATCACTTACCCGCGTTGCCGAAGGTAAGCGCTAACACACGGTGAGCAGAATCCAGCAAAGACTATAAAAATATTCTTCAGGTTCTGTCACCGTCTACGCAGGAAGTATTAAGTCTTCAACCCGAAAGCATCTGACTCCTGCGGTCTTGGACGGAGGCCTGGATAAGGCCAGGCTCCAACCGAAAATTCTTAAGCTTCTTCGTCATTCGCGCAGCTACTGCATTGTCTGCTTGTCTCAGCGCAAATGTCTTGAATCTTGGTTCTGTATATTTACAGAACAACGGGCGTAAGATTCTAGTCGAAACTTTCGCCCGCGTAAAGCAGCGAATTAGTTCGCTACTGCATTCAGACCAGACTGATCTACAGCTACGCCAGCGCCCATGGTGGTGGACAGGCTAACTTTCTTGATGAAAACGCCTTTAGCCTGAGATGGTTTCGCTTTTTTCAGCGCAATCAGCAGGGCTTCCAGGTTTTCTTTCAGTTTGTCTGTATCGAAATCAACCTTACCGATAGTGGTATGGATGATACCGTTTTTGTCGTTACGATAACGAACCTGACCTGCTTTAGCGTTCTTAACTGCTTCAGCAACGTTAGGAGTTACAGTACCAACTTTCGGGTTTGGCATCAGACCACGTGGGCCCAGAACCTGACCCAGCTGGCCAACAACGCGCATTGCATCTGGAGATGCGATAACTACGTCGAAGTTCATTTCGCCTTTTTTGATCTGGTCAGCCAGATCTTCCATACCTACCAGCTCAGCGCCTGCAGCTTTAGCAGCTTCAGCGTTTGCGCCCTGAGTAAATACGGCTACGCGAACGGAACGGCCAGTACCGTTAGGCAGTACAGTTGCACCGCGAACGTTCTGATCAGATTTACGAGCATCGATGCCCAGGTTTACAGCTACGTCAACGCTTTCTACGAACTTAGCAGTAGCCAGTTCTTTCAGCAGAGCAACAGCTTCGTTGATATCATACTGTTTAGTTGAATCAACTTTGTCACGGATCACACGCATGCGCTTGGTCAGCTTAGCCATTTCTTAGTCCTCCACTACCAGGCCCATGGAACGAGCAGTACCTTCGATTGAGCGAGTCATCGCTTCAATGTCAGAACCAGTCATGTCCGCAGCTTTGGTTTCTGCGATTTCACGTACCTGAGCACGAGTTACTTTACCAACTTTATCTTTGTTCGGCTTACCGGAACCAGATTTAATACCAGCCGCTTTTTTCAGCAGAACTGCTGCTGGCGGGGTTTTAGTGATAAAGGTGAAAGAACGGTCAGAATAAACGGTGATAACAACCGGAATTGGCAGACCCTTTTCCAGGCTTTCTGTTTTGGCGTTAAACGCTTTACAGAATTCCATGATGTTAACACCCTGCTGGCCCAGTGCTGGACCAACTGGTGGACTTGGGTTAGCCATACCTGCAGAAACTTGCAGTTTGACGTAGGCTTGTACTTTCTTAGCCATGATAATTCCTCTATTGGGTTATAGCGCTTCGTAAGAAGCTCCCCGTGATTATTCGTTTGCACCCGGCCAAAGGCTGAGGTGCAATCTACGTTTTACACGCTGAGACAGCATGTAAAAACAAAAGGCGCGAAATTGTATGCCAATTTCGCGCCTTCTGCAACCAATAATCGTTCAATGCGTAAACTGTTTAACCGGTTGACCGCAAGCTGCCGCCCGGAGCTTCGCAGCGACTATCAGCCTTTTTCAACCTGACCAAAGTCGAGTTCCACTGGCGTTGCACGGCCAAAGATGGAGACTGACACTTTCAGGCGGCTTTTTTCGTAATCCACTTCCTCGACCACACCGTTGAAGTCGGCAAACGGGCCGTCGTTGACGCGCACCATTTCGCCTGGTTCGAACAAGGTTTTCGGACGTGGCTTATCGCCAACTTGTTGTAAGCGGTTCATGATCGCATCGACTTCTTTATCGCTAATCGGTGCCGGGCGATCTGATGTTCCGCCGATGAAGCCCATGACACGCGGCACGCTGCGCACTAAGTGCCAGCTTGCATCGTTCATGACCATCTGAACCAGAACGTAACCAGGGAAGAACTTGCGCTCGCTTTTACGACGCTGACCACCACGGATCTCAACCACTTCTTCGGTTGGAACCATGACATCGCCAAACAGCTCTTCCATGTTGTGTAACTTGATATGCTCGCGCAGCGATTGTGCTACGCGGCCTTCAAAACCGGAAAACGCCTGAACGACGTACCAGCGCTTTTTTGGAGCTTCAGACATCTCAGAACCTCAGGCCAGTGATAAACGATACCAGACGGACCAGAATACCATCCAGCCCCCACAAAATCAGTGACATCACGGCAGTAACCGCGGCAACGATTAAGGTGGTATGCAACGTTTCCTGACGAGTAGGCCAAATGACTTTACGGACTTCAGTTCTTGCTTCACGAGCAAAAGCCACCGTAGCTTTACCTTTCGTCGTCAGCAGCGCAATGCCACCCGCTGCGGCAATCAGCACCACAACGGCCAGCGCACGTACCGGCAATGTAATTTCGCGATAGTAGTAGTTACCTACGATTGCCACGATAAGCAAAATGGCAACGACTAACCACTTTATCGCTTCCAGGCCGCGCCCGCTCCGTTGAGCTTCGGTATTAGCACTCATAAACCAACCTGCCACAATAAACAGAAACTATTTTGCCCCGCGCAATGCGAGGCAACCAAACCGAATAAAGCTGTTGAAGGCGTAACTCGGCATTTAACGCCGTGCTACAGAGCCTGCCTCAGCAATGATTATGACGGAAAATCACTGATGAGCCAGGTTCTATGTTACAGCGTGCAAAAAGGGCATCAAATGATGCCCTTTTCTTGTGCGTTGCGTCAAATATTATCAGCGATTAAGCGATAACTTTAGCAACAACACCCGCACCAACAGTACGGCCGCCTTCACGGATTGCGAAACGCAGACCGTCATCCATCGCGATTGGGTGGATCAGGGTAACTTTCATGTTTACGTTGTCGCCTGGCATTACCATCTCAACGCCTTCTGGCAGTTCGATGGTACCGG
>Ga0308171_1001558_pt1 | contig 29554 bp, 19 predicted proteins | sample PhyGR1_FD_202135 | JGI IMG/M metagenome (GOLD analysis project Ga0308171, IMG submission 202135) | Phyllosphere microbial communities from UC Gill Tract Community Farm, Albany, California, United States - DLSLSG.R1 | ecosystem: Host-associated > Plants > Phyllosphere > Unclassified | place: USA...
GCGCTACCCCTGCAACTACGGCTACGTGCCGAGCACCCTGTGCGGCGACGGTGATCCGGCCGACGTGCTGGTGGTGCTGCCGCTGCCGCTGGTCCCGGGCTCGGTGGTGCGTTGCCGTCCGGTCGGCGTGCTCAAGATGAGCGACGAGGCCGGCAGCGACGAGAAGATCCTGGCCGTGCCGATCGCCAAGATCTTCAGCGGTTACGCGCACGTGGAAGACATCGAGCAGGTGTCCAGCCACTGGCTGGAGCGCATCGGCCACTTCTTCGAGCATTACAAGGATCTGGAGAAGGGCAAGTGGGTCAAGCTCGACGGCTGGGCCGGCGCTGCCGAAGCCAAGCAGATCCTCGTCGAAGCCCACCAGCGTTACCTCAACGGCAACGCCTGAGGCTGAATGGCATCGCTCCCCGCTGGGGCGCGGGAGCGATGACCATCACGTTTTTTGACTGCGGCGCATCACTATTCGCCGTAGATTGGGTACATTGCGGCTATCAACACCGTCCACGGTGCGTTTCACCGTGGTCACCCAGGGGACTGTGTCGTGCGTATTCTGCTTGTTGGGGACTCAGACAGCCTGTCGGCTGAGCTGCTGGATTTCATTGCCGATCTTGGGGAAGAGTGGCAGCCTTCGACCGCCACGGATGGCCACACGGCCATGGGCATGGTGGCCGCCACGGCGATCGACGCGGTCATCGTCTGCCCGGTACTGCCCGATCTCAATGCCACCACGTTGCTGGGGCAGATCCGTACCCTGCGCCCGGAAACGATCCGGATCGCACTGGTGGAAGCCGAACAGGGCAACCGCCCGCCGCCGGCCCGCCTGATCGGGGTGGCCCACCGTTTCCTGCCGATGCCGCTGGCCCCGGAAGTGCTTCTGGAAGCGCTGACGAGCCTGGAAGAACTGCGCGAGCTGCTCGACAGCGACCGCCTGCGCAGCGCGATCGGCCGGATCGAAAAACTGCCGTCGCCGCCGCATCTGTACCTGAGCCTGACCCAGGCGCTGGAACACGACGACGATACCGACACCGCCGACGTCGCCAAGCTGGTGGCCGCCGATCCGGCGATCGCGGCGAAGGTGCTGCAGCTGTCCAATTCGGCGTTCTTCAACAGTGGCCGGATCATTTCCGACCTGCGCACGGCCGTGACCCGGCTGGGCCTGGCGGCGCTGCGCGACCTGGTGCTGGCCAGCGAGGTGTTCTCGGCCCAGCCACTGTCCGGCGCCGAGCGCAATTCGCTGCAGCAGCGCGCGCTGATGGCCTCGCGCCTGGCCGCCAAGCTGCTGCCCGACTCCAGTGCCGAACTGGGGGCGACAGCCGCGCTGCTGGCCGACATCGGCCTGCTGCTGCCCGGCGTTCGCAACGAGCGCAATCCGCCCGCGCCCGGTGAAGAGCATCTGCCCGGCCACGCCGAGGCCGGTGCCTACCTGCTGGGCCTGTGGGGCCTGCCGATGCCGATCATCGAAGCGGTGGCGTTCCACCTGGAACCGCAGCGCTCCAACACCCGCAGTTTCTGGGTGACCGGGGCGGTGCACGTGGCGCTGGCGATGGTCAATGGTGATCCGGTGGACGAGGAATACCTGCAGCGCGCCGGTGTGCTGAACAAGCTGCCGCAGTGGCGCGATCATGCCAATGCGCTGATGGGCCTGGTCGCCGCCGACGCCTGATCGACGACACGCCGGTTACCAGGAAGAAAAACGCGCCCGAGGGCGCGTTTTTTTTGGCCTGCACGCCAGCACATGCGCTGGCTTGCCCCCCAAACAAAAAGAGGGCGGACCTTGCGGTCCGCCCTCCTGGTGTTGCACCAACAGCTTCGATGGATCAGAAGCGCTGGGTGTACTTCATGTACAGGAAGCGACCGATGTCGAAGCCGCCGTAGTAGGCGAAGTTCGAGTTCGGCTGCGTGAACATGATCGGGCCCTGCTTGTCGAACAGATTGTTCGCACCCAGCGCGATCGTGGCATCCCACGGCGCGTTGTAGCTGACCTGCAGGTCGTGGAACGTGTTCGAACCCGTCTTGCGGACCGGCATCGCATCACCGTTGACGTAACGATCCGGCAGGGTGCACGGACGCGACGCAACGCAGTCTTCCTTCATGCCCGAGTAGTAACGGGCCATGTAGGACACGCCGAAATCACCACGCGACCAGGTCACGCCCAGGTTCGAGCGGACGCGGAACAGACCGGCATCGCCTGCCTTGCCTTCCATGACCGTGTTGCCTGCGCCGTTCTGGGTTTCTTCGTCGTACTTGGACAGGTAGCTGGTCTGCCAGTCGATGGCGAACTGGCCGATGCCCATTTCCGGCAGACGGTACTTGATGCCCAGATCGTAGCCTTCGGTTTCCATGCGGCCGAGGTTGGCCAGGCCGTAGGTCATCGAGTTGATGTGGCCATCGGCGGCGCGGGTGTGGCTTGCGCAACGCGATGCGTCACCGGCGACATAGCACTCACGCAGGATGCGGTCGACGCTGTCAGCGATGATCATGTCGCTGATTTCGTACTTGTACCAATCCAGCGAGACGTCCAGGCCCTGCACCCAACGCGGGCTCCAGACCATGCCGAAGGTGGTGCTCTTGGAGGTTTCCGGCTTCAGGTTCGCGTTGGAACCGGAGATGAACTGGTCCGGCGTCGCGCACGGGGTCGCGGTGCACGGGGTCAGACCCTGGCCGACCTGGGTGTAGCCGACCGGCACGCCGGCGGCCGAGCACGCTGCGTTGCCGTTCACGCTGCCCGGTGCGGTGACGCCGCACGGATCGGTGTACGACTCGAAGCTGCTGTTGATGCCGCCGTACAGATCGTTGATCGACGGAGCACGGAAGCCTTCAGCATAGGTGCCGCGGACCAGCAGCTCGTCCATCGGGCGCCAGGTGAAGCCGAACTTGGAGTTGATGGTGTCGCCGAAGTTGCTGTAATCCGAGTAACGGCTTGCAGCGTTCAGGCTCAGTTCCTTGGCGAACGGCATGTCCGACAGGATCGGCACGTTCAGTTCGAGGTAGAACTCGTCCAGCTCGTACTTGCCCTGGGTGGTCTGTGCGCCCAGACCGGTCGACTGACCCGACTGCGCGAACGCGTCCGGCGAGAAGCGGCCTTCTTCTTCACGGTGCTCCACGCCCATCGCGATACCCACTTCACCGGCCGGCAGCTCGAACAGCGAGCCGGACAGGTTGGCGGTGTAGCTGGTGGTCTTGGTGTAGCCGGTGTCGGTGAAGTACGGGAACAGGAAGGCCTGCGTGGCCGCATCGGCCAGCGAGCCCGGGCCGCTCACGCCGTACGGCAGCAGCGGGTTCCAGGGACGGCAGCTGGTGACGGCATCGCCCGGGTTGCCGCACTGGGCAACGCCGTTGGCATCGATGTACGACGCACCGAGGGCCTGGCGGGCCGCGATCAGGCTCATGTCACCGTGCGAGGTCTTGGTCGACTCGTTGCGGTTCCACAGCGCACCGACGTCCCAATCCCAGGTCTTGCCGGCGAATTCGAAGTAGCCGCTGACGGTCGGCGCGAAGCGCAGGGTCTTCAGCTGGCTTTCGGTGGTACGCGGCATTTCCCACAGGCGGCGACGGAAATCGAGGTCGCTACCGGTCGGGTTGAACGCGCTGTCAGCCGACAGCTTGGTCAGGAAGCTCTGCGACTGGTACGGGTAACCGGCGATCTGCTGATCGGTGGTGCGCTCGTTGTAGAGCACGTCCGCGTTGAAGGTGATCGTGTCGGTCAGATCGTAGTTGCCGTTGACGTACACGGACTTACGCTCGATGCCGGTCTGGACCATCATCTGCTGGTTGGCATTGACGCGGTCGGCCGAGGTTTCGGCGCGGTAGTCGGCACGGTTGGTCGGATCACCACCTTCGCGCAGGGTGAACCAGCGCTGGTCGGCCGAACCGACGTAGCCCGGCTGGCCTTCTTCCAGGTCCGGGGTCAGGCACGGGTCGCAGAATGCGCCGTTCTGGTTGATCGGGCTGTTGCCCGAGCCCGGGTAGTTCGGACCGGCATTGCCGTCACGGCTGAAGAAGCGATCGTTCGCCCAGACCGGATCGGCCTTGTAGTACTCGGCCGACATCGTGATGCCGCCGCGCTCGCCTTCCGAGCCCAGGGTGAACGAGTACTGCTTGGTGTCGCCGTCGCCCTTGCTGTACTGGCCCAGGTAGACGCTGGCTTCGCCGCCGTCCACGCGCTTGCGGGTGATCACGTTGACCACGCCGGCAATGGCGTCGGAACCGTAGATGGAGGACGCGCCGTCCTTCAGGATCTCGATGCGCTCGATGGCCGACATCGGGATCTGGCTCAGATCCTGCAGGCCCGAGGTGGTGGCACCCAGGCGCTTGCCGTTCATCAGCACCAGGGTGCGCTGGGCGCCCAGGTTGCGGATGTCGACGTAGTAGCCGCCGACGTCTTCACCGGAGGCCAGCGATTCCGAACGCGAGATCGCCGGCGAACCCGCCGACGTCATGTTCTGCAGCACGTCGGCGACCGAGGTGTAGCCCTGCTTTTCCAGGGATTCACGGGTCATCGTCAGGATCGGCTGCTGCGTCTCCATGTTGGCGCCACGAATGCGCGAACCGGTGACTTCAATGCGATCCAGGTCGGTCGCGCCCTTGGCTTCCTGTGCGGAAGCGAAGGTCGGCGTCAGCGCAAGCGCAATGCCGGCGGGCAGAAGGCCCAGCCGCACTGCGGGAGTACGAAAATTCATTTATCTCTCCGAGGTACGTTAGTAGCGTGTTAAAACCGCCTCGGAAAGTTACGATTGCGTTGCAGTTAATTATTTGCGTGATGCAACCGATGACTTTGCCGAATCTGGCGACAGATTCGCACCCGCCTCACGGTAGCGTGACGCAGTAAGCCCGAAACGGGCCCGGAACGCCCGTGCGAAGCTGCAGCAGTTGTCAAATCCGCTGGCTGCGGCGACCTCCCCCACCATCATGTCGGTATGCCGCAGCAGATCGGCCGCCCGCTCCAGGCGCAGGCGCGCGGAGAGCGACTGCGGACTTTCTTCATACAGGCTCTGGAAGGTCTTGGACAGGTACCAGCTGGAGAAATTGGTCAGCTCGGCCAGTTCACCGATGCGCACCACGCGGTGGCTGTTGCCTTCCAGGTACAGCCGCGCACGCTGCATGCGGCCGAACACCTGGCGCTTGCGGCTGCGCGAGCGGCCCGGGCAACGCTGCACCCCCGTGGCCAGGCCATGCTGCAGCGACGCCAGGTGCAGCAGCGCCGGGCGCAGGGCCTGCATCGGCTGGTCGCTGCCCAGCGCATCGCGCCACAGCCGCATCGCCACGCGCATCTCGCCACGGCTCATCGTGCCGCGGCCGGCGTAGAGGTTGCAGTCGGCCAGCTCGCCCAGCGCGCGCAGCGCATCCGGGGACAGGCTCAGGCCAATGCACAGGCCATCGCGCCCGGCCTGGACCATCGGCTTGGATTCCTTCTCGAAGGCGATCCACTCGCGCTGGCGCAGCCGGAACTTGCCTTCCTTGGATTCGACCCACGCGCTGCCACGCACCTGCATCCACACGGTGAAGGTGGTGCCGGCGGTCTGCAGGCTGCCCAGGCGGGCCACGCCCAGGCACGGCGGCAACGGGCCGTCATCGACGATCTTGTCCAGGGAAAGGGATTGACCGCGATCGGCCAGGGAGAGCTGACGCATGGAAGTGCACCGTGAGTTTGCCTTTGCTGGCCCGCAGTTTTGCCAAGTCGGGCCACTGCACGCAGGACGTCCTGGCGAGATTCATCCGAATTCGCCACGACAACCTCACGAAGAACTTACGAAGGTCACTTTCCCTTGTAAAACAAGCCGTTGGAGATCGCCGGGAAGAACGATACGGCCGGTTCGGGCAGGCTCATGACCCCGATATCCGAGCCGTCGGCCACGGCCAGGGCGATGTACAGGCTCTTCCCATCCGGGCTTGCGCTGAAACCGTTGCCTGCCACCAGCCGGGTGGCATCCAGGCAGTGCGTGCCGACCGCGACATCGGCGCCGATGCGGGAGTACGCGGTGGCGCAGTCGGTCCGGTTGGACAGATAGTCGATGCTGCCGTTGCCGGCCACGGCCCAGGTCCGGTAGCGCCAGCGCGAGGGCCGGTCACTGCTGATCTGGCGGATGCTCTGCGGGCTCAAGGCCGCATCGGCGGCCCACAGCCCGCCCGCCGACAGCCGGGTGAACAGGACCCGCTGGCCCGTGGCATCGTAACGGGCCTGCGATACCCCTTCGATGCTGCCCAGCAGACGCCACGGCGTCCGGCTGCGGTCGAACAACGACAGCCGCATGCGTTCATCCGGATCGCGTTCGACCACCAGCAGCTGTTCCGGATGCTGCCCGTACAGCACCTGCAGGGGTTGTTCGACCGGCACGGCCAGGCGCACGGTCTGTTCGTCACGCGGCGAGACCTCGAACACCCCGGGCACGGCGCGCTCGTCGCGGCCCAGCACCAGCAGGTGCCGGCCATCGTGCGACCAGTCCGGTGCCTGGCGGGTTTCCGGGCGCAGGCCTTCGATCGGCCGCAGCGATTCGGGCCGCTGCAGATCGGCCCACCACAGCGAATAAGTGCCGGAACGGTTGGAGGTGAACACCAGCTGGCGGCCATCCGGGGCGATCATCGGCTGCCCGTCGCGGCCGCCGGAGGCGAACAGGCGCTCCGGCGTGCCGGGGCCATCGGGCCCCACGGGCACGCGGAACAGCCCGAACTGCGCGCGCCGATGCATGAAGGCAAGCATGTTGTTGCTGCGCGAGAGCGCCGGCGACTGGGCATCGTCCAGGCCGATGTCGCGCAGCACCCGGGTGCGCGTGTCCAGCTCGTACAACCGCGCTTCGCTGTCGACCCGGCGGCCGAACACGATATGGCGGCTGTCGCTGCGCCAGGCCCAGCCACGGATCTCGGCCGAATCATTGGTGAGCTGCTCGGGGCGACCGCCCGCGGCCGGAATGCGCCAGAGGTCGCCGACCTGGGGATTGCGCACGAACACGATCCAGCGCCCATCCGGTGAATAGCGCGGGGCGTACTCGAAACTGTCCGCGTCGATGGCGTACTTCAACGGCGTCCACTGGCCGCTGGCGACATTCAACGTACGGATGCCCCGGTGGGCGTACTTGCCGGACAGCGAGCCAAACAGCAGCCCGCGGCCGTCCGGGGTCCAGTCGAAGCTCAGCAGTTCGGTGCCATCGCACGGGGTGACGTGGCGCACCGCCCCGCCGGTGGCGCTGGCGATCAGGACCTCGCACGCGCCCTCCGGGCCGAAGCGCGCGAACGCGATCTCACGGCCGTTCGGCGACCAGTTCGGGAAGCGGTCGGAGTAGCCCTCCGGCGTTTCCAGCAGCAGCCGGGCCGGCGTATTGCCGGCGGTCTGCACCTTGATCACGCTGCCCTGGCGGGCCGGCACGTCGGCCTCGTAGGCCACCTGCGATCCATCCGGGGACAGCGTGGGATAGGTTTCAAAGCCCGCCGTGGCGGTGATCAGCCGGTACGGCCGCTGCGGGCTGCCGATCACCCGGGTGCCGTCTTCGACCGCTGCATCCAGCGCGGAAGGCGGGCGCTCACGCTGCACCAGCAGGGCCGCCATCACCAGCATCGTCACCAGCATCGCCAGCCCGATCGCCAGCAGCACGTAGCGGCGGATCCGTCGCCAGCGGCGGCGCAGCGGGCTCGGCGGCGCGGCAACCACCGGCGCTGGCGCGCGCGAGGGCTCCGCAGTCGCTTCGGCCGGGGCGGCCTGTTCGACCACGCTGACCGGCACCCGCAAGCGGTAACCGGTCTTGGCGATCGTTTCGATATAAGGAGTGCCGCTTTCTTCGCTGGTGGCGAAGGCCTTGCGCAGCTGGGTGACTGCCTGGGTCAGCACATCATTGGTGGGCAGCGTGTCCGGCCATACCTCGGCGAACAGCTCATCGCGGGTGACCACCGCACCGGGCGAGCGCATCAGGGCCTTGAGCACGCCCAATGCCTTCGGGGTGAGCCGACGCGGGCGACGCGCGCCCACCACCATGACTTCCCGGGAGGAAAGGATCACGGTGCACTCGCCGATTTGCACTACATCGGCAGCAGTCAGCTCACTTTCGTTGTTGATCATTCCGGTGACACGAGTGAATGCAGGACTACGGGAACAAAGCATTCATCACAATCGACAACGACCGAACGAACCGCCAGATTCCGCACAAAGGCTCAACCCAACACGCAAAAACAGGGAAGCGCGCGAATACTAGCCTATGAGGGTTAACCGCACCTGTGCGTGCGGAGGACAACAGGCTCTCTCTCGCCGACGAATACACATAAACTGATTCAGCATTCGCGCCTCCGGGCGCGAATTTTTTATCTGCGATTCAGTTTCGTCCATGCCGCAGCATGGTCAGTCCCACCAGTCGCGATACCACAAGCGCTACGTACATCACGCCTGCGAACTGTTCGAGCATCACCAGCGCGCGCGCCTGCGGATGGACCGGCACCACATCGCTCAATCCCACGCCTGACAGCAAGCTGAAGCTGAGATAAAGCAGCTCCATCCAGGTGCGACGTTCGGAGTCGCTGTGGGCCAGGAAACTGCCCGGAAACCACTGCTGGCAGACCGCGAAGGCGAAGGCGAACGCCCACGCCAGCAGCGTGAAGGTGGCCCCGGCCGCGAACAGCTCGTCACGGGTCACCTTGTGGTCGCGCAGCATGTAGGCGATCAGGCTGCAGGCCGTATAGAGATAGAGCAGGCATTCGAGCAGCTGCGCGGTGGTGACCAGCACCGGCCGGGCCAGCAGCGCACCGGCCACGGAAAGCACCACCGACGGGATCGCCAGCAGCACGGCCACCCAGACCCCCAGCGGGCTGCGCCGCACCACCCACAACGCCAGGCCGAGCACGGCGATGCCGAACGCGCCGAACAGCGCGCGGCCGGCACCGGATTCGTCCATGGCCGGATACAGCAGCACACCCAGCAGCTGCACTGCCAGCAGCCAGGCCGAGGGATGCCGGCGGGCCAACGCCAGCCACTTCGTGGTTCGTGCTATCGCCATCGTCCGCCCCTGCCCTGTGGCCGCCGAGCTTAGCCGGTCCGCCGCCAGCGTGGGGTGCAGCAGACCGCCGGGGCAGCGGCCTGCCGCCCCGGCGCCGGCCTACTCCGGCCGGTACACCTGTGCGCCCATGTCGCGGAACTGCTGCGCCTTCTCGGCCATCCCCGCAGCCAGCGCCTGCTGTTCGCCCACGCCCTGCCCGGCGGCGTACTCGCGCACGTCCTGGGTGATCTTCATCGAACAGAAGTGCGGGCCGCACATCGAACAGAAGTGGGCCAGCTTGTGGGCGTCCTTGGGCAGGGTCTCGTCGTGGAACTCCTTGGCCTTCTCCGGATCCAGCCCGAGGTGGAACTGGTCCTCCCAGCGGAACTCGAAGCGCGCCTTGCTCAGCGCGTTGTCGCGCACCTGCGCGCCGGGATGGCCCTTGGCCAGGTCGGCGGCGTGCGCGGCAATGCGGTAGGCCATGATGCCGTCGCGCACGTCCTGGCGGTTGGGCAGGCCCAGGTGCTCCTTCGGGGTGACATAGCAGAGCATCGCCGTGCCGTACCAGCCGATCATCGCCGCGCCGATCGCGCTGGTGATGTGGTCGTAGCCCGGCGCGATATCGGTGGTCAGCGGGCCAAGCGTGTAGAACGGTGCTTCGCCACACTCGCGCAGCTGCTTGTCCATGTTCTCCTTGATCAGCTGCATCGGCACGTGGCCGGGACCTTCGATCATGGTCTGCACATCGTGCTTCCAGGCGATCTTCGTCAACTCGCCCAGCGTTTCCAGTTCGCCGAACTGCGCGGCATCGTTGGCATCGGCGATGCAGCCCGGGCGCAGGCCGTCGCCCAGCGAGAAGGTCACGTCGTAGGCCTTCATGATCGCGCAGATGTCCTCGAAGTGCGTGTAGAGGAAGTTCTCCTTGTGATGCGCCAGGCACCACTTGGCCATGATCGACCCCCCGCGCGAGACGATGCCGGTCACGCGCCTGGCGGTGAGCGGCACGTAACGCAACAGCACGCCGGCGTGGATGGTGAAGTAGTCCACGCCTTGCTCGGCCTGCTCGATCAGCGTGTCACGGAAGATCGCCCAGGTGAGGTCCTCGGCGCGGCCATCGACCTTCTCCAGCGCCTGGTAGATCGGCACCGTGCCGATGGCCACCGGCGAATTGCGCACGATCCACTCACGGGTTTCGTGGATGTGCTTGCCGGTGGACAGGTCCATCACGGTATCGCCGCCCCAGCGGATCGCCCAGACCAGCTTTTCCACTTCTTCGGCGATGCCCGAGGAGACCGCGCTGTTGCCGATGTTGGCGTTGATCTTGGTCAGGAAGTTGCGGCCGATGATCATCGGTTCGCTTTCCGGGTGGTTGATGTTGTTGGGCAGCACCGCACGGCCGCGGGCGATCTCGTCGCGGACGAATTCGGGCGTGATGAGGGCCGGGATGGCGGCGCCGAACGATTCGCCCGGATGCTGCCTGCGCAGCGCAGCGTCGCGGACCGCCTCGAGCCGCTGGTTCTCGCGGATCGCGACGAACTCCATCTCCGGCGTGATGATGCCGCGCCGTGCGTAATGCATCTGGGTCACGTTGGCGCCGGCCAGCGCGCGCCGCGGCCGGGTGCGCGCCGGGAAGCGCACCGCGTCCAGCCGCGCATCGGATTCACGTGAACGCCCGAAGGCCGAACTCAGCCCGGGCAGCGCCTCGGTATCGCCGCGCTCGGCGATCCATCCGGCACGCAGCGCGGGCAGCCCCACCGAGAGGTCGATGGCGACGGCGGGATCGGTATACGGACCGGAGGTGTCATACACAGTGACGGGGGCGTTCTCCTCGCCGCCAAACAGCGTGGGCGTGCGGCTCAGCACGATCTCGCGCATCGGCACCTGCAGATCAGCACGTGAACCTTGCACGTGGATCTTGCGGGAGCCGGGAATGGGTCGGATGACCGATCCGGAAAGGTGCTGGGCCTGCTGCTGCAGGTCGGAAATGTGTGCGTTCATCGGCATCGTCCTGTTGAATCCGCGGCGGGATTCGCGTGATGGGGGACGAAGCGGCGGCGCACGGCGGACGGATCGCGGCCGGTCTTCGGGCGCGGAGCCCTGCGGCGCGATGCATCAGCAGATACGAAGCTTTCCTACGCCGGTATGAACCGGATCAGGTTCGAAGGGACTATCTCAACCATGGCCGGGTGGCCGCGGTACCCCCGCTTCGGGGCGGATTAAAGCACACCCGCCGCCGCGATGCGCGCTGCGCTGCGGCGCAACGGCAGGCCGTGCACGGCGCAGATCGTGAACAGCGCGATGACACCGGCCCGGTTACCCTGCCGACCGCGCGGTAGCACCTTCGCGTCCCGCCTTGCCCGGTGCTGCACCGGCTGAACCGCCCCAGTCGTTGTTGCACGGCCGCTGGAGTCACAGGCCCCGGCCTTCCCCCTATCGGAGAAACTCCAGCATGGTGTTTCGCATTTCCATGGCACTGGTCGCACTGCTGGTGCTGATCGCGGGTGTCGCTCCCGGCCCGTTCAACGACGTTGTCCAGGTCGGCCTGTCGCACATCATCAAGAGCACCGGCTGGCTGTACCTGCTGGTGGTGTTCATCACCCTGTCCTTCCTGATGTATTTGGCGTTCGGGCGGTTCGGCTCGTTGCGCATCGGCGGCGAAGATGCCGAGCCGGATTTCTCCAACGCCAGCTGGATGTCGATGCTGTTCGCCGCCGGCATGGGCATCGGCCTGGTGTTCTGGGGGGCGGCCGAGCCGATCTCGCACTTCGTCAAGCCACCGGAGGGGCTGGCGCCGCAGAGCATGGACGCGGCGCGGGCCTCGATGCGCTACGCGTTCTTCCACTGGGGCCTGCACCCGTGGGCGATCTACGCGCTGATCGGCCTGGCCATGGCCTGGTTCCAGTTCAACCGCAACGGGCGCGGCTTGATCAGCGATCTGCTGCAGCCGTTGATCGGTGCGCATCACCGCGGCTGGATCGGCACCGTGGTCAACGTGGCCGCCGTGGTCGCAACTGCGATCGGCGTGGCCACCACGCTGGGCTTCGGCACGATCCAGATCGCGGCGGGCATGCAGCGCGTGTTCGGCCTGCAGGCTTCCGCGCCGCTGCAGCTGACCATCATCGCGGTGGCCTTCGTGCTGTACATGGCCTCCACCACCAGTGGCGTGCATCGCGGCATCAAGTGGCTGTCCAACTTCAACCTCGGCCTGGCCGCGGTGCTGCTGGCCCTGGTCCTGGTGCTGGGCCCGACCGGCTTCATCTTCGATACGTTCACCACCACGATCGGCTCCTACCTCAATTCGCTGGTCACCATGAGCCTGCGCATGTCGCCGTTCTCGGGCAGCACCTGGGTGGCGGACTGGACGATCTTCTACTGGGCCTGGTGGATTGCGTGGGCGCCGTTCGTGGGGTCGTTCATCGCGCGCGTCTCGCGCGGCCGCAGCATCCGCGAGTTCGTGCTCGGCGTGGTGATCGCCCCCAGCGTGCTGGGCTTTTTGTGGTTCTCGGTGTTCGGCGGCACCGCGCTGTGGTCGCAGATCTTCGGCCACGTGGATCTGGCCCAGGCGCTGGGCAATGGCTATGAAACGGTGTTGTTCACGATGTTCGACAGCCTGCCGATGCCGACCGTCCTGTCGGTGATCGCGCTGGTGCTGCTGATGATCTTCTTCGTCACTTCGGCCGATTCGGCGGTGCTGGTGCTGGCCACCATGTCCACCGATGAAGCCGGCGACCCGCCGCTCGCACGGCGTATGGCCTGGGGCGTGGCGATTGCCCTGATCGCCGGCGTGCTGCTGCTGGCCGGCGGCCTGGATGCCCTGCAGGGGATGATCACCATCGCCGCGCTGCCGTTCGCGTTGTTGATGCTGGCCGTGATGGTCTCGCTGTACCGCGTGCTGGATATGGAACACGCCCTGCAGCGCCGGCGTGCATTGCGCGCACGCCGGATGATGGACGCGTGGATCGAGCGCGAGATCGCCGCGCAGGAAGAAACGCGCGATGAGGCGGCGCGGGCCCCTTGAGGCAGCCGCCCGGCAGGCGCACCGCGCCTTCCAGGTGATCGCATGCGCGCCGACCCACGGTGAGTGGGTCGGCAACCGCGCCTGCGCCGGTCAGTACCCCGCCGCCTGCCCGTCCTTGCGGCTTTCCGAGGCGCCGTAATACACGCCGGTTTCCGGATCCCGCAGGATCGCCTGGTACCCGCCGTAGGGGCCATCGGCGAACACCACGCGGTGGCCCTTGCGCATCAGCGCGCGCACGGTGTCATACGGGAAGCCGGTTTCCAGGTTCACTTCGCCGCCATCGCGCATCGCAGTCGCCTGCCCGGTCGGCTCGGTGGACCCTTCGTGCTGGATGCGCGGCGCATCGCCGGCTTCCTGCAGGTTCATGCCGAAATCCACCATGTTCATCACGATCTGCGCATGGCCCTGCGGCTGCATCGCGCCGCCCATCACGCCGAAGCTCATCCACGGCTTGCCGTCCTTGGTGACGAAGCCGGGAATGATGGTCTGGAACGGCCGCTTGCCCGGCGCGTAGCCGTTGGGGTGATCCTTCTGCAGCACGAACATCTCGCCGCGGTCCTGCAGGATGAAGCCCAGCCCCGGCGGTGCCATGCCGCTGCCCATGCCGCGGTAGTTGGACTGGATCAACGAGACCATCATGCCGTCGGCATCGGCGACGGTCATGTAGATCGTGTCGCCCTCCTGCAGCTGCCGGGGCGTGCCCGGCTGCACTTCCTTCAGCGCGGTGTCCATCGAGATCAGCTTGCGGCGCTCGGCCGCATAGCCCTTGGACACGAGTTTTTCGACCGGCGCCGGATGGAAGGCAGGGTCGGTGTAGAACCGCGCGCGGTCGGCGAAGGCCAGCTTCTTGGCTTCCACGAACAGGTGCACGTGTTCGGGTGAACCGAAGGCGATCTTCGAGAAGTCGTAGCCTTCCAGCACGTTGAGGATCTGCAGCGCGGCGATGCCCTGGCTGTTGGGCGGCAGCTCCCACACATCGTAGCCGCGGTAGTTGCTGCTGACCGGCTCGACCCATTCACCGTGATGGCTGGCCATGTCCTCGTAGCTCAGGTAGCCACCGTTGGCCTTGAAATAGCGGCCGATGGTGCGTGCGATGTCGCCTTTGTAGAACGCATCGCGGCCGCCCTGGGCGATCTGCTCCAGCGTGTGGGCCAGGTTCGGGTTCTTCCACATCTGCCCCTTGCGCGGGGCGTGGCCGTCGATCGTGAACTGCTCGGCGAAGCCGGGATACTTCGACAGCCGGGGTACCGAACGATCCCAGTAGTAGGCGATGACCTCGGCCACCGGGTGGCCTTCACGGGCGTAACGGATCGCCGGGGCGAGGTTGTCGGCCATCGGCTTGCGCCCGAAGCGCTCGTGCAGGGCGAACCAGCCATCGACCGCGCCGGGCACCGAGACCGGCAGCGGGCCGGTGGCCGGAATCTCCTTCAGGCCGCGGCGCTGGAACTCGGCCAGGGTCAGCGACTTCGGCGAGCGACCCGAGCCGTTGTAGCCGTGGAGCTTCTGCGTCCGGGGATCCCACACGATCGCGAACAGGTCGCCGCCGATACCGTTGCCGGTCGGCTCCATCAGGCCCAGCGCGGCATTGGCGGCGATCGCCGCATCCACGGCCGAGCCGCCGGACTTCATCACGTCCAGCGCGATCTGGGTGGCCAGCGGCTGCGAGGTGGCGGCCATCGCATGCGGGGCGATCACCTCCGAACGGGTGGCGAAGGTGTGGCCGGTGATGCGGTCGGCAGCGGAGGCGGCCAGGGGAAGGGCACACAGCACGGCGGCGGCGAGCAGGCCGCGGGCAAGATGTCGGGGCACGGGGGCATTCCTGAGGGTGGTAGCCCGCTGATAGTGGCGGCAGCGGGCGGCCGATGACATCCGACAATGGTCATGGCCGGCGTGGAAACACCGGCCGAATCCGCGCAGAAACGCCGTGCAAAATAGTGAATTCGGGTTCACCACAACGATTTCAGCCGCAACCATCGTTGTCCGGCGGGCGTCTGCGCTGGATACAGGCGAAACCGTTGGAAATCTCGCCGCAAGGGTTGACGCCCCAAAACCGCTGTGGTTTTCTCGATCACATGTTGCAGCGCCATACGCCCATTCGCGAATCCATCGAGCACGCCCCCCGCGGCGCGGCCCCGATCCGTTCGCTTCTTGTCCTCGTACTTATTACCCAGCCAACAGGTGCGGGACGGACCGGCGTGTAAGCAAGACTGCCAGGTATCCATCAAAACCCGCACCCCACCAGGTGCGGGTTTTTTCGTTTCAGAACCCTTCGATTTTCCTCCCGTCCGCCCTCTCTACCTGCAAGGAACCTCCCCCATGAGCACCAACGACCTGCCCCAGATCAAGATCGCTGTTGTCGGCTACGGCAGCCAGGGCCGCGCGCACGCGCTGAACCTGCGTGAATCCGGTTTCGACGTGGTCGTCGGGCTGCGCCCGGGCGGTCCGACCGAGGTGAAGGCACAGGCCGACGGTTTCACCGTGAAGGCGCCGGCCGAGGCGGTGAAGGAGGCCGATCTGGTGGCCGTGCTGACCCCGGACATGGTGCAGAAGAAACTCTACGAAGACGTGCTCGCGCCGAACATGAAACAGGGCGCGGTGCTGCTGTTCGCGCACGGGCTGAACGTGCACTTCGACATGATCACGCCGCGCGATGACCTGGACGTGGTGCTGGTCGCGCCGAAGGGCCCGGGCGCGCTGGTGCGCCGCGAGTACGAGATCGGCCGCGGCGTGCCGTGCATCTGGGCGGTCTACCAGGACAAGAGCGGCAAGGCCGCCGAATACGCGCTGGCCTACGCGACCGGCCTGGGCGGCGCGCGCGCCAACCTGATCCAGACCACCTTCAAGGAAGAAACCGAAACCGATCTGTTCGGCGAGCAGGCCGTGCTGTGCGGCGGCGCCTCGGCACTGGTCCAGGCCGGTTTTGAAACCCTGGTCGAAGCCGGCTACCAGCCGGAAATCGCCTACTACGAAGTGCTGCACGAACTGAAGCTGATCGTGGATCTGTTCTACGAAGGTGGCATCACCCGCATGCTGGAATTCATCTCCGAAACCGCGCAGTACGGCGACTACGTCAGCGGCCCGCGCGTGATCGACGCCGGGACCAAGGCGCGCATGAAGGACGTGCTGACCGACATCCAGAACGGCACGTTCACCAAGAACTGGGTGGCCGAATACGAAGCGGGCCTGCCGAACTACAACAAATTCAAGCAGGCCGACCTGGAGCATCCGATCGAGAAGGTAGGCAAGGAACTGCGCGCCAAGATGGTCTGGTTGCAAAGTCAAGCCGCGTAACCGCGCGGCTCCCCCACCCGCTTTCGTAAAGGTCACCGCATGAACACCTCCGCACACAGCACCGCGCCCCGCAATGGCGCACGCTGGTTGACGCAGGCCCTGGAAGCCGAGGGCGTGCATACGCTGTTCGGCTATCCGGGCGGCACCATCATGCCGTTCTACGACGCCCTGGTGGATTCCGGGCTGAAGCACATCCTGGTCCGCCATGAGCAGGGCGCGGCCCTGGCCGCCAACGGCTTTGCCCGCGCCAGCGGCCAGGTCGGCGTCTGCGTCGCCACCTCCGGGCCGGGCGCCTCCAACCTGGTCACCGGCATCGCCGATGCGATGCTGGATTCGGTGCCGATGGTCTGCATCACCGGCCAGGTCGCCACCCCGCTGCTGGGCACCGACGCGTTCCAGGAACTGGACGTGTTCGGGCTGACCCTGCCGATCGTCAAGCACAGCTGGCTGGTGCGCCGGGTCGAGGACCTGCCGCAGGTCGTCGCCGATGCATTCCGGATCGCCCGCGAGGGCCGCCCCGGGCCGGTGCTGATCGACCTGCCCAAGGATGTGCAGATCGCCGATGCCTCGCACCTGCCGGCGCACGTGCCGTCCACCGTGGTCGCACCGCCCGCCCCGCACGAAGCCGCCATCGCCGACGCGATCGCGGCCATCGCGCAGGCCGAGAAGCCGGTTGTCTACGCCGGCGGCGGCGTCGCCCTGGGCGATGCCGTGGAGGAGTTCCGCGCCTTCGTGGACGCCAGCGCGATCCCCACCGTGCTGACCCTGCGCGGCCTGGGCGGGCTGCCGGCCGCACACCCGCACTACCTGGGCATGCTGGGCATGCACGGCACCCGCGCCGCCAACATGGCCGTGCAGGAAAGCGACCTGCTGGTGGTGGTCGGCGCGCGCTTCGACGACCGCGCCACCGGCAAGTTGAACGAGTTCGCGCCGTTCGCCCGCGTCATCCATATCGATGCCGATGCGTATGAGATCTCCAAGCTGCGCACTGCCGATATCGCCGTGCCGGGCAATGTCGGCACCGCACTGCGGGCGCTGACCGCAGCCTGCGCTGCGCAGCCGCCGGCCGCGCAGGAGGCGTGGCGCAAGCGCTGCGCCGGCCATCGCGAACGCTATGCCGCGCGCTATGACGCCCCCGGCCAGCACATCTACGCCCCGGCGCTGCTGAAGCGGCTGAGCGAGCTGGCCCCGAGCGATGCGATCATCGCCTGCGATGTCGGCCAGCATCAGATGTGGGTGGCCCAGCACTGCCGCTTCAACCATCCGCGCAACCATCTGACCAGCGGCGCGCTGGGCACCATGGGCTTCGGCCTGCCGGCCGCGATGGGCGCGCAGTTCGCCTGCCCCGACCGCACCGTGGTGCTGGTGTCCGGGGATGGCAGCTTCATGATGAACGTGCAGGAGCTGACCACCATCGCCCGCTGCCGCCTGCCGGTGAAGATCGTGCTGCTGGACAACAGCTCGCTGGGCATGGTCCGCCAGTGGCAGGAACTGTTCTTCGCCGAGCGCTACAGCGAGATCGACCTGTCCGACAACCCGGATTTCGCCGCGCTGGCCCAGGTGTTCGGCATCCCGGCCACGCGCATCGAGGCCCGCGGCGATGTCGAGGGCAGCCTGGCCGCCCTGCTGGCCCAGCCGGGCCCGGCCCTGCTGCATGTCGCCATCGATGCCCGCGCCAATGTGTGGCCGCTGGTTCCGCCCAACAACGCCAACAGCACCATGCTGGAAAGCAACCCCGCCCATCAGTCCCAGGAGTTCCCCAATGCAATACCGGCTTGACCTGGTGCTGATCCCCGCCGAAGGCGCGCTGCTGCGCGTGATCGGCATGGCCGAACGCCGCGGCTTTGCGCCGCGCGCGATCGCCGGCGCGCCGGATGCGGCCGATGCCGGCCGCTGGCACCTGCAGCTGGTGGTGGACAGTACCCGTCCGCCGGAAACGCTGTGCCGCCAGATCGAAAAGATCTACGACTGTGTCTCGGTGCGCATCAGCGCGCTGGAACCGGCCGTGGGAGCAACCCCGTGAGTGCCCGCACCGCTGTTCCGGTGCCGGTACGGAGGGGTCTTCTCCCGGCGGATGCACCGCGGGCGCGCGCCGCACGTGGCGGCGATCACCCTGGCCGGGTGCGCGATGCCCACTAGCAGTGCCCTGCCGGAACCCGATGCAGGCGACGTAAGCGTCGCCGATGTGCTGGCCGCGCAGGCGCGGCTGCGCCGGTTCCTGCCGCCCACGCCGCTGCATTACGCCGAGCGTTTCGGCGTCTGGCTGAAACTGGAAAACCTGCAGCGCACCGGGTCCTACAAGGTGCGCGGCGCACTGAACGCGCTGCTGGCCGGCCGCGAACGCGGCGATGAGCGCCCGGTGATCTGCGCCTCGGCCGGCAACCATGCCCAGGGCGTCGCCTGGGCGGCCTTCCGCCTGAACATCCCGGCGATCACGGTGATGCCGCATGGCGCGCCGGCGACCAAGATCGCCGGTGTCGCCCACTGGGGCGCGACCGTGCGCCAGCACGGCAACAGCTACGACGAGGCCTACGCCTTCGCCCGCGCCCTGGCCGACCAGAACGGCTATCGCTTCCTGTCCGCCTTCGACGATCCGGACGTGATCGCCGGCCAGGGCACGCTGGGCATCGAACTGGCCCCGCATGCGCCGGATGTGGTGATCGTGCCGATCGGTGGCGGCGGGCTGGCCTCGGGCGTGGCGCTGGCGCTGAAATCGCAGGGCGTGCGGATCGTCGGCGCCCAGGTCGAGGGCGTGGATTCGATGGCCCGCGCGATCCGTGGCGACGTGCGTGAGATCGCCCCGGTCGCCACCCTGGCCGATGGCGTCAAAGTGAAGATCCCCGGCTTCTTGACGCGCAAGCTGTGCAGCGCGCTGCTGGATGACGTGGTGATCGTGCGCGAAGCCGAGCTGCGCGAAACCCTGGTGCGGCTGGCGCTGGAAGAACACATCATCGCCGAAGGCGCCGGTGCGCTGGCCTTGGCCGCCGGCCGCCGCGTGGCCGGCAAGCGCAAGTGCGCGGTGGTCTCCGGCGGCAACATCGATGCGATGGTGCTGGCGCAGCTGCTGTCCGACATCCGCCCCCGCCCGCCGCGAAAACCACGCCGCCGCGCCAGCGAGCGAACGCGACCACCCCTACCAACCGTGCTCGCGACACCCCCGATTTCCGTTCCCCATCCTTCTTCCGCCCTGCCATCCGACCTTGCCGTCGAGGAGACCTCCTGGTGACCACGCCCAACTCCCCCCGAATTAGAATCTTTGACACCACCCTGCGCGATGGCGAGCAATCGCCCGGCTGCAGCATGAGCCCCCAGCAGAAGCTGGTGATGGCCCGTGCGCTGGACGAACTGGGCGTGGATGTCATCGAAACCGGCTTCCCGGCCAGCTCCCAGTCCGACCGCGAAGCGATGGCGATGATCGCCCGCGAAGTGCGTCGCCCGACCCTGGCCGTGCTGTCGCGCTGCCTGGCCGCCGACATCGAAACCTCGGCCAAGGCGCTGGAAGCGGCCGCCAACCCGCGCCTGCATGTGTTCCTGTCGACCAGCCCGCTGCACCGCGAGCACAAGCTGCGCATGACCCGCGAGCAGGTGCTGGAATCGGTGCACAAGCACGTCACCCTGGCCCGCGGCTACGTGGGCGATGTGGAGTTTTCCGCCGAGGATGCCACCCGCACCGAGGAGGACTTCCTGATCGAGGTCGCGCGCGTGGCCGTGGCCGCCGGCGCGACCACCATCAACCTGCCCGACACCGTGGGCTTCACCACGCCCGAGGAAATCCGCGGCATGTTCCAGCGGGTGATTGCCGGCGTGCCCGACAGCGACCGCATCATCTTCAGCGCGCACTGCCACAACGATCTGGGCCTGGCCGTGGCCAATTCGCTGGCCGCCATCGAAGGCGGCGCCCGCCAGGTCGAATGCACCATCAACGGCATCGGCGAACGCGCCGGCAACTGCTCGCTGGAAGAACTGGCGATGGTGCTGAAGGTCCGCAATGCCTTCTACGACGAAGACACCCACATCAATACGCCGCGTATCGTGGCCACCTCGCAGCTGCTGCAGCGCCTGGTCGGCATGCCGGTCCAGCGCAACAAGGCGATCGTGGGCGCGAACGCCTTCGCGCACGAGTCCGGCATCCACCAGCACGGCATGCTGCGCCATCGCGGCACCTACGAAATCATGCGCCCGGAAGACGTGGGCTGGGAGTCCTCGCAGATGGTGCTGGGCCGCCACAGCGGCCGCGCCGCGGTCGACCAGCGCCTGCGTGCGCTGGGCTTCTGGCTGGAAGAGGAAGAGCTGAAGCTGGTCTTCGAGCAGTTCAAGGCACTGTGCGAGCAGCAGCGCGTGGTCACCGACGCCGATCTGCAGGCCCTGATGCAGGGCAGCGCCACCCAGAACGGCTACCGCCTGGCCTCGATGACGATCAGCGATGTCGGCAGCCGCGCCAATGCGCTGGTGGAACTGTCCGACCCGGACGGCAACCGTGTCGCCGAGACCGCCCAGGGCGATGGCCCGGTGGATGCGCTGTTCGGCGCGTTGTCCTCGGCCACCGGCGTGCAGCTGATGCTGGACAGCTATCACGTGCACAGCGTGGGCATCGGCGCCGATGCGCGCGGCGAAGCCAACCTGAGCGTACGCCACGAAGGCGTGGAGTACGAAGGCACCGGCACCAGCCGCGACATCATCGAAGCCTCCGCGCTGGCCTGGCTGGACGTGGCCAACCGGCTGCTGCGCCAGCGCAACGCCAACGCCGACCAGCCCGCGGCCACTGCGGCCGCCTGAGGACACCCATGAGCGCCTTCGACAGCTTCGCCCCCCCACCCGACGCGGGCCAGCACTGGAACGCCCAGGACTACGCGATCGATGCCGGCTTCGTGCCGCTGCTCGGGGGTGCGGTGGCGCGGCTGCTGGCCGCACAGCCGGGCGAACGCATCCTCGACCTGGGCTGCGGCGATGGCGTGTTGAGCTTCGATCTGGCCCTGGGCGGCGCCCGGGTGACCGGCGTGGACGCCTCGCCGGCGCTGGTCGGCGGTGCCCGTGCGCGCGGCATCGATGCCCACGTGATGGACGCGCACGCGCTGCGCTTCGAGCGCTGCTTCGATGCGGTGTTCAGCAACGCCGCCCTGCACTGGATGCGCGCGCCGGACCAGGTGATCGACGGGGTGCGCCGTGCACTGGTCCCCGGCGGCCGCTTCGTCGCGGAGATGGGCGGCCACGGCAACGTGCTGGCGATCACCACGGCGCTGCAGACCGCACTGTGCGGCAACGGCCATGCGGTGCCGGCCTTTCCCTGGTACTTCCCCAGCGCCGATGCGTATGCCGAGCGCCTGCGCGCGCACGGGTTCCACGTGCGTTACATCGAGTGCCTGCCCCGCCCTACCCGCCTGCCGACCGGCATGCGCGGCTGGCTGCGCACCTTCGCCGCGCCGTTCCTGGCCGGCCTGGAGAGCGACCAGCGCCAACGCGTGATCGACGATGCCGTTGCGATGCTGCACCCTACCCATTGCGATGCCCACGGCCAGTGGACCGCCGATTACGTCCGCCTGCGTTTCGACGCACGCCTGCGCACCGCCTGAGAATTCCTGAAACATGAACCGCAGCAAGGCCATTCCATGACCCCAGCTCCCCGCACCCTGTACGACAAACTGTGGGATGCCCACGTCGTCGTTCCCGAATCGGACAGCGCGCCCGCCGTGCTGTACATCGACCTGCACCTGATCCACGAAGTGACCTCGCCGCAGGCCTTCACCGAACTGCGCGAGCGTGGCCTCTCGCCGCGCCGCCCGGACCGGACCAAGGCGACGATGGACCACTCCACCCCGACCCTGCCGGCGCGCGCCGATGGCACCCTGCCCTATGCCAGCGCCGCCTCTGAAGCCCAGGTCGATCTGCTGGCGCGCAACTGCGCCGCGCATGGGATCGAACTGTTCGACCTGCAGTCGGCCAGCCGCGGCATCGTGCACGTGATCGCCCCGGAACAGGGCTTCACCCAGCCGGGCATGACCATCGTCTGCGGCGACAGCCACACCTCCACGCACGGCGCGTTCGGCGCGCTGGCCTTCGGCATCGGCACCAGTGAGGTCGGCCACGTGCTGGCCACCCAGTGCCTGCTGCAGCGCAAAGCGAAAACGATGGCGATCACCGTCGAGGGCGCGCTGGCGCCGGGCGTCGGTGCCAAGGACGTGGTGCTGCACATCATCGGCGTGATCGGCGTCAACGGCGGCACCGGCCACGTGCTGGAATACCGGGGCAGCGCGATCGAAGCGATGGACATGGAGCAGCGCATGACCCTGTGCAACATGTCCATCGAAGCCGGTGCGCGCGCCGGCATGGTGGCACCGGACCAGGTCACCTTCGACTGGGTGGCCGCCACCCCGCGCGGCCCCAAGGGCGCCGATTTCGATGCCGCGGTCGCTGCGTGGTCGCAGCTGCGCAGTGATGCCGGTGCGCGCTTCGACGTGGAGGTGCACATCGATGCCGCCGATATCCGCCCGACCCTGACCTGGGGCACCCATCCGGGCACCGCGATCGCGGTGGATGCACCGATTCCGGCCGCCAACGATGCCGCCGCGCAGAAGGGCCTGGACTACATGCACTTCCACGCGGGCCAGACGCTGGCCGGCACGCCGGTGGACGTGGTGTTCGTGGGCTCGTGCACCAACGGCCGCCTGAGCGACATGCGTGAAGTGGCGCAGGTACTGCAGGGCCGCAAGGTCGCCGCCCGCGTGCGCATGCTGGTGGTGCCCGGTTCGGAGATCGTCAAGCGCCAGGCCGAAGCGGAGGGCATCGATGCCATCGTGCGCGCTGCCGGTGCGGAGTGGCGCGAGCCGGGCTGTTCGATGTGCATCGCCATGAACGGCGATCTGGTCGCCCCCGGGCAGTTGGCCGTGAGCACCAGCAACCGTAATTTCGAAGGCCGCCAGGGCCCGGGCTCGCGCACGCTGCTGGCCTCGCCGATGACCGCCGCCTGGGCCGCCGTGAACGGCCACGTGGCCGATCCGCGTGAACTGTATGCCGCCAAGGAGGTGGCCTGATGAGCGGCTTCCGTACCCTGAGCTCGACCAGCGTGGTGCTGTGCGAGACCAACATCGATACCGACCAGATCATCCCGGCGCGCTTCCTGTCCACCACCGAACGCGTCGGCCTGGGCAAGCACGCCTTCAATGATTGGCGCTGGCAGAGCGAGGGCGTGCCCAATCCGGCCTTCGCCTTCAACCAGCCGAACAACGCCGGGCGCAGCATCCTGCTGGCCGGGCGCAACTTCGGCTGCGGCTCCTCGCGCGAGCATGCGCCGTGGGCACTGACCGACCTGGGCCTGCGCGCCATCGTCAGCAGCGAGATCGCCGATATCTTCCGCGGCAACTCGCTGAAGAACGGTCTGCTGCCGATCGTGCTGGACGAAGCCGATGTGCAGACGCTGATGCAGCGCCCGGATGACGAATTGACCATCGATGTGGCCGCGCGCGAACTGCGCACCCCCGATGGGCGCGTGTATGCCTTCCCGCTGGATGGCTTCTCGCAGACCTGTCTGCTGGAAGGCGTGGACCAATTGGGGTATCTGTTGGGCCGTACCCCTGACATTGAACGTTACGAGAGTGAACATGCACGCTGAGATTGTCGTATTGCCAGGTGACGGCATCGGTCCGGAAGTCGCCGCTGCCGCCGTGGCGGTGCTGGAGGCCGTCGCCACCCGTTTCGGACACACCTTCGGGTTCCAGGAACACGACATCGGTGGCATCGCCATCGATCGCCACGGCGAGCCGCTGCCGGCCACCACGCTGGAGGCCTGCCGCAAGGCGGACGCCATCCTGCTCGGTGCGGTGGGCGGGCCGAAGTGGTCCGATCCCAATGCCACCGTCCGCCCCGAGCAGGGTCTGCTGGCGATCCGCAAGGCGCTGGGGCTGTACGCCAACCTGCGCCCGGTGCGCACGCACGCGGCCGCGCTCGGCGCCTCGCCGATCAAGGCCGAACTGCTGGAAGGCGTGGACTTCGTCGTCGTGCGCGAACTGACCGGCGGCATCTATTTCGGTGAGAAGACCCGCACCGCCGACACCGCCAGCGACCTGTGCAGCTACAGCGTGGGCGAGATCGAGCGCGTCATGCGCACCGCGTTCCGGCTGGCACAGACCCGCCGCGGCAAGGTCACCTCGGTGGACAAGGCCAACGTGCTGGAAACCTCGCGCCTGTGGCGCGACGTCGCCGCGCGGATCGGCCGCGAGGAATTCCCGGAGATCGCGCTGGAGCACCAGCTGGTCGATTCGATGGCCATGCACCTGCTGGCCAAGCCGCGCGAGTACGACGTGATCGTGACCGAGAACATGTTCGGCGACATCCTCACCGACGAAGCCTCGATGCTGGCCGGCTCGCTCGGCCTGCTGCCGTCGGCCTCGCTGGGCGAACCGGGTGCGGTCGGGATCTACGAGCCTATCCACGGCTCCGCGCCGGACATCGCCGGCAAGGGCATCGCCAATCCGTATGCCACGATCTTCAGCGCGGCGATGCTGCTGCGCCATTCACTGGGGCTGGACGAAGAGGCTGCTACGGTCGAGGCAGCGGTGTATGCCGTGCTGGATGACGGCGTATTCACTGCCGATCTCGCCGCCAAGGGTGCCGCGGTAAGTACCGCCGCAGCCACCGACGCGGTCCTTGCCAAGCTGCAGTGACCGTACGAACGCGGCCGGGGGCCGCGTTCCTGCCTGTACGTCCCGCACGGCCTCCCTGTCACGTTGGCCACGTCGCTGCCAGCGGCGGGCCCCCAACAAGGAAAGCCTTTGAACTCTCGTTCCGCTGCCGACTTTCTCAACCGCGTGGCCCAGCGCGATCCGCATCAGCCGGAATTCCTGCAGGCCGTGAAAGAAGTGATCCAGAGCCTGTGGCCGTTCCTGGAGCGTCATCCCCGCTACATCGAACACGGCCTGCTGGAGCGGCTGGTGGAGCCGGAGCGGGTGATCCAGTTCCGCGTGGCCTGGGCCGATGACGCCGGCAAGACCCATGTGAATCGCGGCTGGCGCGTGCAGCACAGCTCGGCGATCGGTCCGTTCAAGGGCGGCATGCGCTTCCATCCGTCGGTCAACCAGTCGATCCTGAAGTTCCTTGCCTTCGAGCAGACCCTGAAGAACGCGTTGACGACCCTGCCGATGGGCGGTGGCAAGGGTGGTGCGGATTTCAATCCGAAAGGCCGCAGCGATGCCGAAGTGATGCGCTTCTGCCAGGCCTTGATGCTGGAACTGCACCGCCACCTCGGTGCCGATACTGACGTGCCGGCCGGCGACATCGGCGTCGGCGCGCGCGAGGTCGGCTACATGACCGGCATGATGAAGAAGATCACCAACGATGCCTCCTGCGTGTTCACCGGCAAGGGCCTCTCCTACGGTGGCAGCCTGATGCGTCCGGAAGCGACCGGCTTCGGCACCGTCTACTTCGTCGAGCAGATGCTGCACCATGCCCGTCGCGATACCGAGGGTGCAAAGGTATTGATCTCCGGCGCCGGCAACGTCGCCCAGCATGCCGCGATCAAGGCCATCGAGCTTGGCGCGACAGTGCTCACGCTCTCCGATTCCGGCGGCACGCTGTACGCCCGCGATGGCTTCGATGACGCGGCGCTGCAGGAGGTGGTGGAACTGCGCAACGAGCGCCGTGGTTGCTTGGCCGAGCTGGCCGACGACAAGCGCTTCGAGTACCTGGAGGGCAAGCGTCCCTGGCACATCCCGGCCGAGATCGCCCTGCCCTGCGCCACCCAGAACGAACTGGACGAAGACGATGCCCGCGCCCTGGTCGACAACGGTGTGCTGTGCGTGGCCGAAGGCGCCAACATGCCTTCCACGCTGGAGGCGGTGGACGTCTTCCTCGCGTCCGGCACCCTGTACGCACCGGGCAAGGCCAGCAATGCCGGCGGCGTGGCCACCTCGGGGCTGGAAATGAGCCAGAACGCGCAGCGCTTGTCCTGGCATCATGCCGATGTCGATGAGCGCCTGCACGGGATCATGAAGGACATCCACGCCAACTGCGTCCGCCACGGGAAGCGTGCCGACGGCAGCGTGAACTACGTGGATGGCGCCAATATCGCCGGTTTCGTCAAAGTGGCCGATGCGATGCTGGCACAGGGCGTCTACTGAGGTCGGACGGAGGAACGGGCGCAGCGATCAGTCCGCCGAGCGGACCTCGCTCGTCATGCAGCCGGCCAGCACGGCACCGCTGTCGGTGGGTGTCACGCTGAATGCCCGCACGCGCCTGTATCTGGAGGACGCCTCCCGCGTTGCTTCGCGCATCCAATACCCCTCTACCTGTCGATCCGCCGCCCCCAGGCGCGTGGCATCGAGCACCGCCTTCAGCGGCGCATCACCCATGTCCGTCGCGAAAAAGCCGCCTTGGGTGATGCCGAGCGACTGCACGGGCAGCCCCTGCAGCATCACGGGGTGGTCCAGCGTGACGGCGAGGAGCGACATCGTCTGTCCGCCGACAGCGTACTCACGCTCGGCCACCGCGCTGACATTGTCTGGCCACGCCAGCGGCGACAGTTCCGAAACACGCTCCCACATGTTCGCGATGCGCTGCATGGCAGCGTCGTCCGCCCGACACTCGAGCGCGGCGCCAATATCACCCGCCGAGGCCGTTTCGCGCAGTCGGGGGGGAACACGTGCCGCGCGCATCGGACCGGGATAGTCACATCCCACCCGATAGCCCTCCCCATCGCTGCGCACCACCAGTGCGGCAACCAAGGACGCATCGTCCGATGCCTGGGGTGCCGACCAGACCTGGAACGGCTCACGCAGGCTGCTCGACCGCAGCCGCAGCCCGTTCTCGGTGACAATGCGCGCACGCTGCCCCGCATCGACGGGAATCGAGAAGCCCGTGTCATCGGCCACCACGCGGTGCGTTGTGATGCCGTGCACGGTCAACGCGTCCGGCATGTCGATGAAGGTCGGCGCGTCGTCCCCGTCACCGCTGCGCGTGAAGCCCCAGCCCTGCAGATGGGCCGGACGCTCCCGCAGCGTACCGTAGCGTGCGCTACGCAGCGCCGTCGGCACCGCCTGTATTGCCGCCGGTGAGGCACGGCATTCCAGCAGCGCGATGAGATCGCGCTGGAAGCTGGCAGCGGTGTTCGCCTGCGCGGGCGGCGCAACGGTCATCGACACGGCGACGGCCGCGGCAGCAGCGAGCGGAGAGAGAAGACGCAGCAGCATCATGCGCGACCGAAGGATATCCGATGTGCATTTTACGCTTGCCACTACCGCAAAGAAGGCAGGCAGTGACGTCGCGCCGAAAGAATGAAGCCGGCCAGCGGCCGGCTTCATCGTCCCTCAGCCTTCGCTGGTCTTCGCCTCGTCCGGCTTCACCCGGAACCACGCGGCGTACAGCGCCGGCAGGAACACCAGGGTCAGCACGGTACCCACGATCAACCCGCCCATGATCGAGATCGCCATTGAGCCGTAGAACGCACTGCGCGACAGCGGGATCATCGCCAGCACCGCAGCCAGCGCGGTCAGCACGATCGGGCGGAAGCGGCGCACGGTGGCATCGATGATCGCGTGCCAGCGGTCGTGCCCGGCGTCGATGTCCTGCTGGATCTGATCGATCAGGATCACCGAGTTGCGCATGATCATGCCGGCCAGCGCGATCGTGCCCAGAAGCGCCACGAAGCCGAACGGCGCGCGAAACAGCAGCAGGAACAGGGTCGCGCCGATGATGCCCAGCGGCGCGGTGACCAGCACCATCGCCGCACGCGAGAAGCTGCGCAGCTGCAGCATCAGCAAGGTGGCCACCACGATCAGGAACAGCGGCATGCCGGCCTTGATCGAATCCTGGCCGCGCGTGGAATCCTCCACCGTGCCACCGGTTTCGAGCAGGTAGCCGGACGGCAGCTCGGCACGGATGCTCTCCAGCGTCGGCAGGATCTGCTGCACCACGTCCAGCGGCTGCTTGGCGTCGGCGATGTCGGCGCGCACGGTCACCGTCGGCAGGCGGTTGCGGTGCCAGATGATGCCGTCCTCGAACACGTACTCCAGGCGCGCCACCTGCGACAGCGTCACCGAGGTGCCGCTGGCGGTCGGAATGGCCAGGCTGCCCAGCATGTCCAGCCGCACGCGTTCGTCGTCCGGGCCGCGCAGCAGCATTTCGATCAGGCGGTTGCCTTCGCGGTAGGTGCTCACGCTCATGCCCGACAACGAGGTGCCCAGCAGCTGGCTCACCTGCGCACTGGTCACGCCCAGTGCGCGGGCACGGTCCTGGTCGATCACCAGCCGGACCACCTTGCTCGGCTCGCTCCAGTCCAGGTTGACGTTCATCACGTGCGGGTTTGCGCGCACCTTGGCTTCCACCTGGCGGGCAATGGCCTGGACCTGCTCGATGTGTTCACCGGAGATGCGCATCTGCACCGGGTAGCCGACCGGCGGACCGTTCTCCAGCCGGGTCACGCGCATCTGCACGTCCGGGAACTGCGGGATCACATCCTTGAGCAGCCAGTCGCGGGTCGCTTCACGGGCCTTCGCATTCTCGGTCAGCACCACGAACTGCGAGAAGTTGGTGGCCGGCAACTGCTGGTCCAGCGGCAGGTAGAAGCGCGGCGAGCCAGTGCCCACGTAGGCCACGTAGTTGCTGATGCCCGCGCGGTCCTTGAGCAGTTTCTCCAGCTTGGCCGCCTGTGCCTGGGTAGCCTGCAGCGAGGCGCCTTCGGCCAGCTCGATGTCCACCATCAGTTCCGGGCGGGTCGAATCGGGGAAGAACTGCTGCGGCACGAAGCGGAAGATCAGCAGCGAGAACACGAACAGCGCCGCGGTGGCGGCGATCACCCACCAGCGGTGGCGCAGGCAGGCATCCAGGAAGCCGCGGAAGCGCGTGTAGAACGGGCGCTGGTACGGATCGTGGTCGTGCGCATGCACCTTCGGTGCGATCCAGCGCGCGAACGCGGGATGACGGTCGGCCCAGGCCAGGCGGCGGGCATGCCAGCGCCCGGCCAGGCTGCCCGGCTTGGGCGGCTGCGGGTTGAACAGGTCCGGCAGCATCTTGTCGCCCAGGTACGGGATGAACAGCACCGCGGCGATCCACGACACCACCAGCGCGATGGTCACCACCTGGAACAACGAGCGGGTGTACTCGCCCGTGCTGGAGGCGGCCGTGGCGATCGGCAGGAAGCCGGCCGCGGTGATCAGCGTGCCGGTCAGCATCGGGAAAGCGGTCGACTCCCACGCGAAGCTGGCCGCGCGCAGGCGGTCGTAGCCCTGCTCCATCTTGGTGGCCATCATCTCCACCGCGATGATCGCATCGTCCACCAGCAGGCCCAGCGCCAGCACCAGCGCGC
>Ga0308171_1001559_pt1 | contig 29552 bp, 28 predicted proteins | sample PhyGR1_FD_202135 | JGI IMG/M metagenome (GOLD analysis project Ga0308171, IMG submission 202135) | Phyllosphere microbial communities from UC Gill Tract Community Farm, Albany, California, United States - DLSLSG.R1 | ecosystem: Host-associated > Plants > Phyllosphere > Unclassified | place: USA...
TATGGGCTGACGCAAATCAATCATTCAGGACAGGTCAATCAAGGGGACAGGAACGATGTTAGACAATAGCCGTTTACGCATAGCTATGCAGAAATCAGGTCGATTAAGCGATGATTCACGCGAGCTGCTGGCACGCTGTGGTATCAAAATTAATCTTCAGCAACAGCGTCTGATCGCCTTTGCGGAAAATATGCCTATTGATATCCTGCGGGTGCGCGATGACGATATTCCGGGACTGGTAATGGACGGCGTAGTGGATCTGGGCATTATCGGCGAGAACGTGCTGGAAGAAGAGATGCTGAACCGCCGCGCGCAGGGCGAAGACCCGCGTTATTTCACGCTGCGTCGCCTGGATTTTGGCGGTTGCCGCCTGTCACTGGCCATGCCGGTTGACGACGCGTACAGCGGCCCGCAGGGCCTGAACAATGCCCGTATCGCCACCTCCTATCCTCACCTGTTAAAACAGTATCTCGACAAGCAAGGCGTCAACTTTAAATCCTGTTTATTAAACGGCTCGGTAGAAGTGGCACCGCGTGCCGGTCTGGCCGACGCGATCTGCGACCTGGTCTCCACCGGCGCGACGCTGGAAGCGAATGGCCTGCGCGAAGTCGAAGTGATTTATCGCTCAAAAGCCGTGCTGATTCAGCGCGACGGCGAGATGCCAGCCGCCAAGCAGGAGCTGATCGATAAAATGATGACCCGCATCCAGGGCGTGATCAAAGCGCGTGAATCGAAATACATCATGTTACACGCGCCAAGCGAGCGTCTGGAAGACGTGATCAGCCTGTTGCCGGGTGCCGAACGTCCGACGGTCCTGCCGCTGGCGGGCGATGTCAGCCGCGTGGCGATGCACATGGTGAGCAGCGAGACGCTGTTCTGGGAAACCATGGAAAAACTTAAAGCGCTGGGTGCCAGTTCTATTCTGGTGTTGCCAATCGAAAAAATGCTGGAGTAAGCGATGAGCAAAATCATGACGCCCGTGAACTGGCAAGCGTGCAGCCGCGAGGAACAACAGGCGCTGCTGGCGCGCCCCGCACTCTCCTCATCTGACAGCATCAGTCAGATTGTGCGCGATGTGTTGGTCAGGGTGAAAGACGAGGGTGACGCGGCGTTACGTGAATTCAGCGCGCGCTTTGACAAGGTCGACGTAAAAACGCTGCGCGTCACACCGCAGCAGATTCACGCCGCCAGCGATCGTCTTGGTGACGAACTGAAGCAGGCGATGGCAGTAGCCATTGGCAATATTGAAACCTTTCACCGTGCGCAGATCTTACCGCCGGTGGATGTGGAAACGCAGCCCGGCGTGCGCTGTCAGCAAATGACGCGCCCGGTACAATCCGTCGGTTTGTATATTCCTGGCGGTTCTGCCCCGCTGTTCTCTACCGTGTTGATGTTGGCGACGCCTGCACGCATTGCCGGTTGCGGTCGCGTCGTGCTGTGTTCGCCTCCGCCCATTGCGGATGAAATTCTCTACGCAGCGCAGCTCTGCGGGGTGGAAGAGGTGTTTCAGGTCGGTGGTTCACAGGCGATTGCCGCCCTGGCCTTTGGCACGGAAAGCATTCCTAAGGTGGACAAAATTTTCGGCCCGGGCAATGCCTGGGTGACCGAGGCCAAACGTCAGGTGAGCCAGCGTCTTGATGGCGCGGCGATTGATATGCCCGCCGGTCCGTCGGAAGTGCTGGTGATTGCCGATGAAGGTGCGACGCCGGCTTTCGTGGCCTCTGACCTGCTGTCACAGGCGGAACACGGCCCCGATTCGCAGGTGATTCTGCTGACGCCTTCCCAGGCGCTGGCTGAGCGCGTCGCCGACGCGGTTGAAGAACAGCTGGCCCAGTTGCCACGCGCCGCGACTGCCCGGCAGGCGCTGGAAAGCAGCCGTCTGATCGTGGCTCAGGATATGCAACAGTGCCTCGACATTTCCAACCGATATGGCCCGGAGCATCTGATTCTGCAAACCCGCGCGCCACGGGATCTGGTCGAACACATCACCAGCGCCGGTTCGGTTTTTCTGGGAGACTGGTCGCCGGAATCGGCGGGTGACTATGCATCCGGTACCAACCACGTGCTGCCCACCTATGGCTACACCGCGACCTGCTCCAGCCTGGGCCTGGCCGATTTTCAGAAACGCATGACCGTGCAGGAACTGACACCACAGGGCTTCCTGAACCTGGCGGCGACCATCGAAACCCTGGCGGCGGCCGAGCAGCTGCATGCCCATAAAAATGCCGTTACGTTGCGCGTTGCCGCACTCAAGGAGCAAGCATGAGTCAGGATATTGAACAGCTGGCACGGGCTAACGTGCGGACACTGACGCCCTATCAGTCGGCCCGACGCCTGGGCGGCAATGGTGATGTCTGGCTGAACGCTAACGAGTTCCCGCTGCCGGTGCCCTTTGAGCTGTCGCAGCAAACCCTGAATCGCTACCCGGAATGCCAGCCGAAACAGGTGATCACGCGTTATGCGGCCTATGCCGGTCTCACGCCAGAGCAGGTGCTGGTCAGCCGTGGTGCAGATGAAGGCATTGAACTGCTGATGCGTGCATTTTGTGAGCCGGGGAAAGATGCCATTCTTTTCTGCCCACCGACCTATGGCATGTACAGCGTCAGTGCCGAAACCATCGGCATTGAATACCGTACCGTTCCGGCGCTGAAAGACTGGCAGTTGAACCTGCCCGCGATTGCCGAACAACTCGACGGTGTCAAAGTGGTCTACATGTGCAGCCCGAATAACCCCACCGGTAATCTAATTGATCAGGACGATATCCGTCAGTTGCTGGCGATGACCGCCGGAAAAGCGCTGGTCGTCGCGGACGAAGCCTATATTGAGTTTTGCCCCCAGGCGACGCTCGCGGGCTGGTTAAAGGATTATCCGCACCTGGTGATTCTGCGTACCTTATCGAAAGCTTTTGCGCTGGCTGGCCTGCGCTGTGGCTTTACCCTGGCGAATAAGCCGGTCATCGATTTGCTCATGAAAGTGATTGCGCCCTATCCGCTTGCCACACCGGTCGCCGACGTCGCGGGCCAGGCCCTGAGCGAAGAAGGCGTTGCCCTGATGCGCCAGCACGTGGAAGAGCTGAATGCCAATCGCCGCTGGCTGTTTGAGCAGTTACCACAGATTCGCGCCGTAGAGCAGGTTTTTCCCAGCGAAACCAACTATATTTTGGTGCGCTTTACTGACTCGCCGCGGGTCTTTAAAACCTTGTGGGATCAGGGCATTATTTTGCGTGACCAAAACAAGAATCCCGGCCTTGCAGGCTGCCTGCGTATCTCTGTGGGAACCCGAACAGAGTGCGAACGCCTGATCGCCGCGCTGCAAGCCTTATCTCTGGAGTAAGCATGAGTCAGAAGACCCTTTTTATTGACCGCGATGGCACGATTATCTCTGAACCTCCGCAGGATTTTCAGGTGGATCGCATGGATAAGCTGGCATTTGAGCCGGATGTGGTGCCCGCGCTGCTGGCGCTTCAGGACGCAGGCTATCAGCTGGTGATGATCACCAATCAGGACGGTCTGGGCACGGACAGTTTTCCTCAGGCCGATTTTGATGGCCCGCACAATCTGATGATGCAGATCCTGAACTCGCAGGGCATTCGCTTTAGCGACATTTTGATCTGCCCACATAAGCCAGACGATCACTGCGACTGCCGCAAGCCAAAAACCAAAATGGTGGAAGCCTGGCTGGCAGAGGGCGCACTCGACATCACGCAAAGCTATGTGATTGGCGATCGCCAGACCGATATTCAGCTGGCCGAGAACATGGGCATTCAGGGCATTCGCTACGGCACAGAAGGTCAGGACTGGAAAGTCATTCAGCAACAGCTGACACAGCGCGATCGCTATGCACTGGTACAGCGCAACACCAAAGAAACCCAGGTGCGCGTCGAGGTCTGGCTGGACCGTGAAGGCGGTAGCAAAATCAATACCGGTGTGGGGTTCTTTGACCACATGCTGGATCAGATTGCCGTACACGGCGGCTTTCGCATGAACATCGAAGTGAAAGGCGATCTGTACATCGACGATCACCACACGGTTGAAGATACCGGCCTGGCACTGGGTGAAGCACTGCTGAAAGCCCTGGGCGATAAGCGCGGCATTGGTCGGTTTGGCTTTGTGCTGCCAATGGACGAATGCCTGGCGCGCTGCGCGCTGGATATTTCCGGTCGTCCGCATATCGAATTCAAAGCCGAATTCAGCTACCAGCGCGTGGGCGATCTCAGCACGGAGATGGTGGAACACTTCTTCCGTTCGCTGTCCTACGCCATGATGAGCACCCTGCACCTGAAGACGAAAGGTAAAAACGACCACCACCGTGTGGAAAGCTTGTTCAAAGCCTTTGGCCGTACGCTGCGTCAGGCCATTCGCGTTGAGGGAAATACCCTGCCGAGCTCGAAAGGAGTGCTCTAATGAACGTGGTGATCCTGGATACGGGCTGTGCCAACCTGTCATCGGTAAAGTGGGCCGTTGAACGTCTGGGCTACGCGCCAGAGGTCAGCCGCCATCCTGACGTGGTGCTGCACGCCGATAAGCTGTTTCTGCCGGGCGTAGGCACGGCGCAGGCCGCCATGAATCAGTTAGAAGCGCGCGAGCTTATTGAGCTGGTCAAAGCCTGTACGCAACCGGTATTAGGTATTTGTCTGGGGATGCAACTGCTGGGCAGCCACAGCGAAGAAAACGGCGGCGTGCCGACGCTGGGCATTATCGACCAGCCGGTTTCGCTGATGGATACTCAGGAATTGCCGCTGCCGCACATGGGCTGGAACCAGATTACCTCGCAGGCCGGAAATCATCTGTTTCGCGGCATCGATGAAGGCAGCTATTTCTACTTCGTCCACAGCTATGCCATGCCGGTAAACGCCAGCACCATTGCCCAGTGCCACTATGGCCAGGCCTTTACCGCCGCAGTGCAGAAAGATAATTTCTTTGGCGTGCAGTTCCACCCGGAACGCTCTGGCAAAGTGGGCGCACAGTTGCTGAAAAACTTCCTGGAGATGTAATGATTATCCCCGCATTAGATTTAATCGATGGCAAGGTCGTGCGCCTGCATCAGGGTGATTATGCGCAACAGCGTGATTACGGCAGCGATCCCCTGCCCCGTTTGCAGGACTACGCAGGCCAGGGCGCAACGGTATTGCACCTTGTTGACCTGACCGGTGCCAAAGACCCGGCTAAACGCCAGATTGCCTTACTGAAAAACCTGCTCAACGGCGTAAATGCGATCGTGCAGGTTGGCGGTGGTATTCGTACCCGGGATGACGTAAAAGCGTTGCTGGATGCGGGCGCCAGCCGGGTCGTTGTCGGTTCAACCGCCGTTAAACAGCCCGAGGACGTCAAAGCCTGGTTTCAGGAATTTGGCCCCGAGGCCATCGTGCTGGCGCTGGACGTCCGTATTGATGCGGCGAACCGTAAAGACATCGCCATCAGCGGCTGGCAGGAAGCGGCCGGTGTGACGCTGGAAGAGGTGATCGAACAGTTTCAGCCCGTTGGCCTCAGGCATGTCCTCTGCACGGATATTTCCCGCGACGGTACGCTCAGCGGCTCGAATGTGGAACTGTATAAAGAAGTGACCGCGCGCTTTCCGCAGATTGCGTTTCAGTCGTCGGGCGGTATTGGTGAACTCAGTGATATTGCCGCCTTACGCGGCAGTGGCGTTCAGGGCGTGATTGTCGGGCGTGCGCTGCTGGAAGGTAAATTTACGGTTTCGGAGGCAATAGCATGCTGGCAAAACGGATAATTCCCTGTCTTGATGTGCGTGACGGTCAGGTGGTGAAAGGCGTTCAGTTTCGTAATCATGAAATTATCGGTGATATCGTGCCGCTGGCCCAGCGCTATGCGGAAGAAGGGGCCGACGAACTGGTATTTTATGATATCACCGCCTCATCGGATGACCGTGTAGTGGATAAAAGCTGGGTTTCGCGCGTCGCTGAGGTTATCGATATTCCTTTCTGCGTGGCGGGCGGGATTAAAACCCCGGAAGATGCAGCCCGGATTCTGGAGTTTGGTGCGGATAAAATCTCCATCAACTCCCCTGCCCTGGCCGATCCTTCCTTGATCACCCGGCTGGCCGACCGCTTTGGCGTGCAGTGCATCGTAGTGGGCATTGATACCTGGTTCGATGATGCCAGCGGCAAATATCATGTTAATCAGTACACGGGCGATGAATCCCGGACGCGCGTTACCCAATGGGAAACGCGCGACTGGGTGCAGGAAGTGCAGAAGCTTGGCGCAGGTGAGATTGTGCTGAACATGATGAACCAGGACGGCGTGCGCAATGGCTATGACCTGGTACAGCTAAAGACAATGCGTGAAGTGTGCAAGGTCCCGCTTATCGCCTCCGGTGGCGCAGGTACCATGGCCCACTTCCTTGAGGCCTTTGAACAGGCCAACGTTGACGGTGCCCTTGCGGCATCGGTGTTTCACAAACAGATTATTAATATCGGCGAGCTGAAACGCTTTCTGATCGACAACGGTGTGGAGATTCGCGCGTGTTAACTGAACAACAGTTGTCCCGGTTAGACTGGGAAAAGACCCAAGGCATGATGCCCGTTATCGTCCAGCACAGCGTATCTGGCGAAGTTCTGATGCACGGTTATATGAACCAGGATGCGCTGAAGAAAACCCTGCAGGACGGTAACGTGACGTTTTTTTCACGCACCAAAAACCGGCTGTGGACCAAAGGTGAAACCTCTGGTCACTTTTTGCAGGTCGTCAGCATTACGCCGGACTGTGACAACGACACGTTGCTGGTGCTGGCGAACCCGATTGGCCCAACCTGTCATCTTGGCACGTCCAGCTGCTTCTCGCCTGCTGCCCCTGACTGGACGTTCCTCTATCAGCTGGAACAACTGCTGGCGTCACGCAAAAGCGCCGATCCGGACAGCTCTTACACCGCGAAACTCTATGCCAGTGGCACCAAGCGCATCGCGCAGAAAGTCGGTGAAGAAGGCGTGGAAACCGCACTGGCGGCGACGGTGAACGATCGTGAAGAGCTGACCAATGAAGCCTCGGATCTGATCTATCACCTGCTGGTACTCCTGCAGGACCAGGCGTTAGACTTCAGCACGATTATCAGTAATCTGCGCGCCCGTCATAAGTAGATTGTCCTCTCTGCTGCTCCTCCGTCAGGCGGGCAGCAGCGTTACAAAAAGGCGCGGTGGCGCCTTTTTTATTAAAACGGAAAAGCCGATGCTCAGTACCCATGAAAAATTGATCGCGCTGCTCGATCAACATCAGGCACGTTACCGGCTGGTCGCCCATCAGCCCAGCGGCAAATGTGAAGCCGTCGCACAACTCCGCGGCACCGATGTCGGTCAGGGTGCAAAGGCGCTGGTGTGCCATGTCAAAGGCAATGGGGTTAAACAGCATGTGCTGGCGGTGTTGCCGGCCGACCAGCAGGCGGACCTGTCCAAAGTGGCTGCGGCAGTGGGCGGACGTCGAGCCTCACTCGCCTCACCGGCGGAAGTGGACAGCCTTACCGGCTGTGTATTTGGCGCTATTCCGCCATTCAGCTTTCATCCCGATTTACTGCTGATTGTCGATCCGCTGCTGTTTGAACGTTACGATGAGATTGCGTTTAATGCGGGCGTACTTGACCACTCAGTGATCCTGAACACCCAGGATTACCGTGCACTTTGTGGTGCTAACACTGTGAAAATCATCCTCTAATTGCCATCACCCCGGTCGAAAGGTACTCTGCGTAATACAACATTACGACAACAGAAGATCTTAACTATGGCAACGAAAACCCTCAAAACCCGCCTGCGCGCTGCGCTGGCACTGGCCGTGCTTGCCGGTTGTGCGTTCGGCGCACAGGCAAAAATCGAACAGGTCCGCTTCGCCGTCGATCCCACCTATCCGCCTTTCGAATCAAAAACCCCGCAGGGCAAACTGGTGGGGTTCGATATCGACTTAGGCAACGCCCTGTGTGCACAGATGCAGGCGAAGTGCGTGTGGGTGGAAAGTCAGTTCGACGGCATGATCCCGGCACTCAAAGCCCGTAAATTCGATGCCATCCTGTCTGACATGGGCATTACAGAAGAGCGTTTGAAGCAAATCGACTTTACCCAGCCGCTTTACGATACCCATACTCAGCTTATCGCACGCAAAGGTTCTGGCCTGTTACCGACGCCAGAGTCGCTCAAAGGGAAAACGGTTGGTGTAGAACAGGGCACGGTGCAGGAACGTTATGCCCGCGCAAAATGGCAGCCGAATGGCGTCACCGTGGTACCTTACGGCGATCAGGCCCAGGTGGAAAGCGATTTAGTGGCCGGACGCCTTGACGCGGTCTTTACCGATGCCGCGCAGGCCGCCAATGGTTTTCTGAAACAGCCGCAGGGCAAAGATTTTGCGCTCGCAGGCCCGATTGTTCAGGACCCCATTATCGGTCCAGGCACGGCTATTGGCCTGCGTAAAGGTGACACCGAGCTGAAAACGGCGCTGGATAATGCCTTTGATGAAATCAAGAAAAACGGCACCTTTGATAAGATTCAGAAGCACTATTTCTCGACCGACATTTCCATTCAAAAGTAAGGTCATGATGGGCATTTTCGCCCTTCGGCCTCTGCAGGGCTATACTCAATGACTTTATGGGCAGCGCTTGCTGCCCTGAACCGACAAAAGGACATTAACACGGTATGTACCAACAACATCACCCCTTGTTAAGCGCCTCTCTCGGCACCCAGCGTGAAATCATCAGTTTTCATTTTGGCGATGACCCTACGCGACAGGTTTATATCCAGGCAGCCTTGCATGGGGATGAAATACCCGGCATGGCTGTCGCGTGGTTTTTGAAACAGCGTTTGCAAACCCTGGAGTCCGCCGGACGATTGAAAGCGTCGTTTACGCTGATCCCGGTTTCTAATCCTCTGGCGCTCAGCCAGCACTGGCATGGCACCCATTTAGGGCGATTTCATACCCAGACCGGTCAAGACTTTAACCGTAAGTTTCCGTCGCTTGGCGCCTCGCTGGCTAATGAACTGGCCACTATCCTGACGCCAAACGAAACCCAGAACAAGCGGCTGATTCGCGATGCGATCGATCGCCACTACCGTGATACCGTGCCCAAAACGGAGCTTGAAGCACAGCGTTTCACGCTGATGCGCATGGCCAGCCAGGCTGATTTAATGATCGACCTGCATTGCGACTGGGAAGCCCTGCCGCATCTGTATACTACGCCTCATGCGTGGCCGGAGGTTGAACCGCTGGCACGCTGGTTAGGCAGTGAAGTTCAACTGCTGGCGCAAATTTCTGGTGGAGAGCCATTCGATGAAGCCTGTTGTGAACCCTGGCTGACGCTGGCTGACCGCTTTGGCGAACAGTTTCCGATGCCGCAGGGCTTGTTACCTGTGACGCTTGAACTTCGGGGCGTGCGCGACGTGTCACCAGAGCAGGCGGAGCAGGATGCCGATGCGATTATCAGCGCGCTACAGGAGTCGGGCTACATTACCGCCAGTGAGGCTGCCGTTTCTGTCGAGGTCGCGGCACCGGTTATCGGCGGTGATGAGCTGGTATCGGTCGCCAGCGGCGGTGAAGATGTAGTAGGCGTTGACGAGAGCGGTACCGGACTCGGCGCTCCGGGTGTGGCAACGAGCATTGATGAAAGCAGCATTATTAAACAGCGTCATATCGAAGGGACATCCGCCCTGTCGCCTGCGCTGAAAAATCCCCCTACTCCGCTTGCGGGTTGCGAATATGTTCACTCGCCGGTGTCGGGACTGATTCTGCATCGTAAACCTCTGGGTGCGCTTATCAGGCCAGGTGAAGTGGTCGCGGAGATTGTCGATCCGGTAACAGACCATATCACACCACTGGTGGCGGAGTTCGGTGGGATACTTTATGCCCGTCACTGGGCCAGATTTGCCACTGCAGGGATGTTGGTGTTGAGGCTGGCGGGAGAGAAGTCGGTGAGGAGTGGGGATTTGTTGGTGGGTTAAAAAAAGGCTTCCTGTGGGAAGCCTTTTTGCTTTACTGCGGATTGATTAATCTAACCACTCGGTATGGAACACACCGTCTTTATCAATACGCTTATAAGTGTGCGCACCAAAGTAGTCACGTTGTGCCTGAATCAGGTTGGCAGGCAGAACCTCTGAACGATAGCTGTCATAGTAAGCAATCGCTGCTGAGAAAGTTGGTGTTGGAATCCCGTTCTGTACGGCATAAGCAACCACATCACGCAGTGCCTGTTGGTACTGGTCAGCAATATCCTTGAAGTAAGGCGCCAGCAGCAGGTTAGCGATGCCTGCATTCTCTGCATACGCATCCGTAATTTTCTGCAGGAATTGCGCACGGATAATACAGCCAGCACGGAAAATCTTCGCGATTTCACCATACTGCAGATCCCAGTTATTCTCGTCTGATGCTGCACGCAGCTGCGAAAAGCCCTGTGCGTAAGAAACGATTTTACCCAGATACAGAGCGCGACGAACTTTTTCAATGAATTCAGCTTTATCACCGGTAAAGGCTTTAGCCTGAGGACCGCTCAGCACTTTTGAGGCAGCAACACGCTGAGTCTTCAGTGAAGAGAGATAGCGCGCAAACACCGATTCGGTAATCAGCGACAGCGGCTCACCGAGATCGAGCGAACTCTGGCTGGTCCATTTACCCGTACCCTTGTTGGCTGCTTCATCAAGAATGACATCAACCAGGTAGTGACCTTCTTCATCTTTCTTAGTGAAGATGTCCTTGGTGATATCGATCAGATAACTACTCAGTTCACCGTTATTCCACTCAGTGAAGGTTTCGGCCAGTTCTTCATTGTTAAGGCCGAGTGCCCCTTTCAGCAGAGCATAAGCCTCAGCAATCAGCTGCATATCGCCATATTCGATACCGTTATGAACCATTTTAACGTAATGGCCAGCACCGTCCGGACCGATATAAGAGACGCAAGCCTCACCGTCTTCCGCACGTGCAGCAATCTTATCAAGAATAGGCGCAACAAGCTCATACGCTTCTTTCTGACCGCCAGGCATGATTGAAGGGCCTTTCAGTGCACCCTCTTCGCCGCCAGAAACACCGGTACCGATGAAGTTGAAACCCTGATCCGAAAGCTCTTTATTGCGACGGATGGTATCTTTATAGAAAGTATTACCCCCATCGATCAGGATATCGCCCTTATCAAGGTGCGGCGTCAGTGAAGCAATCGTTTTATCTGTTGCTTCACCAGCTTGTACCATCAGAAGGATACGGCGCGGTTTTTCGAGCGAGTCAACAAACTCTTCAACGGTGTAGAACGGCGCAAGTTTCTTGCCTGGATTATCAGCAATCACTTCATCTGTCTTCTCGCGTGAACGGTTGAAGACAGAAACGGTGTAACCGCGGCTCTCGATGTTAAGGGCGAGGTTGCGTCCCATCACTGCCATACCTACGACGCCGATCTGTTGCTTGGACATTTTTTACTCCTGTCTGAAGATCAATCCACTAATGTTAATGTGATCTGTAAAGGTAAGGACATGATACTAATAACAGACCATCCGTGGAAGTTAATTAAAACAAAGAATAAGTGTAGGGGAAAATATGTAACAGACGTTAACTAAACTGACTTAAGCATTTTTTGTTCAAACGCACCCTAATAACGTCATTGCACCAACCCCATTTATTAAAGTACTTTAAAGCGGATACGATATGATAAAAAAGAAACTTATAATTAATATAAGATCGCCGCTGTGCTTCGTGATAAACTTTGGATAAAGGACAGTATGCTACTCTCAAATCAGAATCACAGAGACGCCGAGACAAATCCACGTCTTCAAAATAGAGGAAAAACCTTTCATCAAAGCCATTAGAATACTTTATCGCAGAATTGCTTAATAGCATACAGCAACCAGAAAACGACGGAGCAAAAAAAGATTTATTATAATCGGCATGATGTAATTCATATTCTTCGTTCAGTTTATTTTTATTATTGAGGAACCTGCGTATGAAAAGTTGAGTAGGATTTGGCAATAGCTTGCAAGCATATTGTAGCGTCCCATCAGGATATAGTATTTTTGGAATTGAAAAGTCTATTTTGTTTTTAACGCAATAGGAATACAGGCTAGATATCTCACCCTTAGAGAAAGAAATATCGGGATTACAAACAAGAAAATAATCCGCTAAATCAATATACTTTGAGAAAACAGAATTATGGCCTGCACCGAAGCCATGATTGTATGGGTTAGTGAGTAGCTCTATTTTGGGGTTAATCAAATCGGAAAGCCATCTACAGTGATTACCATTATCGACAAGTACAATCTTATCAATACTTTCGTCACTAATTAATGAATCCAGTGTGTCCTTAACATCATTATAATTATGTTTATATAAAACTACAGAAGCTATAATTTTCACTATTCACCATCACAAACCTAAAAAAGTAATTTATTATCTCACCAATCGCTATCGATTTGCAGAAAGAACGTTTCTGGTAACCTCTAGAAATATTTTATGCCGACTATTATCGGGTTCAAGGTACGCACTTTCAGACCATTCATTCCATGCATTAATAAATAAAAGTGGCTGATGAGAATTAGATAATTTATTAACAGCTTCGAAAAGTGCTTCCTCATAGCGCTCAGCAGAAACATTGTCGAACAACGTTGCCTTTTTACCATAACGTGCCGTATTATCCCAATCTGGGAAAACAGAATGATAGACCGGCTTATCATGAATAAAGTTCTCGCTTCTTTTTAGAGACGAAATAAAATCAATATAATCAAACCTATTCAAACCACCGCCCCCATTTCGAAATTGAGAAATTAGAGATTGAATACTTTCTGGCATACTGCGTGCAATTTTCTCTAGAGCTGAAAACTTACTTTTTTTAAGGTGGAAATTTATTGCATAACGAGGGTTAAAATTCATAACCGCATCAAAAAGCCCATAGATATATTCTGCATTAGAAATTTCGTAACTTCTACATGCAATAATATACAAACCATCAAAACCATCTTTTCTTGCAAGTTCTTTAAACCTTTCTAATATTTTTTGCAAAGAAGGTATGATTTCAGGCCGGTAAATATTCAAAACAGGCTTATTATCTATTCTGTAATATCTTTCATCCTTAAAAAAACCACTCAAATAGTTGTAGTGCTCAACAATTTCAGCGTCACTATTATAATAATTCTGTTTAATAAGGAATTCGTTCGGTTTGCCAATCCATTGTCGGGTCCAACTCTCATTGGCCCAAGTCATCATGAATTTAATGTTAATCGAAGGCTGTGAAATCAAATTTTTGATGGGAATATCGAGATGGGCCTGTCCGTCAAACCAATAATGATAGAAATTAAATCCAGATATAAAATACTCTGCTGCAAGCTCTGCTTGAGATTTAATTACTTCTGGGTTTGATTGGTCAAGATAACCATTCGCAGGAAAACGAGGCTGATTATGCATAGAAAACTGGGGACGCGCATCTCGAACTAAATTCCAGTCTGTAAATCCTTCACCCCACCATTTAGAATTTTCGACCGTAGGGTAAAATTGTGGAAAATAAAAGGCAAATGTATCAATCATTTTAGATTTCACTTGAGCACAATAACTTTATTACTTTTCACCATTGAACTATCTACCTCTTTAAACTCATCAATATCAATAACTTTATAACCCTGACTCAGTGCAGAAAGGCATGTCAACCTTTCAAAAGCATGAGCAAAAGTGCCATCCTGTTGATTTAGCTCTTCTTCAAAGTCGGTATCGCTAATTAAATCTATCACAGGATATAGCGAATCAGGTCTGAACCAGAACATGGTTCCTCCAACAAAGAAAAGGTCAATTTCTTCTTCGTCAAGGCCTAAACGCTGCGCGTATAAAAATACACGCTCTTTATTAGCACCCCAATAGTCATCATTCGATAAATAATCTTTAAGAGGTGCAACAATGCCAATCTTATCATTTAAGAATTTCAAACGAAGACTATTTAATTCTGCGGAAGGGGGAAGAAGTCCAGCAAAAATATTTCGCCTCCACGCATCCCCGAGCTCACTGTATTTGCTCTTTTTCGTATGCAGTTTCAAAACCATTGAGTACTTTCTAAAATCAAAGGATTGCATTATCTTGATAAAAGGATACACATCCCTCCCTTTATTTTCAGAAACGGCAATGTGTATTGAACAAGAAAGTCCCATAAATAAGTCTATCAATACTGGAATATAAGACTCTTCAGGTACTGTGATAAATATGTCAAAATCATAAGGAATACGCTCAATATAATGATAAATTTCCCTGGCTATCTCTGGATAAAAGATATGCATAATAACAGCAACATCAGTTTCCCTTTCGGATATGTTTGAAAATTCGAAAAAATTATCTCCAGCCTGAATATTTTTACCATATTCAAGTTTGCGATGACTATATGAAGAAGTCGTTCTTGCCAGATGAGATTTTATGACATGGACATCATCTAATCTATTAACATCAAAATAAGCGATATTATTTCTTAAGACATCGATTTTGACGATACCAACTTTACTGAATAACTCTTCTACATTTTTATGACAAGGATTTTCTTTATGATTAGAAGAAATTACACTACCCACTGTCAAACCATCATGTAATGCGCTAGATGTTAACCCCATTTCATAATTAAAGATGATTTTTATCTTGCGCTTGTAGCTAAAGACTCCATTCCAAAATTTAAAAAACCACTTAGACAGAAGTGCTTTTTTATTAAAAACCAGAAAATAACTTTGTAAGTGAAACCTGAACTGGTTTGTAGAGGTAAGACCAAAAATATCTTTTGTCTCACTTTTTATAAGAATTTTTTCTAAATTGAAATTTTTACTAGTATAAAAACTATCATTCAAAACCAGTAAGCGATCATATAAATCAAGATCGGCAATACTATCAATCCCTGTTTTATAACTTAAAAAATCATAACCAACGTTTTCACGAGTAATAATCTCTAAATTACCTAATGAGGAAAGTTTAGAATGGCTGGCTTGCTCAATTCCAGAAGTTGTTACGACTACAATTTTATCACAAACTTGAAATAAACTACTGAAGAGAGGTAATAGATAATCATCAGCAATATTATTTACATCATAATGAGCAACAACAGCAACTGTTTTCATCTCAGTTTTCTTATCATTTTATAGATTGGAAGGGTTAATTTATATAAGTTAGGGTGATTCAGTCTGATATGATCACGAACTCTCAATTTTCTTACATCATGAGACTCCTTAGGGTGATTCTTGCTTAACCAAACGCTTTCAGATGAATAATACGATAAAGTTAATGCTTTATTAATTCTTTGAATTTCTTCTTCTGATAAATTTTTTGCTAAAAAATCAAACAAATTTTCATTCATTATGATGTTCTTTATATCTACTTTTTTCTCATTAACTGCAGATAATGTAGCTTCAAGATATGCAAGACCATTTTTCAGATCAGGTTCAAGGTGAGCACCTTCAGCCCATTCGTTCCAGGCATTTATGAAAATAAATTGTTGCTCATCTTTAAAATATTTTTTTGTATAATCAACTAAATAAGACAACCAGAATTGGTAAAGTTTAGGCGAAGCATTAATAAATATGTGGCCAGTATGTTGGCGTCTGGCTGTATTGTCCCACGATGGAATAATACCGCGATAACATTGATAATCAGGAACGTTTCGATGTATAGCCTGGCTTAATACTTTCCGGTAATCCACAATACCGCCTGAAAACTCTGAATTGGTAATATTCAGAACCTCATCAGGTCTATTTTCCGGCCCTATAAATTTATGAGGCGGGAACTCAACCGCAGCATCAAAGCCATAGACAGTTGGGTTTTCAATTCCATAGAACTGGACTGCACATAAATGTATATCTGGAAAACCGGCATCTTTAGCTAGTTTACGCCACTTATCGGTAAGACTTTTCGCATCAACTAACAGGTCAGCCCGATAAACCAAAAGCACCGGTTTACCCTCAACTTTAATATACCTGCTATCTTTGAATACATTCAGTAATTCACTAAAAAAATCAATATCGTCTTCTCCCCCATGATTTTGTTCAAGAAGGACCTCTTTATCTAAACCATCCCATGTTTTAGTCCAGTTTTCATTAGCCCAGCAGTAACAAAATGGAAAATCGATGTCACTTGCTACATATTGATCTATTGGTTTTTCTAATATACGACGACCATCTTTAAATCTGTAATAATAAAAACAGAAACCATGTATACCATGATTACGGGCCAATTCGGATTGTTCTCTCATATTTTCAACATCATTAAGATCATAAAATCCTAAATCTGCTGGAACATGAGGCTGATAATGACCATCAAAATTGGGCTTTGCTTTTGCAACATTGGTCCATTCGGTAAACCCTTTACCCCACCATTCGTCATTTTCTTTAACACGGTGAAACTGAGGCAAATAAAAAGCTATAGGTTTAACTTTATTCATTTTTTAATTCCAAAAAAAATCTTTAATTTATTGATTAAGCGATAAGTGAACGAATTTTTAATCGATTGTATTTCGTGATTTACAGTGCTTAATTCTTTTTCTAAAGCTTGAATTTTAATTGATAAATCTGACCTTTCGTTTTCAAAAGATTGATACGATAATTTCAACTCTTCAATTTCTCGTAAATAATTATAATTCCTTCCCAATAAGTCTGGATATAGCGACTCTGGAGATCTATCAATATTTGACCAGAAATTTTCAGATTGATCTGGTGAATTGACATGCATCATCACATGATCTAGTGAGATGACTTGTTGTGTTTCTCCCGCCATTATTCGACGGCCTAACTGGTTGTTCTCTGGCAGTTTTTTAGCTATCACACAAATTGAGTTGTAGAAAGTTATGCTATGTATTTCTGCTAAAATGCTTTCATCGACGTCTATACCATAAAATTTTTCAAATTCCTGAAGGAATTGTTTTATAGTTTTGGATGGTAACCCCCAGTGTTCGTAATTTATGCAATCCGATAATTTCTTCAAAAAAGCTAATGAAGACATAGGATCATAAAGTCCACCACCAAAGTCTTTCCAATAACTACAATGCAAATCCTCAATAATCATGAAGCGATTGTAATTTAACAGTGGGAAATAATTTAGAAAAGATAATATTATATCTTTACTGGTATGTGATCCATCATCAATAATGAGATCTATGCCAGTCGAAAAATTTTCTTTGATTACAGAAACTGTTGTTGATTCGTTCGCATCCTGTACAAGAACCTTTATTTTTTCATTTTCGTATTTTAGTTCTGCACACTTAGGATTAATATCACAACCCACTATGGAACTAATATTAGGAAAATACTTATCCCATATTTCAAGCGAGCCACCGTTCTGAATGCCTATTTCAAATATGCTTTTAACTTCATCTTTAATTGGCTCAAGAATATTGTCATAGGTATTTAAATATAACTCCCATTTATCAGAGCGTTTCTGTTTATGTTCTTGATACAAATGCCACAGAGAGTTACTCATATTGCTTCCATTGTTATTTTGCTGAACTTAACACCAACCAGTCCCCAACGGACCTGGCTGTTAAATACTTTGATGAAAAGTGCATCATGTAAATGATGATGCTGGATATTATTAACCAAATCACCATTTGCAATTGAACACATTAATGCATAATCACCATTAGGTAACATTGGCAAAAAAAACTCAAATACAGCTGAAAATTTTTGACCTGCGGTATACGTTGGCGGATTTATTCCTGTGAGCGGTAAGGTATTTTCGCCAAAAAGAAATTGTCCGAGCTTATCCTTAACCAAAAAACCAAGAATGGGCGCATCAAGTGTGCTATTAGCTATAGCGTTTAAGGTGATTCTCACCTTCTCTCCACCTCTCAAAATCTCACTATCATGCGAAAGATTTTGAAGTGAAACGCCAATAATTTCTGCTTCACCCGTTTTCCAGCCATTCGCTAATGATAAATTATCAACTACTTCTACATCAGCGCTATAGTCCACAACTGCGGGGCCAGTATCAGCCTCTACATTAGTGTCTGTTTTAGGTTCATTACCCACATTTTCTAATACAGCACTTTCACCATAAATTTGTTCTAATGTAAATTTCAGATATTCTTCAGCAATGTCTTTAGACAAGCCGTAACTTATAGTATTTCCTTTATTAAGCCAAATCGCTTTTTCGCATAAGCTCTGTACAGATGACATATCATGGCTAACAAAAAGCAATGTTCCATTCTTTTGAAAATTGCGAATAAAGCGCATACATTTTTGGGTAAAGACTGCATCACCCACAGCTAAAGCTTCATCAATGACCAGGATATCCGCGTCAACATGTGTAATGACTGCGAACGCAAGTCTTACATACATACCACTCGAATACGTTTTTACTGGTTGTTCAATAAAATCACCAATATCGGCAAAATTTACAATACTCTCGAATTTATTGTCAATCTCATCACGCGTTAATCCATAAACCGAGGCATTGAGGTATATATTTTCTCGCCCCGTGAACTCAGGATTAAAACCTGATCCTAATTCAAGTAAAGCAGCAACTTTTCCGTTAACTTTAATATTACCGATAGTTGGCTGAAGTGTTCCACAGATCATCTGTAAAAGCGTGGATTTTCCTGAACCATTACGACCAATTATTGCAACTGTTTCACCTGGTTTAATTTTTGCGGATACTTTATTTACAGCCCAAAACTCATCGTAATATTTTTTATTTTTCAAGCCAATTTTAGGAGCAATAAACTGTTTGAGTCTATTAATAGGTTTCTTGTAGACAAAAAAACATTTACTCACTTCATTGATTTCTATAGCAAATTTTTCAGAGGACATCAGCAAACCCTTTCCTCAACTTATTGAAAATTCGGTATGAAATAAAAGTAAAAATCATACTTATGGCTGTATATTCTATTAGTCCAACAAAATTAGGTAGTTCTCCAAAGATAAACACTTTCCTAAATTGTTCTATAATGAATGTGAGTGGATTTAATTCTATAATGCCTCTAAATTCAACAGGTAATGAATTAAGCGAAAAGAAAACCGGAGAGAGGAATAGTAAAAGAGATGTTAGTACACCCATGAACTGGCTTATATCTCTTATGTAAACACCGAGTGCTGACACTAACCATCCTGATCCCACTGCTAATATAAAAAGCGGGAAAACAACAATAGGACTTAAGAGCATTGTCCAATGTAACGTGTCGCCAAGAATAATGTTAATCACAAATAAAACAATTACACTGATGAACATATTGAACAAGGCTGCAAAGCTTGTTATCAAGGTTAATATTTCAAGAGGAAAAACTACCTTTTTAACATAGTTTGAGTTACCTACAATGTTGCTTGAAGACAGGTTTAACACTTCACAATAGAAAGCATGAATTATCATGCCTGCAAAAAGAATAATGGCGAATTGTGATTTAGATTCCTCTGCAGTACCTGGCCATTTAGCTTTAAACACTACTGAAAAAACAAATGTATAAACTATTAGCATCAGAAGTGGGTTAATAAATGACCACAACATGCCTAATGCTGAACCTCTATAACGACTGGTGATTTCTCGCTTCGTCATTTGATAAATTAATTGGCGATGAGCAGTAAAAAGATGATTATTTAACATTTCTCTCACTCAAAATAAACAGCATTGTCAAAGCTTGTTGCCATAGCATCTTTGGCAGATAATTTAGGTTCCATTGTGATAGGCCATTCAATTCCAATTTTTTCATCATTCCATAATAATGAGTGCTCAGCATTAGGATTATAATAATTGGTACATTTATATACGAATTCAGCACTATCAGAGGTTACATAGAAACCATGGGCAAACCCTTCTGGAACCCAGAGCTGAAGTTTATTTTCAGCAGAAAGCAGAACACCAACCCACTTGCCGAAGGTTTGTGATGATTTACGCATATCTACTGCAACATCGAAAACTTCACCGGAGACGACTCTTACTAACTTACCTTGAGTATTCTCAGTCTGATAATGTAAACCTCTAAGAATACCTTTAGCTGATTTTGAGTGGTTATCCTGTACAAAGTTTCTCTGGCAGACTAAATCCTCAAATTTTTTCTGCTGCCATGTCTCCATAAAAAATCCGCGCTCGTCTCCAAAGACTAATGGCTCAATAATTTTCACATCCGGAATTTCAGTATCAATGATTTTCATTATAATTTTCCGTTGTACAAAGCCATTAAATATTTGCCATAATCATTTTTAAGCAGCGGTTGCGCTAATTCCTTAAGCTTTTCAGCATCGATAAAACCCATTCGGTAGGAAATTTCTTCAGGACAGGCTACTTTCAAGCCCTGACGTGTTTCGATGGTCTGGATAAAATTATTGGCTTCATTCAAACTCTGATGAGTACCAGTATCTAGCCAGGCATGCCCACGCCCCATAATAGAAACTGAAAGCTCACCTTTCTCAAGATAAAGATTATTGATATCCGTGATTTCAAGTTCACCACGTGGTGAAGGTTTTAGCTTTTTCGCCATTTCGACAACGCTGTTATCATAAAAATAGAGCCCTGTCACAGCATAATTACTCTTGGGTTCTGATGGCTTCTCTACCAAAGAAATCGCCTTACCCGCACTATCAAATTCAACAACACCGTAACGTTCGGGATCGTGTACATGATAGGCAAAGACCGTTGCGCCTTGGGATTTATTCGACGCGTCTTCGAGTTGCTTATGCAAATCGTGACCATAAAAGATATTATCGCCCAATATTAATGCACAGTTATCCTCACCAATAAACTCTTCGCCAAGAATAAAAGCCTGCGCCAGCCCATCTGGGCTTTCTTGCACTATATATTGAAGGTTAATTCCCCACTGCGAGCCATCACCCAGCAGACTTTCGAATCGAGGCGTATCTTGCGGGGTACTGATGATCAAAATATCACGGATACCTGCAAGCATTAAGGTACTTAGTGGGTAATAGATCATCGGCTTGTCATAGATAGGCAGTAGCTGTTTGCTCACGGCCATAGTGACCGGATAAAGGCGTGTACCTGAACCGCCAGCAAGAATGATTCCTTTTTTACTTTTCACAACGATTTCCTATAAATTTTTAAACTAAACGTAACTCAGCTATATATTTCATCCAGCATACGAAAAACGCCCTGTTTCCAGTCCGGCAGCGTGATTCCGAATGTGGTGATGAGTTTCTCAGTGTTAAGTCGGGAATTATGTGGACGTTTAGCAGGAGTTGGAAATGCCGATGTTTCAACAGTATTGATTGTTGAAACTTTTAGTGGTAGCCCTTTTTGCCGTGCGTATGCTATGACTACTTCAGCATAGGCATGCCATGTAGTTACACCCGAAGCAATTAAATGGTAAACGCCTGCTTTTTCGGGATTAGCCAGTGTTGCCTTTATTGCATGAGCTGTACTATCAGCTATAAGCTCGGCTCCGGTTGGAGTACCAAATTGGTCATTAATTACGGAGAGAGTTTCACGTTCGTGTGCCAGACGAATCATTGTTTTAGCAAAATTATTACCTTTTGCTGCATACACCCAGCTTGTGCGAAAAATAAGATAATTCGACGTATTTCTGATGATAGCTTCTTCGCCCTGAAGCTTAGTTTTACCGTAAATATTAAGGGGAGCCGTCGCATCCTCTTCTTTCCAGGGTCGTTCGCCGCTGCCATCAAAAACGTAGTCGGTGGAGTAATGAACCAGAAGCGCCTTGATTTCATTTGCTGTTCGAGCCAACGTTTCCACGCTAGCTGTGTTAATTAAACTCGCGCTTTGTATGTCACTTTCGGCTTTATCTACGGCTGTATAGGCGGCCGCATTCACAATAACATCAGGTTTGATATCCCGAACTGTTTTTGCGATACCCTCTGGATTGGTAAGATCACCGCAGTGATCTAAAGAATGTCTATCTAACGCGAACACATCACCCAAGGGTGCCAGTGCACGCTGCAATTCCCAACCCACTTGACCATTTTTACCCAATAGCAAAATTCTCATCAGCTACGTTTCTCGTAATTTTGCTCAATCCAATTTTGGTAGGTCCCACTTTTAACATGCTCAACCCACTCTTGATTATTGAGATACCATTGGACTGTTTTACGCAGGCCAGATTCGAAACTTTCCTGGGGTTTCCAGCCCAGTTCACGTTCAATTTTCGAGGCATCTATGGCATAACGACGATCGTGCCCAGGGCGGTCGGCAACATAGGTAATTTGTTGTGAGTAAGGCATATCTTTAGGTCGCAACTCATCAAGAAGCTCACAAACTTTATGTACAACCTCAAGGTTTTGTTTCTCATTATGGCCACCAATATTGTAAGTGGTGCCTGTTTTCGCCTGTGTCGCCACTAGATACAATGCACGTGCGTGATCTTCAACATACAACCAGTCACGGATTTGATCACCGTTGCCATAAATCGGCAACGCTTTGCCCTCGAGTGCATTGCTGATGATAAGGGGGATCAATTTTTCAGGGAAATGGTAGGGGCCGTAATTGTTAGAGCAATTGGTAACGATAACCGGAAGGCCATAGGTACGTCCCCATGCACGAACCAAGTGATCACTTGCGGCTTTAGTTGAGGAGTAAGGGCTGCTTGGCGAATACGGCGTCGTTTCTGTAAACAGTGGCAGCTCACCAGCCATCTCATCTGGGTGCGGCAGATCACCATACACTTCATCAGTAGAAATGTGATGAAAGCGGAAGATGTTTTTACGCGCTTCGGGCAGGTTCATCCAGTATTGGCGGCTTGCCTCCAGCAAGGAGTAAGTACCTACAACATTAGTTTGAACGAATTCGGCGGGCCCAGTGATAGAGCGATCTACATGACTCTCAGCAGCCAAATGCATAATTACATCAGGTTGATGTTCGGATAACACTTTTGAAACCGCAACTCCATCGCAAATGTCAACATGGCAGAAAGTGTAACGCGGATCGTTTTTGATCATTTCTAGTGATTCTAGATTGCCTGCATAGGTGAGTTTATCAACGTTGATCACCTCATCGCAGGTCTCTTCAATGATATGACGAACCACAGCCGAACCGATAAAACCTGCACCACCAGTAATTAAAATCTTCATGAAGTTGGGCTATTCCTGACATTGCGGTCGAGCTATCCCGACCCGTATAGAAAATGTAATAACGCACCAGCAATGAAAAACGCTACCGCCCTTGGGTTGCAGCTCCCAATATGCTGATCCGTAAAACCATCTTGTAGCATAGTGCGTTTTCCAGCAGCGGAGCACTCTACTTTTGAAACAATACAATTCCTTAAATTTATTAAAAAGAATGAATTATTTCAGCATAAGAATTTTACCACTGCGGTCTGCTGAACACGAACAAAATGGCCTATGCCATTTAATGACAGTTTAATTATTAACCAATTGTGCGAAAAGTGCATAGAAGATACTTCATTCGAGAGCTAATTGGCACAATCAGAAAGTGACGAAAAACAAGGGAGGAAGATAGAAGAGGGAAAAGGCAGACATAAAGTCCGCCTTAAAAGAGGAAAAATTAGCGAAACCCATCCGGATTCTTCGACTGCCAGTTCCACGTATCGCGCATCATCGCATCGATACCACGCGAAACCCGCCAGTTCAGTTCCTGGTTTGCCAGCGAGGCATCCGCCCAGAACGCAGGCAAATCACCATCACGGCGTGGCTTGATTTCAAACGGAATCGGTTTGCCTGAGGCTTTCTCAAACGCCTTGATCATTTCCAACACGGAGAAACCTTTCCCACCGCCGAGGTTATAAGCTTTATAACCCTCAATCTTGCCAAGATGGTCCAGCGCTTTCAGGTGGCCTTCCGCCAGGTCAACAACGTGAATATAGTCACGCAGACAGGTGCCGTCTGGCGTGTCATAGTCACCGCCGAAAACGCCTAACTTGTCCAGCCGACCGATAGCGACCTGGGCAATATAGGGCAGCAGGTTATTAGGAATACCTGTTGGGTCTTCGCCAATCTCACCCGACTCATGCGCGCCGACCGGGTTAAAGTAGCGCAGTGCAATGGTTTTGAAATGAGGTTCAGCTTTGGCGAAATCACGAATGATAAATTCAACCATCAGTTTGGAGGTACCATACGGACTCGTGGTACCACCAATCGGTGTAGTTTCCACGTAAGGCACGGGCGCATTGGCACCGTAAACGGTGGCGGAAGAGCTGAAAATAAAGTTCCAGACGCCCGCATTGCGCATCTCTTCCAGCAGAACCACCGTGCCAGCTACGTTGTTTTCGTAGTATTCCAGCGGCATACGCGTTGACTCCCCTACCGCTTTTAACGCGGCAAAGTGAATCACGGCAGAGATACTGTTTGAAGCGAACAGGTCACGCAGGCAGGCGCGGTCAAGAACATCACCTTCGATAAAGGTGGCTTTCTTACCGGCAAGTTTTTCAACCCGATTGATGGCCTCACGCGAGGCGTTGCACAGATTATCCAGTACCACCACATCATCACCGCGCTCAAGCAATGCCAGCACTGTGTGGGAGCCGATATAACCTGCTCCTCCCGTTACCAAAATAGCCATCTTTTCTCCCTTTCTGCCGCGTCAGCCGCAGCGAATAATATGTGATTACTTCGCCAGAATTTTCTTGATGGCTTCGCGGAACTCGCGACCTTGCGCATTGCTACGCAAACCATAAGAAACAAATGCCTGCATGTAACCCATTTTACGTCCGCAGTCGAAACTGTGTCCTGTCATCAGTGACACATCCACCGTTTTCTTCTTACTCAGGCTGGCAATGGCATCCGTCAGCTGAATACGGCCCCATGCACCCGGTTCGGTACGTTCCAGTTCAGCCCAGATATCCGCAGAAAGCACGTAACGGCCTACCGCTGCCAGATCCGAGTTTAACTCATCGGGATGCTCTGGTTTCTCAACGTAGTTGGTAATGGTGCTGACATCGCCTGGGTTTTCCAGCGGCTGCTCCGTAGTGATAACGGAATACTCAGACAGATCGTAGTCGGTAAGGTGTTTTGCCAGTACCTGGCTGTTACCTGTCTCTTCAAAACGTGCAACCATTGCCGCGAGATTATAGCGTAAATGGTCAGCGGTGGAATCGTCTAACAGCACATCCGGCAGGACAACAACAAAAGGATTGTCGCCAATCATAGGACGTGCGCAGAGGACGGAATGGCCCAGGCCCAATGGCTGCGCCTGGCGCACGTTCATGATGGTCACGCCTGGTGGGCAAATTGACTGGACTTCACTCAGCAGTTGGCGCTTAACGCGTGCTTCGAGCAGAGCTTCAAGCTCATAGGTGGTGTCAAAGTGATTTTCTACCGCATTTTTTGACGCATGGGTGACCAGCACAATCTCTTTGATACCTGCCGCAACACACTCATCAATGATGTATTGAATCATTGGCTTGTCCACTACAGGCAGCATCTCTTTCGGAATGGCTTTAGTCGCCGGAAGCATATGCATACCGAGACCCGCAACCGGGATTACTGCTTTAAGCTTGGTCATAGTTATTCCATCTAATGAAGTGAAGACATACGTCAATTATGCCGGATGGACCGGAAAAGGAAGTATAATCTTTATCTGAAAAGGCAACACTAACTCGCTGTGAAATCTTACAAATTCGGGTTTTTACGATGCCTGAACCCCGAAAGATGCGGAGTAAACACAATTAATTAAGGCGAGTCTGAGACGTGTTATCAGAATTTACTCAGGTGTTTTTAATACCAGCCGTAAAAAGAAACGGGCGACCTCAGGTCGCCCGTTGTTATTGGCTTACAGCCACTGTTCAAACCATTCTGGCATCACGAAAAGATCGAAGTGATTAACCAGCAGCATGAGTCCCACAAACAGCACCGACACAGATACCCACTGTCGGGCGTAAGGGATAAAGCGGATACCTATCACCGGCTTGATGAAGAATGGATGCGCCAGGGCGGAAATCAGCACCTGTGAGATCGACAACGTCAGCGCGACATAGAGCACGTTTGGCCAGATGAAGGTGGTGGCAAGCACGGCCATGACCACCAGGCTGGCAACGATGTTCCAGTAGAACTCCACGTTAGTGCGGCCATTCGCCTGGGAAATCGCCCCGGTCAGTCCGCCCATTGGACGCAACATACCAAACAGCAGCATCAGCGGGATCAGGTGATAAACCTGTTCATGAGATGCACCATAGAGCACGCGTACAATGACCGGAGACAGAATACCGATAGCAAGGTACATGGCGCTGCTGAAGAGCATTATCATCAATGTGCCTTTCAGGAACAGCTTCTTTAACTGCTCCGGGTCCTGCTGCTTCTCGGCAAAACGCGGCAGTGCCAGGCGGTTAATGACCGGCGACACCAACTTCAGCGGCTGCAGCACCAGCTCTTTTGCCAGTGAATAGATGCCGAGCATCTCGGCCCCCATCACTTTACCGACCACCAGCGCATCGGCCTGGGTGCGGAGCTGGTTAATGGTCTGTGAACCCAGCTGATAGATGCCGTAACGTATCGCACTCAAGAAGGTTTGCTTGTCGAATTCCCATGTAGGACGCCAGGACTTCTCACCCAGCGCAATCATGCACAGAATGCGGGTGAAGGCGTTGATGAACAGGCCAAGGATCGCCGCAGCCACCGTCAGTGAGGTAAACTCCAGCATCGCCACGACGCACAGAAACGCAAACAGCTTGGTGCCCATTTCAATCTTCGCCAGCGACACCATGCGTTTGGTTTTAATATAGTGCGCCTGATATTGCGAAAGATGCCCCAGTACCAGAAAGTTAAGGCTGGTCAGCATAATCAGCCCCACCAGTTCCGGCAGATGATAGAACCAGGAAACAGGCCAGGCAATCAACAGCATAACAAGGCCGGTACACAAGCTGAGCGAGACGTTCACCCAGTAGATGGTGCTCTGTTCGCGCCGGGTAATGTTCTGGCGATGGACCAGATAACTGCTCATGCCCATGTCCTGCAGCACGCCTGCTACCGCCAGAATCGCGTTGATGATCGCCAACAGCCCCAGTTCATGGGTTTCGAGTTTCCGGGCGAGAATACTCAGTTGGGCGACCTGTAATACGGCTGAAAAACAGGTGCTGCCAAACAACCACATCGCCTGTGACTTTATTCCACTCAAACCATTTGCTCCAGAATCTGTGCCAGCTCGCGATACGCGATGTGCTGATTAAACTCGGTTTCAACTTTTTGTCTGGCGGCCGCGACAACCGGCGCAACGTCCACTTCGCCTTGAGATAACTTCAGCAGCGTGTCGGCCAGCGCTTCGGCATCATCTTCCTTCACCAACCAGCCCGAAACGTTATGTTCGATTAACTCTGGAATCCCGCTGTGGAAGGTGGAGACCACCGGCAGCCCCACCGCCATCGCTTCCATCAGGGCAACCGGAATCCCTTCCATATCGCCATCTGCAGCTGTTTTCGAAGGCAACAGAAAGATATCGGCTTCATTGAGGGCCTTGCGGATCTCTTCCTGAGGTTTAAAGCCCGGCATGGTGACGCAGTCGTCCATCTTTTCGTGCGCGATGAAGTCGCGCATCATCTGATCCTGGTCGCCATTACCGATGATGGTGTACTGGAACTGCCCGCCGCGCTGTTTGAGAATGGCGCTGGCTTTAACGGCCACGTCCAACCCTTTCTTTTCGGTCAGGCGAGCGACGGACACAATGCGCAACGGCTTGTGAAAGGCATCACGTGGCTGGAAATTGAATTTTTCCGGTTCAATGCCCATGCGGGTAACGTGGATCTTCTCTGGCGGACAACCCATTGCAATCAGCTTGTTTTGCCACAGATGGCTGATAGGCAGCATCAGTTCGCTCTGCTGGAACAGATTGCGGTAATCCTGCTTGTGCTCGTCAAGGATGTGACGACGGGAGATATCCGCTCCGTGAAACACCGTTGCCTGTTTACCTTTCAGGATACCCAGTTCACGCAGCTTGTTTGCCAGCGCACCGGCGTAGCCGAAATGCACCAGAAAGACATCGGCGACGTAGGTCTGGCGCGCGTTGGCGACAATCGCAGGCAGCAGCAGTTTGCTGGACTGTGCGCCATAGCGGCGCACGTTCAGCGAACGGAGTAACGAGACTTTGGTGATTTTCGGCAGAACCAGTTTCAGGCGTTGCCCCAGCTTATCGGCCAGGGAAATTTTCTCTTCTGGCAGCAGATAATGGGTTTTTGCCGCCAGGCCATATTCGTCAAACGCGCCGTGCCGGTTCACTAAGTCCCCCGGAAACACCGAGATAATCTCGACGTCGTAACCGGCATCAATAAAGTGAGTGACCTGGTTGAGAACAAAGGTTTCTGAGGCAACCGGGAAACGCATAGTGAAAAAAGTCAGTTTCATCACATTATCCTATTACGTTTAGAATCTCTTCCGTGATTCTGTTACCGACTTCCCTTTCGCGCGCCACGGCGATGTCGACGTTTTGCTTGATGGTGTCGTAGTCGGCCAGGATAGCCTGAACCTTATCAATCAGCGAACCGTCCATCAGGCTCTGCACATCGGTCGCCATTTGCGGCAGACCTAACTGATTCATGACGCCCATGGATTTGTGTTCATAGTTGATAGCGACCGCAGGTGTGCCAAAGTTCATTGAGATGATGGCTGAGTGCAGACGGGTTCCAATGGTCAAATGACACTCGCTGAGGAGCACTCCCAGCTCGAGGTCGTTAAACTCATCCATGACAACGTGATAATGCTCAGGCTGCTGGACATGGTCGCGTAAAGTCAGCGCCACCATACGGTCATCTTTTGCATAGCTGTCGATGCCCGTGCAGGTTGATAACGCTACGACCTGGTAACCGCTGGCGATCATGGCATTGATCACCCGACCGAATGCGGCTTCATACTCTTGCTGCGTCACGCCGAGACGCTTATCAAACGGGGCCAGTTCGCGGACCGTAATCGCAATGGTTTTACGGGTACGGATGACGCTTTGCCAGTGCTGCAGGCTGTGGCTGGGATTGTCAACGTGGCGGGCGCGAACCAGGAATGCGGTATCCACGCCGGGCACCACTTTCGAGCTGGTCACGCCGTCGCGCTTCATCAGGTCCAGGCTGACAGACTCACGCAAAATAAGTTGATCAACCCGGTCAAAGACAAAATTGGCCAGTTGATTAGTGCGGGCGTTCTGGAAGGGGCCGACTGAGTGACCAATGAGATAAAGCGGTTTTTTCGCCAGTAGTGCGCAGAGCGCATGGTCAAACTGGGTGACACCGTAGAGATCGACGAAAAACGATCCGCCAACCTGAATCACCGCATCGTACTGCGCCAGACTTTCCGTAAAAGCTTTTAGGTGCGGCGGAACGGAAAAGGATTTATACGGCCCGCCTTTGCCCAGGTGCGCCATCATGATATTCGGCATCAGTCGGTTAGCGACTTTGCGTTTCACGGAGCCAATCAGGCCTTTACCCGAGGAGTTATTGTGCAGGAAGAGCTTATCCTGCTGAATATGTTGCTGAAGCAGATAACCGGAGCTGGTTGGATAACGGCTTATAACATCAATATCTACATCGTTGCGCGCGGCCTGAATTGAATCAATCAGTCCACGTAGAATCGCGCCATCCCCACGATTCCCACAGGTATGGTTACCCACCAATAAAATCTTCATAAAAACTCCGAATAATTTTTTCTAATTCTACCAACCGCCCAGTTCCGAAACGGGCAAAATGAATAGGGAGAAAAACAGCAAATAAAAATCCTGCACCAACATCCCAGATGCTGTTGGTGTTGGCTGCCGTAT
>Ga0308171_1001560_pt1 | contig 29523 bp, 38 predicted proteins | sample PhyGR1_FD_202135 | JGI IMG/M metagenome (GOLD analysis project Ga0308171, IMG submission 202135) | Phyllosphere microbial communities from UC Gill Tract Community Farm, Albany, California, United States - DLSLSG.R1 | ecosystem: Host-associated > Plants > Phyllosphere > Unclassified | place: USA...
CTAGCGTGCCGAACTCGGTGCCAAAAAACCGATAACCTTCCCGGCCAGTGCCACAAGGTCAGGCAGCTCCAGCGCCGCGACTTCACTCTCGGTCAGTGGCGGATACGTCATGCGCGGCAGCACCTTAATCAGCGCATCGACTTCAGAGTTAGCCAGCGCAGCCAGCCCCACGCCGCGCAGAGTACCGGCATTGGGCTTGGTCAGCGTCACCGTATCGATAAAGGTTTCGCCGCGCTTGACGGAAGTATCCAATTTCACGACGTTCGGGTTTTCGGTTGTGGCGATGATTTTTTCGTCTTTCATGATGTGATTCCAGTTCAGTCAGGGGAATGGCGGCCGGACCTGCCGACCGCCCGGTGATTACAGCCCGATATTGCGACGGTGCTGCGCCAACATGTCGACGCCGTTCACGCGTTCAACCATGTTGACGGTGTCCACCTCGATGCGCTCTTTGCCGTCGACGGTCAGCTTGAAATAGGTGCATTGCGTCGAGATTTTTGTCTCGGTGTCCTCGCCCTGTTTCTGGTCGCCAAAATCAAACTCTTTGTGACGGCCACGCAGCACAATCTCAACGGCGACCATATCGCCGGTGTCATCGCGCTGGTAAGAACCGCAAAAGCGAAGCGGCACAGATGCAGCACTGGCGGCGGCGTACTGCGACCAGAGCTGGTCATCGGGGAAACCGCCGATAGTCCACTCAACGCTGAGGGCATCGTCGTCTAACCCCATATCAACCGGGGCCGCGCCGTTCATACCGCCGCCGCGATAGTTCTCCAGCTTGCGCGTCAGTTTCGGCAGGGTCACAGAGCTGACCACGCCCATATAGTTCAGGCCGTCGTTAAACAGGTTGAGGTACTTCAGTTTGCGCGGGAGTGCCATGGTTTAACGCGTCCTCTTAGCTGTTGACACCAGCGGCCAAATTCACCAGATATTTATCGGTGATACGCTGGCGCAGGGTCAGGTCTTCCAGTGGGGGAACCGGGGTATAGTCATAATCGATATACAGTTTCCCGGCTTTCAGGGTCTCTTTATCGTTGGCCGATTCGTCGTACCAGCAATCCGCATCGATGATGTAGCCGTTGGATTTCAGCTCGCGGAATTTGGCTTTGATGCCTTCGACAATGTCGCGGATAAGCGTGGCGGTGACCGGCTTATCCACCGCCCACATGTGCGCCTCGGCCATGGTGTCAGCCAATACCTGCGCGGTGCGGGTGTAGTTCTCGAACAGGAACAGCGGGTCATCAGAGCAAGAGCGGTTGCCCCAGAAGCGAAAACCATCTTTACGCACCAGCGTGGTGACCCCGGCCTCATTGAGCAGGTCGGCATCGGTGCCGGGTGCCTGCAAATCCCAGAACACGCTGGCGGAAATGCCGGTCACGCCATTGACGCCGACGTTAGAAAGCGTTTTATGCCAGCCGGTTTCCGTGTCGATTTTGGCACGCAGCCCCAACGCACGAGCGGTGGCATGAGCCGTGGTGCTGACGTTGACGGTGGTATCCCACGCAAGGAAATCCGGCCAAATGAGCATCAGTTCGCGCTGACTGAAATTGTCGCGGTAGGCGATGGCCTCGGAAATGCTTTTGCAGCCGTACGCGCTGATATAACCGAACGCGCGCAATTGCTGGCAAATCCCGGCCAGCGCCGTCGCCACTTCCAGCGAATCCAGCCCCGGCACGCCCAGAATGCGAGGTTTCACACCGGTAACGGCCTGTGCTGTGAGCAAGGCTTTCATGCCGGTATAGCGGCCGTTTTCGTCCGCGCCGCCGATGATGTTTGACGTGGTTTCCGCCGCATCTTTGCCCTCTTCGACGCGCACAACAACCGTCACCGGTTTGCACTGGTCGCCAATGGCTGACAACGCTTTCGCCAGCGTGCCGGATTTCCCGGCCTTACCAGCAGCGGCAATCACATCGGTAATCAGCACCGGGGTGTTGAGCGGGAAAAGCTTCGGGTCGGCATCTTTGCCGGTGCAGACCATGCCGACGACGGCCGTCGATACGGTAGAGATGACGCGCGTGCCGTCATTAATTTCGACGACGCGCACACCGTGATGATAATCGCCCATTAACTTGCTCCATGGTGAGTAGGTGCAGGCATGATGACGCCCAGCGCACCGGGCCGCACGCGGTGGGCGCTGGAAGGCCGACCAGACAACAAACCGGGCCGGATTGGGGAGCTTGGCGGGAATGACGATCGTTTGCGCCGATCAATAACGCCGCATTGATCTATGCAATCAATTGGACGGATTTTAGCCGGGCGGGGTAAGGTCGAAGAGTAGACGCGGCAACATCAGGGAAAGCCGCAAATACAAAAGCCCGCATCGCTGCGGGCTTTTTTTCTTAGAGGCCGGGAACCACTGGCCAGTTAATCTCCGGGGCTGACATATCAAGACGATTCACCGTCACGCGGTATTTTTTCCAGTCCGCCAACAGCGCTTTTTCTGCCTCGGTCGCCATATCCAAATCAACAGCATCCTGAAGCGGCGCGACAGCCTTACCCGCGCTCGCCAGCAATTCATTTTTTCTGGCTTCAGCGCTCGCCATCCTTTCTTCAACGGAATAGATGCGCTGGCTCACCTTCTTACCGTCAAACACCCACCCACCATTAGCCAGACAGCGCTTTGGTAGTTTCGTTGGGTTCAGCTCAATAACCGATAAGCCAATCGGCCACAGCATCGACACATCGCTGTTAATCGCGCAGATAATGCCGCTTTCGTCATAAGCCAGTTTTACGGTGTCCGGCGAAAACAATTTTTGCGCAGCGTACCAGTCAATACCGTAATCATCCTGAAGATAAATCACGTTCTCGCCGAGGAATAATTCTTCCGGCGTGTATCTTTTCAAATTCTTAATGTGTTGCATTTTACACCGTTCCAATTGTTGCCCATGTGCCGTTAATCAGCACCTGAACCGCTGAATAAGCGCCCCAGATTGAGGGGTTGTAGTTTGAGCCGGACATGCCGGTATAAACACAGCCCGACGGTAAATCGATGCGCCCGCCGGTATCCGCGATAACCATGCGCCCGGCCATGCGCACACCCTGAACCAAATGCTGATACGCCCAATTCTGCGCATTGTTTTGCGCAGCCGAGATATTTTGATTAAGCCAGTTGCTGAGATAACCGCCCCAACAACTGCCTTGAACGTTGCCGTCAGGGTGCCACGTCGTCCCGCTTGATGTGGTGATCGCGGGCCAGTTACCGCCGATGTGCATACCCGACTCAAAGGCGGCGGCACCGGTTCTGACATCCACAGAAAACGGGCGCAGGTTGTTGAATGTGCCGTACTGGTCGTTTTCTTTTGTCAGCAGCAGGTAAAGCCGGTTGCCGTCATTGCGCCAGAAGGAACCGAACCCGCCGCCGACCATGCGATAATTATCAATGTGGGTAGATTGGATCTCCGCGCTGGTCTTTAGCGTCCCGGTTAACTGCCCGCCGGTCTTCGCCAGATAGCGGCCATCTGCTTCAGTTTTATTCCATGCGTTGACGTCACCGGCCAACAAATTCACATCAGCGGACAGCGGCTTACCGTTCACCTTGATAGAGCGCAGCGCGTATTTCTGTGCGGCCTGCGCATCGGTCAGCGCGCCGACGTCTGCCGCAGTGGGTTTATAGTCCGTTGTATAAACTCGCGCCCAGCGGAGCGAAGCCGCGCTGTCTTTTCGCATCGAGCGCAAATAAAACGCCATATCGCCGGAGCCTACGGCAAATTGCACATTGCGGAACTCGTTCACTTTCCCGGTAAACAACACCCCCATGCCGCCCGGCACGGGATAGCCCTTATTGGCAGTGGCAACCAATGACTCAACGGTAAAGCCATTTTCGCGATTTAAGTCATCGTCAGCATTGGCGGTATTTTCGTTCGGGAATACGATACGCGGCAGAGTCAACGCCCCTTTCATCGTGTCGCCGGTCTGTTTTACAAATCGACCATCGGACTCTGTTTTACTCCATGCGCCAACGTCTGCCGCCGTCGGTTTAAACTTCGTCGTGTAAGCCTGAAACCACACCACCCCATTACTGGGGATATTCGAACGGCCAAAGAATGCGTTGCCGTTGTTTTGTACCGCCATATACGCCCCCGACGGCCCACCGTCGCAGGGCAAACTCAGCACGCCATAAACATCGCCGCCCGGCGTATTTTTTGACGAACTATTAACCCGGTAGATTTCAGCCTGATTGCAATACGCATCTTCCCGGTGACGTGAGCCGCTTCCCAATCCAAATGCGCCGACCTCCATCAGTTGCCCGCCCTCTACCCCGACGTTTTTCGTCGCGGCCGTACCTAACGCCAAATTGCCGCGCGCGGCGGTCTTGTCGGTCAGGTCTGAGAGGTTCGCGGCCTTCTTCATGCTGGCATCGTTGACCGCTTTTAACGCTTTGGGCGTGCTGGCTTTCGTTTCATCGGTACTGGTTGTCGCGCTGCTCAGCTGTACCAGCCCTTTTGCCGTGGTGCTGGCGTCGGGGTGATTGCGGGTTTTCTCATGCGCGGTAATCGCGTCGGTAACATAGTCTTTTGTCGCCAGCACGGTATCACCACCGGCAATCACCTGAATCGCTTCGGTGCTGCTGACAATCAAAATCATGCGCAGCGTCTGCGTGCGGCCGCTACCCTCTTCGAGCTTCGGCTTGTAGCTCTCCGCCATGTTGCTGACGGCAATCAGCGTCCCGGCCTCATCATAGAGCCCCATTTCACGCAGCCAGAAGCCGCCGACGTTTGCCGGGATAATCATCTCGGCCAGAATGTGATTTTTCAGCGCCTTATCGATAGTCAGCCCGTTGAGCACCGCGCGGTATTTCTCGTTGACGAGTTTTGTTTGCGCCGGATTTGGCGTCGGCAGCGTACCGTTCCCATCGCCGACGGCCATAGAGACGATTTTCAACTGCGTGCCGCCCGCGCTGGCGGCGGCAATCTTGGCCGCCCCGGCGGTGGTAATAATCGCTTTGTATTTGTTCATAATTTTCTCTTATCCGGGGTAAACGGTAATGACATCACCATCAATGGCGGCCGCGCCGGTGTAAATCTGGCCGGGGATGTCCTGCAAAATGTTGAGGCCAATCAGATGGCGGCTCAGGGGCTTGGCGTCGGCGATAAGGCGCTCCATTTCCTGATACATTTCCTCGGTGATGCCGGTTTCCAGCACGCCAATATCGAGCCGGAAGGTGCCGGGCGGATCGGCACCTTCGGTGTGAAACCATTCAATGACGTTAATCAGGTAGCCGAGCGGCTCCACCACGCGGCGCACGGCACCGATGGTGCCCTTGTGCCGGTGAATGTAAAATGCAGCGGATACCACGCCCCGCTTGACGTCCTCCGGCCAAGCCTCATCCCATCTATCGACGGAGAACGCCCACGCCAGATAAGGCAGCAGGTGCACCGGGCAGGTTTTCGGGTTCCACAGGTCACGCAGGGGAACCGGCACGCGCTCCAGCTCGGCGCACGCGGCGGCGGCGGCGACTTCCAGCACTGAGGAGCCAACAGGCAATAAGCGGTTAGTCATCGGCGCGCCCCGGTGTGATGTTCACGCCGGTGCAGTAGCCCGCCTGCGTTTTATCAAGCACGATGTCGGTGGCCGGTTTGGCAACTTCAACACGTTCAACGCCTTCCACGGTCAGCGCCGCGATGATGCCGGAACGCCGGATACTGCGACCTAAGCGGCGCATGGTCAGCACATAATTGTGTAAACGTTGTTTTGCCGCAGTGAGGATCGGCGCAACCTCCGGGCCGGGGTACAGGTATAAAACGGCCTCGATAACATACGGGGCAATTTTGGCCGATTGCACTATGACGCGGTCGGCCACCGGACGCACGTCCTCGTCATTCAACGCAGCGCTAACAACCTGCAACAGCTCAGCGCTGGCGCTGCCGTCGCCGTCCCGTGACAACACGGTGACGGTCACGTTAGCCGGTGATGGGCTGATTGCCGTCACATCAGCCACCCGGCCATCGGCCGAGCGAGCGTGAAAACGGTAGGAACCGGCCGAACCTGCTGTGCTCATCCCTTCGAAAGCATCCTGCAGGCGCAGGCGGTAATCTTCATCCGCTTCCATAACTGCCGGTGTCGGCGGGATAGTGCTGTCATCCGCCGGGGCAATCACAAGTCGCGGCGTATTGAAGTTTGCGCCGAGCTGGTCAAGGTCTTCGCCGGTGGCGTGCGCCAGCATCACCGCTTTGGCGGCATCGTTAACGCGCTGGCGTAGCAATACCTCCCGATACGCATTTTCCTGAAGCAACTTGACGATAGGCTCCGATTCAAGCGCCAAAGTTCGGGCAACAGCTTCCTGTTGGTCGGCCGGGTACAGGGAAATCAACGTCGCTTTGCGCTCGGCAAACAGGGTTTCATAGTCCAGCGGCTCAACGACGTTCGGCGCGGGTAGCTGGCTTAAATCGATAGTGGCCATGGTGTCAGCTCAGTGGGACGGTTAACGAAAATGTGCCGCCGGTGGTGTCTTGGCGCACGCCGGTAATGTCAACGAACATCTGACCGCTGAAGGTCTTCTCGAAGGTGATGGACGTCAGCCTGATGCGCGGCTCCCATTTGAGGATTGCCATGTAGCAGGCGGCCATCACCTGCCCGTTCACCGCCGGGCTTTGCGGCTGGTCAATCAGGGCAGACAACAGCGAGCCATATTCCCGCCGCATCACTCGGGAGCCGACAGGAGTAATGAGGATGTCGCGAACGCTCTGGCTGATATGCTCGCTGTCCGTCAGGGTCTGGCCGGTGTCCCGGTTCATGCCGATATATCGCACAGTCATCGGGTTCCCTCCGTCCAGTCTCCGCCGTGTTGCACACCACCGTGACCGTGTTTATCCACCTGCACACCGTTGGATTTAAAAGTACCGCCGCCGTGATCGATATTCCCCGACATTTTCCCGCCCTTTTTCAGCTCCAGCGTGTCGGCGGTCAGCTTGTTGGTACAGACCACCTCCGGCGTATCAAGCGTGATTTTTTGGCTGGCGATAATCGTCACCTTCGGCGCAGAAACGTCGACGGCCACTTGCGCACTGATATTGGCCGTTTTAATGCCGGTAACGCTCAGCGCGCCGGTTTGGGGCTCGTATTCGATGACCGCTCCATCGGGGAAGCGGGTGTGATAGGCCTCCGGCGACACTGACGGAGCCGGAAAATCATCGGAGTTGATGGCAGGCAGCACAAAGGCGGTATCCAGCTCGCCCCCCAGCGCCAACACCACCACCTGCTCACCGATGGAGGGTGCCCACCATGTGCGAGCACCTCCGGCACGGCAGGCCAGCCACTGCAACCAGTCCGTCGTATTACCACCCAATTGAACGCGGCAGCGCGGCGGCTTGTACTGAACGTCTACGATGACGCCGGTGCGGATGAGGTCGCGGACGGCGCGCGCCAGTTCTGAAATCGATTCGAGTGTGTTCATGGTGGAAAGGATGCCGCTGAAGAGATCCAGCGGCAATTGACGTGCGTGCTTTGGCAGGGGAAACAACAGTCTGACACGTACTTTGTTAGATGTAGCTAACCTATACTGTGTTTTACCTCAGCTTTGACCTGAAGCATCTATGGAACAGAAGCAAACCTAATTTGTCAGTCAGCTCTGTGCCAGGAGCGAACATTGCTATCGGTAAGATGTTATAATTACCGGAGAGCAGCGCGTATACTCCTGATACTACTCAATGAATGATGTGATAAATTGGCGAAAAGTTGATAAGCTATTTTAGTAAAAGTAAAAAACTCCGTTTCTACTTTGGTAAGTTGAAAAACTAATGATTAAGAAGATATTGTTAGGGTGACGTCCAAGAAGAGAATGAATATGCGACCAAAATTACTATATTCCACGTTCCGAAGAAATGACTTACCAGCTTGGCGATGCCCTACCTGTCTTAATGAGACATTGGAAATCGTACCTGAAAGCTTTAAGATAGCTGAAACGAGCGAGACCGCTACTTGCCGAGACGAATTATGGTTTGATGAAGAAATGGCTAAAGGTGTTTTTAGTTGCCTGTTGCGCTGTAGCCGCCAAGCATGCCGGGAACATGTGGCGCTATCTGGACAAGTCATTTCTTTAGAAACATTCAATGATGAAATGACGGAGCGTTGGTATGAGTCAGGTTACCGTCCTATACATTTTTATCCTCCTCTCCCACTTTTCCAACCACCAGATAAATGCCCTGAAGAAATTTTTGATATGTTGGCGGAGATTTCTGCGCTCATTCCTGCTCACCGTGCATCAGCGGTAAATATCATGAGAACTGTTCTGGAGATTATGCTCGATAGTATTGGAGTACCGAGAGAGAAAACAGAACTCAATAAAAAAGGTAAAAAAATTCGGCTAACCACACATGAGCGAATTTGTGACTATTCAGCTATGTTGGAGCCAAAAAATGAGGCATTCATGGCTCTGAAGTGGTTGGGGAATCACGGTAGTCACGGTGGTTCCAAGGTAACAAGATCGGCTATTGATGATGCTTGTGTTGTTATTGAGGATTTGATTGAGTTTATATTTTCTGAGAGCCCTGATGTAAAAGAGAATATTGCACGCATTAATTGCGCGTATGCTCCAAAATAGAAATCAATTAAATATAATTAAACCATATCATCAAATTAGTAGATGGAGTGTGTAATTAATTGAAAGTTGTGAGAGATAGGAGAGCCTTGATCTGCTCTCCGTTGATCCATCTAGAATGTTGCTAGTAATGTCCGAAGACGCTCATTGCAGACTTTCAACGTCAGAAGATTGTCCGCTTCGTGCCAGAAGCGGATTTTTTAACTAAAAGCTAATAAATCCCGCTGGAAATATATTATGATATTTATTCTCAGCCTAACATAGCATTTACTAACCTTGAATATTCTTCGGCGACAGCAGGATCTATCGGCTCTTTTCTACTAGTGGCGTCCTGTGCTTCATCAAAAGTATTTGCTTGTATTTTATCCAACTCAAAGTATTTTTTTGCGTAACTCCCTTTAGGACTATCCTGAACGACGTGATAATAAACTATCTTTCTCCTATTGACTTGAACTACAGTGTATATAAGATTATCATCCCAACTATCAAGGTTAGGATGAATAAATTTATAGTTAGCTGATAGATAGTAGTCACCAGTTTCTTTAAAATGCTGAAATTCATCATTAATAAATGATACATCTTCCCCTTTAATTCTCATATTACATCTTTTACAAGATACCGCTAGGTTCTTCATTTCAAACATTTCCGATGTAATCTTTGATTTTGGAATAATATGTTCGATATCAAGCACCATGTTAAATTCATCATCGATATTCCTTGAGCAATAACAACAGCATTCTTCTTGTCTTTCACGTAAATAATCTTTAATCTTCCTTTTAAGAGCACTAAGAGTTTCATCCCCCCAGAAAGTATGGCCTTCTGTTATTGCGTGGTTCATTAAATCTTGCTCTTCAGCAAGGAATGAAATATTACTCATGAGCCTTCCTGTTTTTATAACTAACTTTCGTAAGCAATGAATTTACGCCTAGAATGAATTCTTTTTGAGCGGAATCATTTGCCATTCCCTCAAATTTTGACAAACGGTCCCTCGCAGTTTGTAATGAAATTTCCCCAATAGTAAGTTGATCTATAATATCCACGCATCTGTTAGATAGCGCTCTATTTTTAGGTGTCAATGTATCGAAGTAATCAATATATAATTCTTCAGCATTGTCATCGTACGAATCAACTTCTTTAAATCCATTAACTCCACGCTTGTAAATTGAAACTTGATTACCCTCGGATATTGAAGTAATAATTAGAGGTGAATGAGTCGCAACAACAACTTTACATTTATTATAACCAATCGCCCCCCTTAAAAGCTCTAAATATTCGTTTTGCCACTTGGGGTGCAAACTATTTTCAGGCTCATCAATAAATATAAAAGAATTATCGTTTACGCAAAACGCAATATGAACAAGCAAAGCGATAAACGATAACTCACCTGAACTTGCTTGACTTAGAGGGAATGCATAATCGTCTTTACTTAAAAACACCTCTATATTAGATATTATTTTTGCTTTTTTTAAAACTCGCTCAAACTTTAATAAACACAAATAAGAATCGAAATTGCCCTCATAAAAAACGTTATCATTACTGGTCAACCATGCCAAAATACTATAGCCATGCTTTATCTGATGAATAGCTTTATCAATTGCCATTTTAAGTTCATCAGGTATTTTTTGGTCGCTACTATCAAAAAAAATCGGATAATAATCGCCAGATTCATTTGTAGAATATCTAATTGCGTCTTTGAACTTTTTCCTAAACTTTACCTTAATACCAATTTTTTGTTCATAGCCTATGTGATTTAAAACTGAAAAAATACGACTTACTTTTGTTTGGCTTTCAGTTGATAGAGTGTTCTTTATTGCTTGAGCAGGGAAGTTTCTACCTAACTTACTTCCTATGTAGTTATAATTAAGGCTTTTTGGATGAACTTCAAATTTATCAAATAGAGTATTTGACACTGTGACAGTGCTGTAGCCTACATCATGAAAGCTCTCTGCCAGATCATGCAGCAGCCTGCTTTTACCACTCCCATTTTTCCCCACTAGAATAAAATAGTCTTTTTGAGAAATTAAAATTTTTTTAGCATTAAGCATTTCATTATCGCTCATCTGTTCGTAAGATGGCAAATTTTACATTGTGACCGCATAACATTGCAATTCAAAAAACTCCAGTTATCACCCATCTACTTTGATCACCGCCAGTAAATATTTTAAATACATCTCATGTCCGCTTTTCGCTCAAAGCAAACTATCAGATTTATTGTGTGCTGCCAGTGAAAAACTGTCAGCACACATCCGAGTTAATACACCTTATTAGACAGCAATATTTGCCGTCAAACTCATCTCGCTATCTGTCCTTCGAATAGTCCACCACGGATTTATAACGCGTTACCCGTTCAATTGGGAGATGATAACATCTTCCACAATCTGCCGGTCAACATCACTAAAGCCCAACAAAGGCCGCGCATCATATTGAACGTCCCGGCTATGGCGGTTCGGGCGGTCACGTAAGCCCTCTTGGTGCACCCGCGCGATACGCTGCACGCGCCCGGCAAACTCGACCAGCGCCTCATCCGCGGTGCCTTTGGCTTTCATGTATCGATGGGTGCGCAGCTTGGCAAACATCTCGCGCTTAACTCGCCCTTTTTTGCTACGAACCGGCTGCCGCTTACGGGCGGCATACGGCGTGCCGTCCGGTGCCTGCTGGCGCTTAATGCGCTGCTGCTGACTGATGCGCAGCCGCTTCGCAATCTCGGCCGCCATCTGGCGACGGCGGGAAGCCGATAGCCCGGCAATCAGCCCGGCAAGTTTGTCATCAAAAGGCTTAAGCTCATTCATCCCACGCGCTCACCAGCTCACCGTTAATGTAAAGCTCCATCGGACGCGCTACCGGCTCAGGCAGCGGCGGCTCCGGCACATGGAACACGTGCAGCGCCCGGTCAACCTCTTTCACCAGCGTGCGCTCGGTCAGTTGCAGGCTGATACTGATGTCAAAACTGTCGTCGTTGTTGATGTCGGCGAAGTAGGTGAACCCCTTTTTCTTGCCCTCGTCCGTGGTCATGATATCGGGCTGATTCTCCCGTAACCACGCCCCAATCGGCACCAGCAGCAAATCCACATCGTCCGGGTAATCTTCGACTATCACATTGAGCGTATAGCGATTCTCAAATGACAGGGAGGCGGCCAGCGTTGCACCGATGACACCGCTGTCGATAAATATGCGCAGCATATCCGGGTTCGCCCTGAGCTTCGGCACCGCGTCATAAAGCGCTTGGCGCAGGCTTTTCGGCTTTAACATCGAGTTCCTCCTGACACTTTTTCACGGTCTCCACCTGAAGCGCACAGCTTGCCAGCGCGCGCTCAAGATTGAAGATATCGGCGCTTAAATCACCGTTGGTCTTCGGGTTGCTGCCGGGTAGCAGGCAACTGCTGACCTTCGGACAGCCAGCGTAAATAATCGTCGGGGGTGGCGAAGTTGGGGCGGGAATGCAGCCGGATAACGTCATCAGGCAAAGCAGACTGATACCAGCGGCGCAGCGCTTCATTTTCATTGAGCAGCCTCGTAATGGTGTGATTGCGTCGGGTGGCCAACTGGTCAGCGGCGGCGATGCGCTGGCGCAACAAGACCTGTTCGCGCTCATTACGCAGAGCGCTGTCCTGTAGCGCAGCGATAGCCGCGCGACTTTCGGTTAGCGCTGCTGCCACCCTGACGTTTTCCAGCTTCGCGGCATCCAGACTGTCGCCGAGCGTAATAACCTGCCATTTCAGCAAGGCAATGACCGCCAGCAACACCAGCGCCAGAAAAAGCTTATTACCGCGACTCATAATGCCCCCGTCATACACAGCGCCAGCTCGCGCGCCCGGCGATTCTCGAGCCCGGCAGACCTGACGCCGTTGACGAATACCCAGCGGGGAAGCTGATTGCACGCGGCGGGCCACTGCTTTTTATTGATGAAATGTGCCAACGTTGACGCGCACGCAGCGCCCGTGCCGACGTTGAACGCAAAGCTGACCACGGCGTCATAGACCGGCTGCGGCATGGTCACCGGCATACACTGCGCAAGGCGTTTCTCAACCTGCATCACATCGGCCACCAGATTGACCGCGGCTTCGCGTTCCGTGATAACCCCGCCGGGTTTCACCCCGGCGGTATGGCCGATACCGCTCGTCCAGACGCCCGCGCTACACTGATAAGGGCTCAGGCGGCACCCTTCCAGATTGGCAATCAGCTCAAGGCCCGCCATTGACGTATGCAACCGGGTAAAATCCGGCAACAACGCCGCCAGCGCCAGCACGATGGCGACACTGCAACGTTTAACGATTGATTTCATCGAAAACCTCCCGTCGAATGCCGACATTTTTCAGCAGCAAATAGCTTTTGCGGCGGTAATACCAGTTGGTGACAAAGGTGCCGACACCGACCACCGCACCGACAATCAGTGCGATGTCCTGCGCGGAATACTTTCCGACCCATGCCAGCAGCACCGCGACGGCATAAGCAATGAACGATGTGACTTTCTCCATGGTTAATCCCATAGCTGAACGGTTTCGGATGCCGGGGCGGTATCAATGACCGGCAGCGTGACCACCATGCCATGCGGCAGGATGACACCCCGCTCAGCCAGCCCCGGATTCGCCAGCAGCACCGCCTCGACCACGCCTGCGGTGCGGCCGTAGACGCGATAACACAGTGCGTCGAGCGTGTCCCCCTGAAGCGCGATGGCGTTCATCAGATTTGCCCGACAATGCAACGCGGCTTACCCTGCAACCGGGCGATTGACCAGCGCATATCCCGCCAGTGCTCATCAATGGACACCTCGACGCTGTCGGCCTTTTTGTCCCCCTTGGCGCTGGCATCCGCCCCCCGGTAGCGCTCGTAAAGCGTGGCGGTTGTCATGGCGCAGACCGCACTCAGGTAGTGAAAGCACTTCTCACTTTCGCCGTCGACCTTGTCGGCCGGTACGTCGGCCAGCGTTTTGAAACCGGCGGCGAGTTGCTGCTCGCGATAGAGATACAGCTCGGCATTCGTCTCCGAGATACCGCTGCGAATGGCAAAGCGCAGACGCTCCGGCGAGACCGTGTACTCAAGACGCATCAGCTCGCGGATGCGTTTCGGGTCAACGTCCGGGAAAAAGAACGTGTTTTTAATCACCGGCTCCGGTACAGCCGGTTGCGGGATAATGGCCGTCGGCTCGTCCGGCGGCTTAATCGGGTTACGCATAATCACTGTCGTCATGACGACCTCAAAAATAGGGGGCGGTGGACGGCGGCCTTGAAACGTCAAAAGACGCTCGCGGCCGCCGTGCCGCCCGGCGCGGGGCGCGTTCTGTTAACCGGCGGTTTTTACCGCCTTGCGTGGGCGTCCGCGCTTGGCCGGCGTGGCGGCCTTACGCGGGCGCGTGGTTGTTCTTTTGGCGGCTGGCGCCGGCTTCGGTTTGAGGGCGCTCTCGCATTTTTGGATCTCTTTTCTCACCCCGGCGTGACCGTCGAGCTGCATCGCGCGCGCGAGGTGCTCCAGCGCCTGCGCATAGTCACCGCAGTCGCTCAACATCAGGCCGGTCACCTTGAACAGTTTGGCCTTGACCATGTCGGGCATATCCTCGGCGGCCGTCATCGCGATGGCGGCGCGAAGGTCATCCATCTTGGCCGGGTTGCCCGCCTTACGACTGCGCTCCGCCGACAGCGCCACCTCTTCGGCCAGCAAGTACGCCACCGGGCGCTTGTTGTTCGGCACTTTGAGGCGGTATTTCAGCGCATAAGGCGCAATTTCCAGCGCGCCGGGAATGTCATCGGCGTCTAGCTTCCACTGCATCACGGTCATCAGGATGTCGTCCTGCGCCCCCCGCCCCTCGGCCAACACCCCGGCCACCCACGGCGCGTAGGACGGCAACATGGCGCGTTTGTGTTCAGCCTTTTTCTCGACGGAATGGATCTGTTTCAGCTTGGTGCGGTCTGCGGCCAGCTTGACGAGCATTTGCTCGTAGGCGGTGGCATGGCGCAGCGGGTCATCCACCCGCTGCGCAGCCTCCACGGCCGAGACCCGCATCATGTGACGCTGTGCGGGACTCGTCATGGTTACGCTTCGCCTTCAGTTTTTGGCGTTTCCTCACCGGCTGGCGCAGGTTGCGCAGCCGCCCCTTTCACTGCCAGCACGATAGCGTCAGCCAAGGCGCTGATATCGGCCCCCGATGGCTGCGGGTCTTCTTTGGATACCCGTACGCCCGACTTTTCTGTCGACGCAGGCAGCAGCTCGATATTTTCAATCAGGCAACCGGCGGCGTAGTCCTCAATGACGTAGTCAATTTTCATCGACTCGTAGTTTTCAACGCGGTCACGCTTGGCGTTCTCTTCGATATGGCGGCGGTGACTTTCATCCATGATGTAAATCGACAGATTCTCGAGCGTGGTGACCATAATCGCGTTGGCCGGGAAGAACGGCACGCGGACGGCGGGAAGGTTGCCGATGCGCTTCTGGCTGACAATCACGTCGGCGGCCATCGCCTCGGTGTTCGGCTGCTCTTGGTTAACCAGCGGGAAGTATTTGTCGGCCAGCAGCTTACGGCCGCAAATCACCACGAGGTCAGGGGATTCCTGATGCCATGGCGCAATCAGGTTGTTGGTCGCATCCATGACCACGGCGTCAAGGTTGGCATAATCGCCCCCTTTACCGATGCGGATGACCGGGGAAATCACCGCACCATCCTCGCCGGTGATGTTGCTCATCACGCGCGCCGGGGCTTCGTTGCGGTATTTCTGCAACCAGCCCACCGCCACATCCTGCAACATCGGGTTTTTGGCCCGGTCAGACGTGGCGGCGCGGCTGATACCGTTGAATCCGGCCATGATGAAGTCCAGCGCCTGACGCTTGGCGATGGCGTTACGGATGCGCAACTGGAAGTCCTGATAACGCGCCCATAAATCGAGCTGGTTATAGCGCATATGGAAATCAAAGTTCACCTGCTGGCACTCGTACTTATTGGACTCCAGCGAGGTGAAATCAGCGGTCTGACGTTCTTTGCCACCGTCGGTGTCGGTGGTGCTGGCAATCGAGCCATTGACGCCCACGCCGACCTTCTCGCCTTTCAACTCGGCAACCGGCGTCATGTTGATGCGGGTCAGGAACTCGGAAGACTCCTGCACGACGTTCATCAACGACTGCGTCACCGACGGCTCTACGCTGAATTTTTTGCCGACGTCGCCGACGTCCGTGATGCCGTTCAGCTTGGCCACCTGTTGCAGATAGGCGTTAAATTTAAAGCGGGTCGTTTTTTTCATTGAATTGTCCTGATTCGATAAATTCGGGTCGTCTCTCAGCGGCGCGCCGTGCGCCCCGCCCTGACTGTTCTCAGCAGTTGGTCAACAGGCTGTCTTCACCATTGCCACCGGGCGCTTTCGGGCGGCGCTGCTGGTTCAGGTTTTCGGTGGTATCAAGCGCGGCCTGAAGCTCGGAAAGCGCTTCCTGACCGGTCGTCACCTCACCTTTCAGCCCCGCGATTTCCTGCTCAAGCTGCGCAAAACGCTGCTCGGCGCTGTCGCCGTTGGTTTGAACCTGCTCGGCGACGGCGGTGACTGCGTCATGCACATCACTGAAGCGCGCGTCGTCGCTGGCCTGTTTGCGGCTGAACATGCCCTTCACGCGCTCGGTCAGATTGGTCAGCAGGCTGTCAGGCTGTTCCTCAAACTCGAGCAGCACCTCAGTCGCCACCGAGAACAGATCGCCCGGCTCGGCTTTTTTACCGGCCAGCGGGTTAGTTTTGGCGCGGGAACAGAATTCGAGGTATTCGGTGCCGAGGCTGGCCGGGTCATCGGTAACCGCCAGACCGATGAGGTAGCATTTGCCGGTGTTGGCAAAGTTCGGACGGATTTCCATGGAGGTGTAAACTTTCTGGCTCGCCTTGACCATGGAGACCAGCTCGTCGGTCGGGCTCATTTTGGCGAACAGCGCCCATTTGCCGTTGAGGATGGAGTCGTCATCAATCTTCTCGGCTTTCAGCTCGACCACGTCGCCGAGACGCTTAAAATCGCCGTTAGGAAACAGTCCCTTGATGTGCTCCAGATTGATGCGGCAGCCGTAGACGCGCGGGTCGAAGATTTCCGACATTTCCTGAATGTCGTTGCCGTCAATCACACGGCCGTCGCAGGTGTCACCCTCGACGCCGATGCGGAACCATTTCGATACTTTCTTTGCCATGTGCCATTGTCCTGAGTGGTTAAGGTCGGGGCTAGTTTCCCGACTGACCACCCTCGCGGCCAGCGACTGCCGACGGACTATCCCTCAGACAACAGCACCTTAGCGCACGTCCGGCGTGGCTTGCGTAGCCTTGCCCTCATCATGCAAATGAGGGCATACCATGCAAATCCAGACAGACACATCCTTACTCAGCGACCCACGCAGGCAGGCCGCCTTGCTGTACTGGCAAGGCTTCTCCGTGAAGCAAATCGCCGAAATGCTGAAGCAGAAAGCCCCCACGGTGCAGAGCTGGAAGCAGCGGGAAAAATGGGACGATATCGCGCCGATTTCCCGCGTTGAATCCAGCATTGAAGCGCGAATGGTGCAGCTCGTTCTCAAGACAAAAAAAGAGGGCAGCGACTACAAAGAAATTGACCTGCTGGGCCGCCAGATTGAGCGCCTCGCGCGCGTCAGCCGTTACATGAACTCCGGCAACGAAGCCGACCTCAATCCCAACGTCGCCAACCGCAACAAAGGCGAACGTAAAAAGCCGACAAAGAACTATTTCAGCGAGGAAGCGATTGCGAAGCTGGAGGAGATTTTTTATGACGAGTCTTTCGAATATCAACTCGGCTGGCACAAGGCCGGGCTTGAGCATCGTATTCGCGACATCCTGAAATCGCGCCAGATTGGGGCAACGTTTTATTTTTCCCGCGAGTCACTGCTGCACGCGCTGAAAACCGGCCACAACCAGATTTTTCTTTCCGCGAGCAAAACGCAGGCGTATGTCTTCCGGGAGTACATCATTCAGTTTGCCCGGCGGGTTGACGTTGAGCTGACCGGCGACCCGATTGTGCTCGGCAACAACGGCGCGAAGCTGATTTTTCTCGGCACCAACTCCAACACCGCGCAAAGCCATAACGGCGACCTGCTGGTCGATGAAATCTTCTGGATCCCCAACTTCCAGAAGCTGCGCAAAGTCGCCTCCGGTATGGCCTCGCAAAAACACCTTCGGTCGACCTACTTTTCTACCCCGTCAACGCTGGGGCATGGCGCGTTTCCTTTCTGGTCCGGCGAGCTGTTTAACAAGGGCCGCAAACACGCCAGCGAACACGTCGAGATCGATATCAGCCACAGCGCGTTAGCGGCCGGGAAGCTGTGCGATGACGGCCAGTGGCGGCAAATCGTCACCATTGAGGACGCCCTGCGCGGCGGCTGTAACCTGTTTGACCTCGACGTGCTGAAACGGGAGAACAGCGCCGAGGACTTCCGCAACCTGTTCATGTGCGAATTTGTCGACGACAGCGCGTCAGTATTCCCCTTTGAGGAGTTGCAGGGCTGTATGGTCGACAGTCTGGTCGAATGGACGGACGTTAACCCCTACGCTAACCGGCCTTTCGGTGACCGGCCGGTGTGGGTCGGTTATGACCCGGCGCACTCCGGCGACAGCGCCGGTTGTGTGGTGCTGGCCCCGCCGATAGTGACCGGCGGCAAATTCCGCATACTGGAGCGCCACCAGTGGAAAGGCATGGATTTCGCCACGCAGGCCGAATCCATCCGCAGGTTGACCGAAAAATACAACGTGGAATACATCGGTATCGACGCCACCGGCATCGGGCAAGGCGTTTTTCAACTGGTGCGCGCGTTCTACCCGGCCGCCCGCGAAATCCGCTATAGCGCCGAGGTGAAGACCGCCATGGTGCTGAAGGCGAAAGACACCATCAGCAGCGGCAGGCTCGAGTACGACACCGCGTATACCGACATCACCAAATCGTTTATGGCCATCCGCAAAACCATGACCGCCAGCGGCAGGGGCATGACCTACGAAGCGAGCCGCAGCGAGGAGGCCAGTCACGCCGACGTCGCATGGGCCACCATGCATGCCCTGCTGAATGAACCGCTGACCGCCGCCAACGGCCAACCGTCTAAATCCATTCTGGACTTCAACCGATGAGCAAACGCAATCGCCGCAAGGCAAAAGGGAATCTGGCCGCCACCGAGGCGGACCAGAAAATGCAGGCGTTCACCTTTGGTGAGCCGTCGGCCGTGTTGGATCGCCGCGACATTCTGGACTACACGGAATGCGTCGGTAACGGTAAATGGATTGAGCCGCCCGTCAGCTTTTCCGGGCTAGCAAAAAGCCTGCGCGCCGCCGTGCACCATAGCTCACCCATTTACGTGAAGCGCAATATTTTGGCGAGCACCTACATCCCGCACCCACTGCTGTCACAGCAGGATTTCAGCCGGTTTGTGCTGGATTATCTGGTGTTCGGCAACGCCTTTTTAGAAAAGCGCTTCAGCGTGACCGGCAAGCTGTTGAAGCTGGAGACCTCCCCGGCCAAGTACACCCGGCGCGGCGTTGACCCGAGCGTTTACTGGTTCGTGCAATCGTTCGCTGAGCCGCATCCGTTCGCGCCCGACAGCGTTTTTCACCTGCTGGAGCCGGATATCAATCAAGAGCTGTATGGGATGCCGGAATATCTGTCGGCGCTCAACTCCGCGTGGCTGAACGAATCCGCCACGCTGTTCCGCCGCAAGTATTACCAGAACGGCGCGCACGCGGGCTACATCATGTATGTGACCGACGCCGCGCAGAACAATACCGATGTTGAGGCGTTGCGCGAAGCGATGAGCGACTCTAAAGGCATGGGGAACTTTAAAAACCTGTTCTTCTACGCGCCGAACGGGAAGCCCGACGGTATCAAGATTGTGCCGCTCAGCGAAGTGGCAACGAAGGATGATTTCTTCAACATCAAAAAGGTCAGCGCCGCCGACCTGCTGGACGCCCACCGCATCCCCTACCAGTTGATGGGCGGCAAGCCGGAGAACGTCGGGTCAGTAGGTGACGTGGAAAAGGCCGCAAAGGTGTTTGTGCGCAATGAGCTGACACCGCTCCAGCAGCGCATCAAAGAAGTGAATGACTGGGTCGGCGTCGAAGTCATCCGGTTTAAAAAGTACAGCCTCGACAACGACGACGAATGATAAACCGGCCGCCGAATTGGCGGCCTTTTCATACCCGCCACCAAACGCCCTCTCACGCCCACCACGGCCTGCTTGCTCGTACATGCCCGCGAATCAAACCAGCGCAACAGAACGCCACCACGACGTGCTGATGCCGTCAATTCTGATAATTAAATACATGCCTGCGCGCAATGCTATCCCCGCCACGCCTGCCCGCTTCATGGGTCGGTTATCATGCAGTTGCCTAGCATAGCGAAAACCGCATCAGGACTGGTACATCTAGATGAGTTGAATGTATAAAATTAAATGCAAAATAATGCACCTAGACCATTGCTCGTAAACATAGATCTTGAAGCCTATATTTATCATGATGTACTTTGAAAGGGTTGCTTATAGATGTACTATATCTTGCTTCTGAGGAAGAGGCTAGCAATGAACAAACCATCAATCACTGAGAAAACAAATATGAATATCTTCATAGAAAACATAGAGTATGAAAGCGAACATATAACCCCACCTATAACTATAAAAACAAATCAGAAAAATGTAATCATCACGGGCGGCAATGGCTGTGGAAAAACCTCTTTCCTTGATAAATTAAATAATAAAATAGTAGATCAGTGCGTCCAAAAAAATCATAACCAAGAAGAATCCCTGAAGCAAAGAATAAATTTCTACCGAAAGCAAATGCAAGAAAATGCAAGGGGTACACAAGAGCATTCCCAAGCAAAAAGAAGCCTTGCCTATAATGAGAAAGAAATTGAAAAATATAATAATGGTCTTGCGGTGGAATTTAATGACATCAATGAATTTACCGCATCACTTGAAGAAGGCAAAGCTATTTACAAATTCTTCATTGCCACAAGAACAGCATCAATACAAGAATCATCAGGTGCTAGTAAAGTAAGCTTAGAAGAAAAAATCGAGCAAGGCCTGGCGCACAACCAAACATTTAATTTAGGGGCTGAATTTGAAAATCACTTAGTAAACATGAAGACTCGCCAGTCATTCGCAAAAACTTATGACAATGACACCCACCTTTATAATTCACTTCAAAGATGGTTTGATGACTTAGAGTCTAACATTTCTTTCTTAATGGAGGATGATTCATTTCGATTAACATTCGACCCTAACCGCTTTAAGTTTTACCTCAATCAAAATGGCAAGGCACCTTATACATTTCAAACATTATCCTCTGGATACTCATCTATATTTAGTATAATTTCAGAACTAATTATGATGACGGAAGCTTATAATACCTCACCATCTGAATTAAAAGGAATAGTATTAGTCGATGAAATAGATGCTCATTTACATGTATCTTTACAGCGAAAGATACTACCCTTCCTAACTCGCGTTTACCCTAAAATTCAATTTATTGTATCGACACACTCCCCATTTGTTATTGGCTCACTTGATGACGCAATTATCTACGACATGAGTAGTCGACAACAATTTTCAGATCTACCCAATTACTCTTATGAAAGTATTATCGAAGGCTTGCTAGGCGTACCAGTTGTATCTATCTCATTAGAGAAAGATATAAAAAGACTATCAGCTTTAATTAATAATGAAAATACAGATATTGTAGCCATAAAAGAACTTGTGGACAAGCTAATTCCGCACGAAGAAAAATTAGACGATGAATCGGCAGTTTTCTTTTTGAAAGCAAGGAGAGTGTTGCGCGATAATAAGGGGGGGATATAAATGTTCCCAGTTAAAAAATCCCAAGATGCCCCAGCATCTCTAGCAGCTAAAAAATCTTATAGTGAAAAGGATGTGATAGCAGCATTATCGCATGATTTCCATAACAAATGTTATATTTGTGAAGTTAAAGACCCATTAGTTCTTAATGTCGAACACTTTAGACCTCACGGCAATGATGAAGCTAAAATGTATGACTGGAAAAATTTATTTTTCGCTTGTGGTCGCTGTAATAATATCAAAAGAGCTAAATTCGATAACATGCTCGATTGCACTTCTCAAAAAGTAGACGTTCTAATGTCTGTCAAACATGTCTTCCCAACCACAGCATACTCTAGACATGTGGATATAGTTCCAATGGATGATAGCGAGGAGACAAAACAAACAGCTGAATTGATTTATAAAGTATTTAATGACGACCACACGGGAAATAAAGACTTAACACGCACATTCTTAATGAAAAGACTCATGAAGCAGTATAGAAAATTCCTTGAGCTAACCTTAGATTATGATGACGAAGATACATTGGATGATGAAAAAGATTATATAGAAAAGAAAATAAAAAACATGCTAGGCGTTGAATACGAATTCTCTGCTTTTATTCGATGGGCCATAATGGATGCACCTAGACTACACCATTTGAAAGAGGGTATCTTCTAACTTTCAAAATATCAAGACCAAGTTTGATAAACTTGGTCCATTGTTATCATTTAGAATTCAACTCTTCTACCAATTTAATTAGTACATGATAAATCTCATATTTGTCACAACATCGCACCAGTGATTTAACACTAATTTCAATATCCAGTGAGGTTAGTTTTTTACTACTGACCAAAGTAATTATATTTTCTGCCCATGCTTCATGCCCTGAAAATTTAATTTTCACATTAAAACCCCTTTGATTTAATAATATATAAAAAATCAACACCATACCCTGCACTGACATCATCTTACTTATTAAGTGATCGTATTAACTCACGGAAAAATGATAAAAACATGCATCTCTGTTGTGCTAGGCGTGAAACAACAAGCTCATAAAATCATTTAGCTATTGAATCCTGACCACTCATTAAGTAACGGATACGAAAATTGTTTACCATTGAAACTAACCTTCCCTCCACGAGCCAACGCTTTCAACTCCCACAACTTGGCGGTGAGGCCACCCAGCGCCAGTTCCAGACAAATTTTGGGAATACGATCACGTTCCGCCAACGTCAGGCGCGCTGATGGGGCGTCTAATCGTGATTTATTGCAGCTTTTGATGCGCTGTGGGCCGCTCGCCTTTGGTGATTGCCCCCTTATGGCGTCTCTTAGCGTCTTGGCAACGTCGGCGTCATTCCAGCTAACATCCCCGCCCTCAATCAAATTCATCACCGCCTTGACATACTCAGGCGTTGCTACCTGCATATCTGGATCAGGTTCTCGCTGAACCTCCCCACAGTTATTGACAGGACTCCGAGGCGCGCCAGAGGCGCTTTTTAAAGTCAAAGGATCAACGTCAAGGTCAACGGCCTTGCGGACAATGCGCCATTCTGTTGTTCGGGTTTCGTGGATATGACCCGCGCCAAGGTGCGGCGCAAAAATGCCGACAACCTTTTGCACCTCTTCGTCATAAGCGTTCAGCTCATCAGCCACCTTGCGCGCAACTCGAACGGTCTGCACGTCGCGCGGGACATTTGCGCCCCCCTGTCCATCCATATAGGCGGCAAAATTTCCAGCACTGGCAGCCGCGCGCACAGCCTCGACACGCTCGTCAAAAGTTTCAGCAAGGCTGATGTGGCGGAGGCAGGCGGCCCGGCACTCGCGATAAGCGCCCATCGTCGGGATTCCGATGGCCTTAAACTGAGGGATGCGCCATGTTGACGCCCATGAGGTCACCGCCGCAGCCATATCGCGTAACGGTCTGCCGGTATCGTGGTCAATCTGGCCGTCGAGCGCATAACCGTCAATATTCTTAGCGATGTATTTGGCGATATAGCCAGCCGCGCCGCCTTTGTTCAGGTGCTTGGCTTCAAACCGGTTCTTTGCCGCCCCTCGCTCATCGCCGTCCTCTTTCAATGCATAGCGACGCATGATGTCGATGACGTCCTGACGCTGTTTGCGCTCGCAAAACAGCATCATATGCCAGTGCGGCGTCCCGTCATGGTGAGGTTCAACGACACGCATACCGTAAACGCTCAGGCCGTTGTCTTTAAACGCGGTGCGCATTTTGCTCCAGATGCGCACCAGATAACGCTGGCCGTCTTTCGGTGAAAAAGCCTCTGAATCCCAATTGTGGTTAAACTGGACTTTTTCAGCCCCTTCTTTGCCAACAACGCGCGTCGGGTGATACTTAGACGGGGTGGTGATAGTTATAAACATGCCGACGTGCCTCTCGCTGGCAGCATATTTTTCTATCCCTGCGATGGTGCTCATCAGCTCCATGCGGCGGATTTCCGGATTAGAAATGCTCGCCATGACCTTATCAATCAGGTCGACACGTTCACCCGTGGCGACATTCTCCAGATCGCACCCTTTCAGATAATCCATATTGGCTAACCGCCGGGCCTGCACATCCCTAATCGCCTGCTTGCTCGCGTATGGGTATTTCTTTAGGTTTACTTCACCGGCGGCAATCAGTAGCGCCTCACGCCAGCGTGTGCGCTGCGCTTTCAACTGGCGTTCCCACCACTCCGCGTTAGCCAGCCGTGACAAACTGGCAACAGCCGAAGATGCGTCCAGCTTACCTTTGCAGTATTTTCTCCAGTGCATTGGCGTGATATTAAAGGCTCGCGCCATGCGGGCGATGCGCCCATAAAACACAGCCTGTACGCCGTTACTCAGCAGTAAAGAATTATCCCCGTCATTGGCGGTGAGAAACTCCTCACAATAGCGGTCATAATTTTGCAGCAACTGCCCAGCGATACGGTCAGCCAAACGCCGCAACTCCTTATCCTCCATGCCCGGCAGACGCGCATAATTATCCACCTCAGCCATAAAGCATGGCGAGGCGTTAATGTTCATCGCATTTTTCTCATTAACAATTTCAATGCGCGGCCAGATGCGGCGCTCAAACTGGAGCACAAGCCACTTATTAGCAGCGTGCAGCCCCTGCTCTTTCAACAAGAAAGAATGACGCCCAAGAAAGATACTGCTGAGGAAATGCGGTAAGGCGTGAATTTTACGTAAAACAGCTTGCCCCTGAGCGTGCTCCTCACGGGTAAGCGGTCTTTCCTTGCCAATGGCCTTTTTTGGCGAGTTCCAAGCATAAACGCCGACAAAATGCTCGGCGTGATTAGTAACAAATGGCGGCAGCGGTGAAGAGGCTACTCGATCTCTCAGATTATTCATTATAATATTCAGTCTCTTGGGTTTCATACTGGGTGAAAAAATGGACATCATCGAAGAACAATTACTTTCCCTACAAAAACAGGTCGAGGATATGACTCTTGATCTTGCGGTGCATAAGGCGCTGATTCTTGGGCTTATGAGTGAGCTGGACTTGGGAACACTGCAAGATTTCAGCGCCTTCCGCCGAGTTACTCAGCGGGAGCTTGATAAGCTCCCCCTACAAAGCGATGAACAATTCCACTTCAAAAGCTCGCTAAATCAGTTTCTGAAACGTGCGATATCTGAATCCTCAGCAGATATGAACATTTAGCATCCCAATATTTATGGCCTCATCACTGAGGCCGCTCGTGCTTAAAATCACCCACTCAACCTGCCTAGCTCTAAATTTCTCACCATTTATCAAAGTGATGTGATTAATCTCTGCGTCAATAATTGAGGGGTATATATGTGCGATAGCACTTTCCGGCGCTAAGTGTTTCCGTGCCCCACTAATGAAGCAAACACACTTAACGTTCATGTTTATCGACCCCATGAACAGCAGAAAACGCCTCTTGGCACAGCTCGCCAATGCGGCTAATCTCAGCAGCCAGAGCGGCGATACTGGTGACGGTTGAGTCACGGACGTGGTAATGCACCAGCCCGGAAACCAACTGCGAAACAGTCGGGTAATAACCGACGGCGTCGAGCCACTCCTCGCCCGCCTTACCACCGGCTTTAACTAGCTTCTTTTTGTTCAAAATGAACTGATGGGCGTCACTGGTGATAACCCAATCCTTACCGACAGGAATGCGCAGCATGATTACCCCCTGAAATGCTTGGTTTGTTGTTCGTGGATGGTCTGGCATGACACGCAACGGGTCACACCGGGGAAGGCTGCGCGACGTGCGGCCGGGATAGCTTGGTCACACTCCTCGCAAATTGACTCAGACACCCCGCCCTTGATGCGCGCGGCATTAATTTGTTCGGTGAGTGTTTCCTGCTGGCGCTGCTGCACCAAATCCATTAAATCCGGCATCGTTATTGCTCCGATTCTTTATTCAGTTGATTGAGCACTTGCTGAGCTAATTCCGCGATGCGATGCGATTCCTTCATCACTTCGCTAATACTGGTAATAGTTTTAAGAAAAACACCGCGTTTTACCGACAGGTTAATAAGGTCAGCAACCAGCTTTAACTCATTCGAGTAGATAGCGCGGGTCGGGTAATACTTTTCTTTTGTCTCCTTATCTATTTTAACTTCGGCCAAAATGAAGTCGCCTTCATCCATTTTCACGATGGCGAATACGTTATTAATTTCCACATACTGACGCTCAACCATGGCTCAAACCCTGCCGATGTGCCCTACCTTCGTGGTCAAACTTCTCCGACTCCTGACGCAACAACTCGATGATTTCTACACATGAAAGATGATTAACCGCCGCATGGGTCGCCAGACGGTCAAGGTGAGATGAGAAGCTAACGGCAGCATCGGCCTTTGCTTCAACGCGTGCGCTGTTCAACATGAAATTTCGCGAGTCCGTATCAGCCTTATTTCGCATTTCTTGGCCAACGGTTTTATACATGTGCATAGAGAACTCCAGATAAAAGAATGCCCGACGCAATCAAGCGTCTTTAAATTTAAAGCGAGTTAATTAATGAAAATACGCTTCAGGTTTAACCGAAGTTAATATGGTTGGTGCATATTCGAATAAATTAAACAGCTCACGCAGCGCCCTGAATAAATCCTCGCGCCATTTACAGGATTCATCATCAATACGCCAGTACGGCTGATTAAACTCGACCTCAGTTAATCCGGCATGCAGGAATAAAGTTCTGCGTTGGCTTATAGTTAATCGGCCAATGAATCCAGATTTGCTGATACCGTGCTTACGATAAGTAGCGAAAGCGCTGCGAAGTTCATCAATGGCGCACACAAGACGCTCGCGCTCGCTGTCATTCATTTCCTCTAAACGCATGACAGCATGGCGCTGTTTTAACTGCGCATGGAAACAGATGGTCAGGCGCTCACGCTCCATCATCTGATTATAAAAATCGCAGGAGCTTTTCCAGCGAGGGGCGGCGAGGCGCTCCCCAACCAAAGCACGTAATCCGGCGGGCTGGTTGCGAACAATACCGGCGGTGATAGCTGTCATTTTGAAAAACCCCGCATTGCTGATTTGATGGAGGAGATCCAGCGGCTGGCCGGGCGAGTACGAATGATGATACCTTTCCGGCCCTTACCGTGGGTGATGGTGGTATCAGTCTTGCGCGCCGTCTGGTGGTTCCACAGCAGCGGAACAATGGAGATAGGTTGTTGCATGTTCTTACCCCTGTTTTACTGGAATCAAGACAATGGCTCACCGAGTCCTAGCCATAGAAGCCACCCATCACGAATTTCTTTCGGGCGACACTCATAGGCCAGTTTCAGACCCGCATTCCATGCGGGGAGATAAACCCATTGCTCCGCGCGTGCTGTAGGAGTCTCCGGATTCCGCATCTCAATCGTTGGTAACTTGCCCTTATCGATCATCCCTCTTACTGCATCAGGGGTTTTTCCAATAACTTTGGCAAATTCCTGATATGGCAATGCGTCCGACAAACTTACGATTTGTTTACTCATCTGCTAATCTCCTTGTTCGTAGCACTCAGTGGTCTGTAATGGACTCTAATTGCTTCAAATGGATATCTGATTTATCCGATGGGATAATATTTACCTGAAGAGGTTTTTATGTCAATAGACAATGCAGAGAAATTAAAACTGATGCGTGAGTCAGAACGACTAAATCGTAAACAAATCAGTGAATTATCCGGAGTTCCGTATAGTTCTTTATCGAGCTATGAGAACGGCACAAAGGAAATCAGTCTTAGTGCTATTAAGAAAATCCTTAATATTCCTAGATTTAGCAAATACACACTATGGTTTATGAATGACCAAATAGCACCAGAATCCGGGCAGATAGCACCGGCACTCGCACACTTTGGGCAAGAAGCAACAACCTCACAGCCCTCAGACCAAAAGATTGGTTAAGTATTCACCTAAGTTATTTATTCAACACTTTTAGGGTAAAGGCTTGCTGCATACCTGAAAGTAAAATCTTCCTCGGAGGGCTTCGCGATGGCGATTAAGAAGCTCGAAGATGGTCGATATGAAGTGGACATTAGGCCGAACGGGCGCAACGGAAAGCGCATCCGTCGGAAATTTGATAGGAAACATGAAGCGCAAGCTTTTGAGAAGTACATAACCGTCAGCTATCACGACAAAGAGTGGCTCTCAAAACCTACGGATAAAAGGTCATTATCTGAGCTGGTTAAATTGTGGTGGAAGTATCATGGCAAGAACAATGACCACGGGCAGTCCTACCTAAGAAAACTGGAGCGCATTACGCGAATGATGGACAACCCAGCCGCATTTCAGATTGATAAATCTCGTATTACAGCTTATCGATCGGCGCGGCTAGCCGAAGGCATCAAAGCATCCAGCATTAATCGCGAAATGACCGCGATAAGCGGGATGTTTACCGACCTTGTCGACTCGGGGCTTTACTGTGGTGAGCATCCAATTCGTGGCAGCGGCAAGCTCAAAGAAGCCAATACGGAAATGACTTATCTTGACCGCGATGAGATAAGCGCATTGCTACTGGCGTTAGATGGCGATAACCGTCGGGTGGCCATCTTGTGTCTTAGTACTGGCGCACGTTGGGGTGAGGCCATGAAACTCAAAGCTGAGCATATCATTCACAACCGCGTGACCTTTGTGCAAACGAAAAACGGTAAACGGCGCAGCGTCCCCATTTCTCAGGAAGTCTCCGACGAGATCGTATCCCATAAGTCTGGGCTCTTGTTTCCTCAAGCCTCCTACAGCAGTTTCAGAGATATCCTTAAGGCGACCAAACCTAACCTACCCCATGGGCAAGCATCCCATTCGTTACGCCATACATTCGCAACTCATTTCATGATGAACGGGGGCAATATCATCACGCTTCAACGGATACTTGGCCATGCTCGGATTGAACAGACAATGAGCTACGCTCACTTTGCACCTGATTTTCTACAGGATGCAATTTCCTATAATCCGCTAGGAGGCAAAATCCATGTTTAGCGTCCACATCGCGTCCACACATAGATAGTTTCCTGAGGGTTATAGTTGTCTCTAGTGCAACTTAACCATCTGTTTTATATAGACCGTACTGATATTCAAGGCAAGAAAAAGGCCGCCGAAGCGGCCTTTCCATTAGCGGATAGGTTAACTGTAAGCGTTGAGCGTGCGCTGGCACAAAGCGGAGCGCACGCAGTCCTGTTTTTCAAAGCGGATAACGCCGATCATCTCGTCCTCTTCGAAGCGCTCCAGCGCGTCGCTGAGACCGGATTTCACGCCGCGCGGCAAGTCGCACTGGGTCACGTCGCCGTTAACGATAACCGTCACGTTTTCCCCCAGGCGGGTCAGGAACATTTTCATCTGGCTGGCGGTCACGTTCTGGGCTTCATCCAGGATAACGACCGCATTTTCGAAGGTGCGTCCGCGCATATAAGCGAACGGCGCAATCTCTACCTTGCCGATTTCCGGGCGCAGGCAGTACTGCATAAAGGAAGATCCTAAACGACGTACCAGAATGTCATACACCGGGCGGAAATAAGGGGCGAACTTCTCGGAGATATCCCCCGGCAAGAAACCGAGGTCTTCATCCGCCTGCAAAACAGGACGGGTAACGATAATCCGATCCACCTCTTTATGGATCAGCGCCTCCGCCGCCTTGGCGGCGCTGATGAATGTTTTGCCACAGCCGGCTTCGCCGGTGGCGAAGATCAGCTGCTTATTCTCTATGGCTGATAAGTAATGACCCTGAGCTTCGGTTCTAGCCTCGATGGGTGAGCTATCGCGCTTGTCTCGCGCCA